>Ga0255039_10000039_pt1 | contig 37007 bp, 27 predicted proteins | sample BC1_12_1_MG_FD_181713 | JGI IMG/M metagenome (GOLD analysis project Ga0255039, IMG submission 181713) | Seawater microbial communities from Strait of Georgia, British Columbia, Canada - BC1_12_1 | ecosystem: Environmental > Aquatic > Marine > Strait | place: Canada: British Columbia | collected... | reverse complement strand
AAAAAGAATGTGAAAGCTCAGGCATCCCAATGGGTGATGTAAACCATTATTGGTACAAAGGCAAACACTTTTCTCTTCACGTAAAAAACAAAGGTGTATCTCCAGAAGAACTGAGAGACGATATCATCAAGGCGATGGATAAACACTCGCCTAAATACCATAAAATAAATCGCAAGAAACTAAACAAAGGACACTTACTTGTAATTGATCCTGCTGATATTCACATAGGCAAGCTTTGCTCTGCCTTTGAAACAGGAGAAGAATACAATTCGCAAATTGCTGTAAAAAGAGTTAAGGAAGGTGTTGAAGGTATTTTAAATAAAGCTCAAGGGTTTAATATAGATAAGATACTTTTTGTTGGAGGAAACGACATACTTCACATTGATACACCTAAAAGAGCCACTACAGCAGGAACTCCACAGGATACAGATGGCATGTGGTATGAAAACTTTATGACAGCTAAAAAACTTTATGTTGATATACTTGAAATGCTGATTAGCGTAGCTGATGTGCACTTTGTCTACAATCCTAGTAATCACGATTATATGTCAGGATTTATGCTTTCTGATTCAATACAGTCTTGGTTTAGAAAATGCAAGAACATAACATTTGATTGTTCGATAGCGCACAGGAAAGCATTTAAGTATGACAAAAACCTTATTGGAACAACGCATGGGGATGGAGCTAAGATACCTGACTTGCCACTTATAATGGCTAACGAGTTTGCTCAAGAGTGGGCTGAAACAAAACATAGGTATGTGTACACGCATCATGTACATCACAAAACAAGCAAAGACTTTCACGGAATAACCGTAGAGAGCTTAAGATCACCAAGTGGAACAGACTCCTGGCATCACCGTAACGGATATGGTATTGGCGGTGTTAAGGCTATTGAAGGTTTTATTCATTCAAAACAACACGGGCAAGTTGCTCGATTAACACATATATTTTAATTATGAAGAAAATAAATTGGTTGGCCGTATTAGTATGGTCTATGATGCTGACAATGTCAGCAGGAGTGTTATACGGAATGTTATTAGTTGGAAAAGCATTATAATGAAAGATCACATTAAAAAACAAATACTTGAAGAGAAGTTAAAAAAGAAACCAAACTTTAAGTTAATCAGAAAGCTTCAACAGCTTTTAGATAAGCAAAAAGATTAAAGTTTACCTTTTCCTAGTTTACTAGATTTAATTATTTTAGACTTTTTCTTTTTCCCAACATCCTCTAAAGTTTTTCTTGTGTCTTTCTCTTCTTTAAACTTTTCGGGTTTAGCTTCCTTCATCTTCTTGATGTCTCTTAATGCTCGTTCAGACATATATCCAACTTCTGAAAACGGAAGTCCTCCTGCTAAATGAATTCCATAAACAATAGCTAGATTGCCAACTTTATCTTGCGCGCTTTTACTAAGCTTTGTGGTTGATCCATAATAGTTCTTAAACTCTCCTGTGCGAGCTATTTTAATCATTTCAATAAGTTGCTTTCCTTTTGTTGCTCCAATTCCTAAAACGCCTAACTGCTCTAACATTTCTTTGTCGGTATTCGCAAAAAACTTAAAAGCGTCTCCATCTTTTTCTCCGTCTTGAAATAATCCTATAGCAGCGTTAGCGGTAGATAAAACCTGGTCGTTTGTAACAGGAAGTGGGTTGATTACATCATTTAACACATTCCCAAGTCTGCCCCTAAGTTGATTTTTTACTCTTTTATCGCCTTCCTCTCTAGCTATCATGTCTTTTTCCCATTGAGGTTTTTTATCTTCTTCATCTTCGCCAACAATAGATTTAGTTAAATTAGCAAGCATAGAAGATATACCTAATCCTAATGAATTAAATGCAAATGTCTCTACACCTAAACCTGCTAAAGATTTTGCTGCTCTTTTCTTATCCCCAGGAAGAGCTGTTGGATTGTTTATTAAGGTATTAATATCTGCATACATTCTTGTCTTTTGATTTAACAAGAAGTTTGCAAAAGGAAACGCTGTTTTTCTTATAAACTGGGTTGTAAAGTCTTGGCTTGTAAATAAGCCACCCTGAAGGTTTTGATCAGAAGCATTTTGCTGTCTATCTACTTGTTGTTGAGCAAAATCTAATGACTCTTGATTTAATGGCTTAGTCCAATCTATTTCATTAGAGGGAACTCCTCTTTTTCCCTCTGACTCAATATAGTATGCTACAAAAGAAGCTCTTGCCGTTACTACATCGGGCTTTACAAGAGTGAAATCTAAAACAGCTTTATTTGCTTTGTCAAATAAATTTATAAGTTTACCTCCTTTTGATTTAGTAGTGTTATCAATTTTGCTGTCTACAGATTGTATATCTGATTGAGACTGAACACCTCTATTAGCAATCGGCATCCCTGATTTGTTTATGGCTTCATTCACTTCTTTTTGCGTAATAAGCTGAATTCCCTTTAAGGTGTTTGCAATACCCGCATTTACCCCTGTATTGAAAATAGGAACCATTTGCTTGAATGGCTGAGTTAAACCACCTAAAGCCTTAACAACGCCAAATGTAGCTATCTTATCCATAGCTTTTGTAAGTATTCGATTCTCCTTTTGCTCTTTTTCAAATTGAGATACACCTCTAATATTTGACACATAATTATTTATTCTGTCCTCAATAACTTGTCTTGAGTTTTCGTTTGGCAGAACATCGTTATATGCATCGGAATCTCTAGCGCCTTGTATCTGTTGTATTGATGGAGCTGTATATACATCAGTCATGGCTGCTTTATAGTTTGTTAGATTTTGTCTATCAAACCCTAAATTAAGAACTCTACCCTTAGGTAGTGTTTTAGGTTTAGTAGTTGGCTTGATTACTCCTGTTTCTTTATCATAAACGCCTCTTTGTTGTTCATCAGGATTAAATGCAGGCTCTGTAATATCTATAGGGTTATCTTCAGCTTGAAGCTTCTGAACACTTCTAGGTGTATAGTTTATGTCTTTACCCAAGTTTCTATTATATACATTCAAAGATGTATCTGCTAATGCCTCGTACTCATTGGCCCAAACCTTAGTAATATAATTTACCCCTTCAAGGTTTGCAGGATCAACTTTGCTTTCCACATCGTTTATCGTTTCAGCGTCAGCTAACACCTTTTCATACACCTCTTTTATTACCTCACCCTTTTTTTGATTTGCGGGGTCTTTGCTGTTAATTAGTCTTTCGTATGTTTCTTTTACTAAACCTTTACTTGTCTCAAACTCTGCTTGTTGCTCTGCTTCGGTTCCAGGCGAAACCCTTCTAACCTCAGCTAAAACACCTCTTTCTATATCATTCTTTTCATCAAAGTACTTTCCTTCACGCATCTTCTTTTTGTCAAAAGCTTTTGCGTAATCTTTTTCAACCACAGATGCTTGTTTGTTGGCTTTGTTAGCTCCATTTACAAGGTCTGTAAAGCCCATCAGCTTCATTACTTTGTTTGCTTTTGCTTGTGATTTAAACATAAGGTCAAAAACATTTGGAAGAGTAGCTATCTTTTTGTTCCAGGTTCTTCCTAGCCAACTGCTTTTTTCTATAGATTTTATGCTATCCTTTTTCAAGGTCTTCATTCCTTTATCACCCTTGTATTGGCTTAACATAGATTGCATACCGCCTGTAGACTGATTCATCTCAAAGTTTACAATCGCATCTAATACAGCCATTTTTTGAGAAGTATTAAAGACGCTTAAGTCCATGTTTAAGAAGTCCCTTATTAAAGATTTCTTTTCGCCATCTAACTGCAGGTCTCCACTCTCAATACTTCCTTTAATATTAATCTTGGCATTTTTAAAAGCATTGTTTGCAGCCTTATCAATTACATCTGCGTTTTCTTTTTCAAAGTCTGCCCTTTTTTCAGGAGTTGTTTCGTAGGTGTTTAAAACGTCTTTTATTTGTTCTAATGTAAGATCACCAGGATCTGTTCCTGTGAGCTCCTCAAACGACTCTTTTGCGATCTGAAAGTTCTTCTTGGCTTCGTTTTCTATTTCAGTTTTACTATACTGATCAATTTTTGAAACATCAAAAGGTTTGGCTACTTTAAGACCTTGTTTAGTTTTCTTTGTTTTTTGTAGACCATCTTTTACTGATTGTGCATTTTCAAGATATGCATCAATATCAGTTACATTAGATGGGTTTACTTTTGCAAACTGCAATGCTGCATCAGACAATGTCGCTTCTTTACCTTTAGCGCTTTTCTTTATGGCTTTTTGAATAGCTTTTGCTTTTTTTACTTTTGCTTCATACTCAGCGTTGTTCGCTGCATTTTCCACATAATCTATAACTTCTTGTACTTTTTTAGCGTTATTCAGGTTAACTGTAGAAACCTGCTTTATAAGTTGTTTAGCCTTATTCAGACTAATATTGCCCATTTTTCTAACATTCTTTATAGACTCATATAGGGATTTTCTTCTAGTTGTCTGGTCTTTCTTTGCATCACGAGCAGCTTTTGCCTCGAGTTTTATTTGGTCTTTTAGAGCTGCGGACTCATCAACTGTTACAAACTTTTTATCCTTCTTTTTCTTTGCGTCTATTTGTCTTTTGGTTGGAGATGGAATCTCTAATCCAAGCTTCTTGTTTAAATCCTGAACAACAGCTTCTCTTTCGCTATCATTCATTTGCTCATTAAACACCTGTGATCCCTCTAAATAGCTTAAAGCGTTTTTTTGCTCTGATAATCTATTGTCTTTATCTCCTCTTCTCTTACCTCGTCCTCGAGTCTTTTCGATGATTCCATCCACAATAGAGTTAACTCTATCTGTGTTCACACTCATCTCTGTGTCTTGCTCTGTCTCAGTTAAAGAATTGATTTCTGTCTGCGCCTCTTGGTCAGGAGTGGTTTGGACTTCGCCGTCAGTCTCTCTGGTAGACTCTCGTACTGTGTCGGATACTCCTTCAGCCACTTCTTCAATATCTTGGGTTGTGTCTGCGCTAGTTTTCTCCATTGCGCTTTGCTTCGTATCGGCATCTTGTTCTGTTTTAGATTCTACATTATTTTCTTTATCAATGATTGCCTGAGCTTCAGTAACATCCCTCTGCTTAAGCGATTTAATTTGCTCATCAACATCTGTAATTCTTTTGTCAATATCCTCCTTTAGAGGACCCTCCAGGCCTTCTCTTTGTTGTGTTAGTTTTTCTCTTTGCGTCAAAAGATCTGCTGCTTCCTCTACGTTTTGAGACATTAGAATAGTTCCTTTTGTTTTAAGCTCACCCGCCTGCATGTTATATATTTCATTATATGCATTGTAAGCTTGGTCTTTTGTAAGCTCTTTATTTAAAACCAACTCATTAAGAGTTCCTTGAAGATTATCTATATCTTTTCCTATAACTCTAACAAAGTCAGCTCTTTTATTTCCGCTGAGTAATTTTCTACCACCGAGAGTGGAAGTTGCTCCAACAGTCATAACAGCTGTTTCAAGTAAATCTGCCTTAGTTACACTTGCGTTTAACACATCTCGACCTATACTTTGATTTACTAAATAATTAATACCTTTTTCACTAAGCAAAACAGGTATTTCTTCTATGCCTAATTCTTTTGCGTTTTCCTTAACTAGCTCTAATCCTTTTTTCTTTAATTGTTTAGCTGTAAACTTTTTACCCTTTGTGGTTGCGAGATTTATGATTTCTTGCTTTACACCTTGCAGTCCTGTTAAAAGTTTTGTGTTTGATCCTGCTAATCCTGAAAATATACCATCTAAAGACGCAATTGCATTTCCTGCATTAATAGCTATCTCTGTGGCTTCATCCTCAGACATACCTGAAGCAACCAATTGACTTCTAACATCCTCTACACTACCTGTAAGACTACTTGCATATGAGGCTATACCCATACCAAAAGCTCCTGCTCTAGGGCCTTTTAATCCTAATGCTTTAGTTGTCTTTCCCCCCGCTCTAATTAAGGCGATAAGATTTGCTATTGTTTGAGTTCCACCTTGCAATACAGACCCTGCTGTCCAATTTGTAACCTCTTCTGTTACGTCTTTTGACCTTACTACTATGTCGGATACCTCTTTTGGACTAAGTATGTCATTAACAAGTACATTTGTTTTTCCGTCAAATACTTGTCCATTTTTATCCACAAGATACTCATCTCCTTTGTATAACACAGGCTTACCTTGAGTAAAGCTCCTTCTGCTTACGGGCGCTAATCCACTCATATCAATATGATCAGCAGAATCCGAAATCAATTCAGACAAACCTTTTAATACTCCCTTTTTTTTATAACCTGTCTTATATAATCTTTCATCAAAAAACCCAGGTATAGATGCAAAAAAATCCGCAGCAAAATTAGATATAGTGCTACCAACAGTTTTCCCTATGGTCTTTAATCCTACGCTCGCTTCTTCTCCAACACCTTCTCTAACTGCATTGTAAAGCTCTCTCCTCGCCTCTAAATCTCTATCTACTTCATATTTTTTATACTCAGGGAATAAATCTGCAACACCCTGCATTTCAATAGCTGTGTTCAAAAAAGACTCTTCTAGTCCTTTTCTTTGAGACTTTAATTCTTTTATTTCGTTTGGATCTGTAGCAAGAGCTAACGCAGAATCAATTCTTGATAAATCTACTGTAACATCATTTAAAAGAGAGGTTTTATAGCTCTGTATTCTTTCGTACTGTTGCTTTTCTTTTTCATATTGATCGCTCTCATCATCTGTGATAAGTGTTTTGAAAAATCTATAACCCGCAGAATCTTTTCTTGTGTTGTTTTTTTTCCACTTTAAGTAATCTTCTTTGTTTACGTTGGCTGCTTGAAATATGGTATCGTCAATCCCTCCCTCGTCCTGTTTTTCATCTTCTGTAAGCTGCGTTTCAGCTCGTTTTGAGTTTGTATAGCCAAAGCCTGTTTTTTGAAGTAATGGCCCATCTGTCTTTTTTCTGTAAAACTCAATTGCTTCGACCACTTCTTCTGGAAGCTCTGATGCTTTTTTAAAAACAAACTCTCCATTTTCATCTTTAACTCTATATGACTTTTTTTTATTAGCCATGATTTCTTGTTGCCAAGGCGGAAGATCTGCTATTACATTAAGATTTTCTGCTATATACGCAAGAGGACTATCTTGATTAGCCTCAATGTATCCAACTGAGTTTAGAAGCTCTAAGTTTTTGTTTCCTACAAGTAATTGATTTTGAACTTCTTCTGAGTTTGGATCAAAAGTATCCTCCTCTTCTACAAGAACATTTTCTTCAGGTTGGTTTTCTGATAGTGTAAGTGTTCCGTCATTTACTAAATTGTAAAAGTCGTTTCCATACTTTTCCAACAACTCCTCTTGTCTATAAGAATTTCCAACAGGAGTAGTAAATAAAGAGTTCTTATTTGCTATTATTGGATTTAAAGAATCCGAAGAGCCAGGTTGTTTTTCCGTTTCGGTAGTAGATTCCGTAACTTCCACTTCCAAATCTGAATCTGAGGTCTCGTTTGAATTTTTTTTTTCATCCGAGCTAACTAAAACCAAAGTTCCATCAGCAACCAAAGAATCAAATTGATCACCATACTTAGCTCTCAATTCATCTTCAGAATATGTATTTCCCGCAGGAGTTTTGTACTTATTCATATTATTGATTCATTTTATTAAGGAATGACTGAACTCCCCCCTGGAGCATAGAAGAACCTTCATCCCCTGCATCTTCTATACCTTTTATTACTTCTTTTACCGTAATGCCTTCTGAGTCTATAGCGCTAATTACTAAATCATCGCCATCTTCTACAATATCAAAACCTTTTGGCATTGTTAATCCCATTGCATCATAACTACTTCCTATTGCAGCTTCTACACCACTAGCTAAAACTGCCATATCTTGATTTCGAGTTGCTGAATATCCTACCGCTTTATCTGCAGTATCGAAAGCATTCTTTAATTGTTGATTTAAGCTCGTCTTACTTCCCCCAAGACTATATTCTCCTGCAAGGGTTACGTTTTTAGTTTGCTTGTATTTTACTCCTCTAGATCCTTTACCTGGTTGAGATACGTCTTCAAATATAGTGCTTCCTCGTTTTTTGAACTCGTCAAAACCTATATCTGCAGAAACACCACCCTTGTTAAAGTATTCGTAGTTGGCTTTCACAAAATCCTCACCGCTAGTTTGCTTAAATATATCTCTTCCTTGCTCGTCTTTAACTACCTCACCAAACTCCACAGGTATAATTTGACCTCCTAAATTAAGATTTACAGCAGTAACTATTTCCTCTTCTGTAAACCCTCCTTTTCCATCAGGAACAGACACGGTTTTTGTTGTTTCACTAATGTCTGAATAACTTAAGCCAGATATTCCTTGAAGCTCTTGAATTGCCAATTCCATATCCTGTTTTGATGTTGCTCCCCTAAGGTTGTTAAGTGCAGCAATTGTTCTACTTCCTTTGTCAATATCACTTTGACTACCACCTCTTTTTTGAGGGGTATTTTGATCAAACTCACTTCTTTTAGTTCCTTTAGCTATTTTTCTTTGAAGCGCGTCTGCATAGCTTTTACGCAAATAACCCTGAGCTGCGGTAATCTGATCTTCGTCCATTTCAGGAACAATAGCGTTGTTTTCATTTGCTGCTGCTACTCTGACGTATTTTTTAACATTAACGGATTTTTCCTTCATGTTTTCATCAAGAACAGTTATCTCAATTGTTTCATTTTTATCTGCGTCACTCAGCATATCCCATTCGTTAAATGGCACATATTCTGTTGGTATGCCATTGTCCTTACTAAGTATACTTGCAACTTGCTGTATTCCTGAAGAGTCAGCTGCTACAGCGTTATTAAGAATACTTGCTCGATCTGGGTTGTTTCTAAGATCAGTAATAACATTTCCAACCATTATTCCTTCTGTTGCCATAACATCATATGTAGTGGCTAATCCTTTTTTAGTAAAAGTTTCTGTTAAACCGCTAACATTAACTCTATCAGCACGACCATTTGCCTTGTGTTTTAAAGCAAGAACACTCATGTTACTTTGACCTTCGATAGGAATTTTTTTTCCGTTTTCATCAACTTTTGGTCTATATGTGTGAGTTTTTGGGTCTACCTCCATTTGATAAAAGTCTATTTGACCCATTCCCCTTTCACTAAAGTTTATGTCTATACCTGATAATGTTCCAATAGCTGTTTGAATTTTTTGCATTGCAGCTTCTAATTCTCCTGAGCTTGGCTGTACAAACTCACCTGTCTCGGGATCTGTATATCCTTGAGCTCTTTTCTTTGTTAGCTCAAGCTCTTTATCGTAATTAGATACGTTTTGAGCAAATATATCAAAGCTTTGTTTTCCGTTTTCAAAAAAGATTAGGTTTTCTTCAGGTGGAACTGCTCCATTACGAACCAATCTTTCGTTCATCAGCATTTGATTTTTATACTTTGCTAAACCTTCTAAAACCTTTGCCTGAGCAGTTTCATCAGAAGGCATGTTTTCGTAAGCTTTTAGTTCAGCTTCTCGAATTTGTTTAGCAGTAGTTTGTTTTAATTCAAGGCGTTGCTTGTCAATATTAGCTTTCCAATCCTGAACACCTTTAATACCTTTATCAATAGCTGCTAACTTGCCTTCTAAAGGATTTTTTCCTATAAAACCTGCGTTTACCGCAGCCATTGTTGATTGTAATGCGTTACTCATATCTTATTTATTATTGAATTCCATCAAAATCTAAAGTTTTTAAAAAGCTCACCTAAATCCAATGGGTTATTTAACGTTCCAAAAAGATTAGCAAGGTTGTTTGGATCTGCTAATTGTTGGTCTCCGTCAACACTTCCTGTCTTTTGAAAGTTTACTAAGTTTTTAGCTTGCTGCCCTAGGTTTTTTAATGAATCTCCTAATCCCGCACCAACAATTTGAGGTCCTTGACCTGGAAGTTCAAAATTAAAAGAAGGTTGAGCGGGGGTAACCCCTTCAGGCAAAGCACTTACATTCGAGCCTGCTGCCGAAGCAAGCCCAGTCATTGTTCCTGATTTAGCTATTGTTCTTAAATCTTTATTAGAAAGAACACCATCTCCAAGCATATTTAAGGCTTCTGTTTTACTTGCTGCTTCTCCAGATTCTACTAAAGAATCTACAGCCTTGCCTTCTGCGCCCCCAAACGCTTTAATTCCGTAATTCAAAGCACTTACTCCTGCATCAATAAAAGCTCCTGTGGAAGCTGCGCTTAATTGCTCTTCCTCGGCTCTTTTTGCTTTTGCCTCTAAACCTGCTGCTGCCGCTCTATCATCCATTAAACTTGATATTCTAGCCGCATCCATTTCGCTTGCTGCTGCTCTCTTCATATCAATGTTAAGCTTTTGCATGGCCATCTTGTCTGCAATTGCGCCTGTTCCTACGTCTTGAACTTGTTTTACTTTTCCTGCAGTTGCCGCAACGCCTCTTTGGTCTCCTTCTTGAGCTGCCTCAAGTAATTGAGATCCCTGTACGTTTGCTAATTGAAGTTGCTTGTCGTAAATGTCAGTAGTAGCCCTTATTGCATCATAAAAGTTTTGCTCTAGTCTAGCAACAGACTCTTGCTGTAATTGTTCCTGCTTTATTTCGAGACGACCTGCCTCACGGGCTGCAACTTTTGCTGCATCTCCCGCCAAAAAACCTTTAGCTGCCGAACCGCCTACTGCTACTGTTGCTGCTGCTATTGTTGTAAATGCTGCCATATTATAATAATTTCATCATTTCTGCGTTATAAGCATCTGCTTTTATATACCCATTACCTTCATACACCTCTATTAAAGATTCGTGTTTTAGTAATGCATATCCATATTTGCATCCACTTAACTTTAGCGTGTGACTTAGTGTTTGAACTAAATACGACAACGCTTTTTTTCTTTTCTTCCTGTTTTTGTATTCTATGTTGGATATAATCCAATCGCACCAACCTACTTTTGAGTTAGTTACATACATAAAACCTGCACAAACAGGTGTGTCTTTGTCGTAAACTATAAATCCGCCTTTGCCGTTATCTGGAAGAAAATCTTTGGGTACGGGTGTCCATCTCCAATCTTTCCACCACTTTAGCAAAATGGTTTCATAATCTTTATTATTTAATTTTCTTATAGTAAATTCCATTTACGCAAAGATACAAAAAACTAAGGATTACTTTTGAAGACTTCTGAATCGACAGTAAATAGTTCTACTGCGTCTGTATTATTGTTTGTTACCTTGAACTCCATAAAGTATCCAGTTGTACCATAAGATTCAGCAACAGGGTCTTTTAACGCTAATATATAAGCTTGAACAGGCACCTGTAGACCTGGTGTTAATGCAGTTGGATTTACCACAATAGTCTTTCTGTCACTTGATATTTCAGTTATAGGCCCTATCTCTAGGGGATCTGAAAAGTCATTTGGATTAGGTCCTACAAAATTACTATAATAAACATCGTCTCCAATTGAAATCATTGAAGTTACTTTTGAAGAAAACTCAATAGTTATTGGGTTGGGAGAAATGCCTGTTGAATTAAGGTTTCTACCGACACCCTGAGTTGATCTTAGGGATAGGTTTTTAGAACCTGTTATTCTTTTAATATACGCAAAGTAGCTACCTTCTTTTTCTACAAAATCAGTATTTGACATGAATCCTGCACCAAGATCTGTTGTCAAGTTAATATCCCATGAATCATCACTTTCAAGCTCAATGGTCTTGAAAACTTTTACAGTTGTAGGCTCTTGATTAAATACACCTGTAAGCGTAGATGGGTAGTTTACACCATAGTATTGATTCCTAACATTGCCTGTATTGTGTCTATAAAGATTACCACCCTTAAATGTATAAAGATACTGATTCATGGCCAATATAAAATCAGGGTAATAGCTGTAAAAAGAAGGCCATCCTTTTACAGATTCGCTGTATGTCAATGTATAGTTCTCTGGCATAATTTATATTTTATACAGGATCACAAGTAGTTATGCTACTTACAACACCATTTGTTACTGTTATTACTTGATTGTTGTCCATTATATAGTTTTGATCAGTTGCTCTGCTTACTCCATCATGATCTAAAAAGACAGGATTGTTAACTACTGGATAGGGATTTGTTTCATTTCTAAATCTACCAAAAAAATATGTAGCGTTAGTTGATGTACACGTTATTGAACTACCTATTGCTCTTCCTTGAAAAGACGGCAAAGCAGCAGGACATAGAACATCTATATTCCAACCAGTATTCGCACAGGGCCCTAATGCTTGAATGGTTACAAGACCTGGTAGTCTGTTGGGTTTAGGAACGATCAACAAGTTATCCTGATTTTGTCCTCCCCTAACATCGTCTCCACTATTTATAGTTACTGATTGAGGTGTTGGAGAACCAGGTAGCCACCCCGTTGCATCGAATCCATCAAAAAAAGCATAGTTGCTTGTGTTTGGAGTACCAGGAACGCATGTACTTGTGGGGCTTCCTAATATTGTAAATGCATCTGCAACCCCACTTGTGGCCTGTATGTTTCCATCATTAGGAGCTGAAATTCTGTTGTAGAATACTCCATCATAAAATACCCTAATCCCATCAGGAATTCCTTGAGGATTAAAATATATTGAAATAGCTCCTGTATCATTTTCATCTGTACCTGCGCTAAATTGTAATTGATAAAGCCCTGTTGTACCACCAGGAGGACTTATTGCTCCTCCACAAGGTATACCGCATTCCTCACAAATAAACGAAGGTCCTAGTTCTCCATTTAATTGATACCTATATGTATCATTGCTCTGATAGTATCCGTCTGCAGATTTTGTCAGTAAGTTGGCATCGTCATAAACAGCTGTTGCTGTTAAAAAATCTGATGAATCAATATATTTATTTAATAAACTCATAATTTAATTTTTAAGGACAGAAGAATATATTAGCATTCCACCCCGTTGCTTGATCATAATAAAAAGCATTATTGTTTCCGCTCTTCAAATACCAACCTGTAGGTATCTCTCTTGATGAGGAATCAATTGCTTTACTTGTATATATTTTAGTTCCTGTTGACGGATTTCCTGGCTGTTGTCCTGCACTATAGTAGTAAGAAGTATAGTATGTCGGATAAGGAAATGTGTCTTTTGCATTACACGCTGCAGTACCTGTTGAGAATGGAACTACGTTATTGTTGTCTTTCCAATCTTCGCTAAAACAGCATCCGCTTGTTGAACAACCCGTGCTACATCCATTTACTGATGCAGGAGCGATAGCGAAAGTAAAAAATTGACATTGTGGTGTTCCTGACGTTAGGGATACTATCCCTGTAGCGCTTTGATCATATTCAAGAGCTAATCCCGAGGGACTACCCGCTACGTTTGCGTAAGTCCACCATCCATCAGGAAGCTCAGTACCTGTTAAAAATTCAGATAAATACAGTCTATCATTATAATATGGGTTTCTGTTTGAATTGTTTGGTGTTTGAGCAAAGAAATACTCGGTAGTAAATCCAATCGCATTATTGCTTATCGCATCACAAGTGCTAATTGCAGGACCTTCTTGAGTATATATAAATACTGAATATGATGGAGGGGGTGCGTTTTGTGTAACTGTAGCTGTAATAATCAACACCTTAGTCTCATCACAATATCCGTGAGTAAAGTCCTCGTTTGATGGATTATTAAAATCAGAGTTGCCGCCCCATGAAAACACAGGAGCAGATGAAAAACTGTAATTAGGCGCTAAAGTAACACTTGACGTAAATGTTGATGTTGCACCTGGCGCAGCTATTTTAGCTGTTCCTGAGGCATCACCTCCAATTGTGTATCCTGCTGCATCTCCTGTAATGTTGTTTTGAACCGTTAAAGTTATAGTAGTGCTTTCGCATCCTGAAATGTCAATACTCAAGACATTTGAAGATGACCCTATTTCCATATATCCTATTCTGTTTCCATCAGCCCCAAGTGCATAAAACCCTGCGCTAAGACTAGCTCCTGTTTGATTGTTTGAAACAACATCTCCAACCTCAGGGTATGTTAATAGTGGATCTCCGTCATGAGTGTATTCTGTCGTTCCTGTTAATTCATTACAGCATATTTCTGTTGCGCTTGGCTGAGAGTCTGTGCTTCCCAAAAATTCAGGCCCTGTTACTCCACAACCACATGAATTAAATGTAATATTTACGCCTGCGGGAACTGAAGTAAATTCAGTAGCGGATATTATGGCAAAAGATCCTGGGCCAATAACCTCGCTATCAGTAATTCCGTCACAATCAAAGTAAGAAACTGTTTCGTTATTTGAGTTGGTATTGGTTACTGTATATTGATTTGCAATTTCAGTACAATCAGCTGCAGGTGAAACCTCTATAAATGTAACTGTATCTGTTTGTCCTGGAGCCTCAACTTGAACTGAATAATGACAAGTATCTCCACCTTCTCCAAAAGACTGAGCCAAAACAATATCTCCAACTTCCATAGGACCTGTTGCATATTCCGTGGAAGGGGTTAACCCTGATCCTGGAGCTAAACATTGTAGCAATTCAAAAGTTGCAGCGGGAGTGCAATCACAACATGCGTCTGTTGGACTTGAATCGTCATAACACAAAGTTATAGGAGTTGGCTCTCTTAAATCCCAAACCAAATACAAATAATCTGTAGCTGAGAAAGTGTAGTTAAAAGATGCTTGATAGTTTTCAGGCCCTCCTGTTATTGGTGTAGCTGTATTAAGGAATGGCAGCAATGCAGGTATATCTACTTCGTTAAAGTTTGAATTTGAAGCAAAGTATTTAAACTTATCTGTGCTTGAATCAAACTCATACGTTTGTCCTGGATTTTGTCTACTTTCCATTATAACAGTTGCTCCTTCTGGTGGTAAAGCTCCAAATGAAGATTGACCTGTTGATTGACTAAATAATGAAACTCCGTCTTCTTCTAATACCACTACGTTTGTGCTATATGGACTCGTATCTACGCCAAGTTGCCACCTGTATCTTGTTGTTGTAGTAAGACTTGCATCTCCTGAAAAGTTTATAACAATTTCTTTTACCGTTATAGTTTCTGCTTGAGGACAATTGAAATCAATAACATATGTAGACTCCTCTAATGGAGTTATAACAACATTGGCATTTGTTGGGTTGTTTTGATTTTTTGTAAAAGTCACAAAACCTACTCCCGATACATCCTGATTTACAACCTCAATTCCATTGTACTCTATAGCTATATTTACTTGACCCGTAACATTGTAATCAAACTGAACATCTCCAATAATGGTTGTTAAGTTGACGGCAATTTCATAGGGGTTGAAAGTGTCTTGCAAGGACAACGTATATCCACAAGCTCTTTCAATTGGCGCTTGTGGAATTACTGATGTGTTAGAACTTAAAACATATTCGTTCATGTATGGATCAAATCCACCCAACTTTTGAGTCTCAAAAGAAGAGGTAAATAAATCCCTAAACCATGAGCGCATACCTACTTGAGATATTACTCCTAGCTGATCTGTTTTTGCGCTACCACCCTTAAGCTGTATTACAGAACTTCTTTTAGCATCTGTAAAGAAAACATCATATCCATATGATGTAAAGCTTTCAGGGTTACTACTAATTCCATACTCTTCTATTCTAGCCAATTGAGTTCCTAAAACCTCTGGAACAGAGGTAATTGCCCCACCTGCAGCTGCATCAGACAAAAGGTTTTTGCCAACTAAAACATAAGATATTTTATCCTCTTGCAGGGTAAGTATATCGGTTTGTCTAGCATGCATCTTTCTTATAGGCCCGTAAGCTGTTTCTAGAGTTTTAAAGTTTGACAAAGCAAGATTAAACTGATTTAGCTTGTTTAAGTTTGTTTCTTGATTAAACACGCCACTATAAGTAATATCAGCAAATCTATTAGCTTGTTGATATTGTTCTTCAGATACTGAAGTAACCTTTTCTCCTAATTGTATATATGGTTTTGTTAGCCCTGACAAAACAAAGTTTTCTTCTACGCCATTACCAAATGTGTAACAATTAAAAAACGATAAATCAACCACAGCAGGCAAAGAGGCGCTTTGATCTTGATCAAAATCACCTGTTCCTGACATATGATATCCATTTTCAATATCAAATGTCTGATTGTTTTCATAATACAATTCATCATTCGCCTCTAATGGCTCTGTTTCAAAAACAGTTAAAGTAGACGCCCTTTCAATTTGTATGCCTACGGCCGCATATGACCCCCTCTTGTCAGGTGAGCCACATTTAGGAGTACCTGGAGACCACCAAAAGAACAAGTTATTATTGTTTGGTCTTCCATCTGCACTATTAGCATCTTGCCTTTGAAAACCAACATAGCTTTGTCCATTTGACCCCCTAACAGAGAAATCTGCAAAACCTTTTATATCATCATATTGGTTTACTACATTTATAGTGTCGTCACTTCCAGAAGTAATTCCACTTGTAAGGTCAATCCTGTCTCCTATAATAAAAGAATGTAAATTATCATAGTCTGTGGAGGCAACAAAGTTTTTATCATAAACATATTTTCTACCACCACACTTGCTTCCTCTGCTCCTCCTGTTTGCATCAAATGCTATCCTAATCAAGGATCCCGCAGGAATATCTATATCTATAAATTCATCCCCTCCGCCTACAGCATCAGGATTTTCAAGAGAAACACTAACCGCAACGATAGGATAATCATCTCCATCACCACCACTTCTTTCTATAAAAGCATTAGGAGGTTTGTTAGCCGCAAAATTAGAAGGCTTTAACTTCATGTATGTGCCTGTTGGCTGCCCACATGTTCCTTCAATTACATTACCATCTGCATCTTTTTTACATAAAAAATCTTCAGCTTCAGATCCAAAACCTAAAACCTTAGTAGATGCGCAATTTAAAACAGGGCCATTGGTGTCTGATTTAATATATAAAACAGAGTTGTCTTTTACTTTATCTCTATTATCTCCATCTAATAAATAATATGCATCACCTGTCTCTTCTTCTCTGAAAAATATATTACTATAAATCGTTCGGTATAGCCCCTTTGATTCCTTTATAACAAACTTATATTTAGTTGCCCAATAAGGAGGGTAACTATTCATTGTTACCCTAATGCTATTTTTTTCTATTGATTTATCACATGGAACAAATACGGTGTTATCTGTATCAACTAAAGCAGTTGATGATCTACCGTATTCATCCATATATACAACTCCTATTTCATAATCTCTGTTGCTGTGTAAAGATTCTTTTGAAGAACTTTGAGAATATAAGCCTGTCGCACTTACGCATTGCAAATATTCATAAGCAATTACTTCTGGAACAACGGCAACAGGGGGTGTTACTGTTTGGTCAAATTCTTGAAATTTAATAGCGGGTAAAGTAAAGCTTATTTCTGTACTTCCTTGAGAGGCGCCAATCAATATTCCTTGAGGACTAGAGGTTAGACCAAAACCAACTTTTGAAAATCCGCTTTTAGCTACTGCGCCACAAACAAATATATCTGTAAGAGACGTCCCCTGGTCACCCGTTCCCGCAGGATTCCCTATACATGGGTTGTCTGCAATAGGAACAAACTCTTGTACAGCTGCTATAAACTCTGGGCTAATTGCCATTTCATAAACACTAGAATAATCTTGCTGTAAAACAAATAGAAAAGTTTCTACAAATTCATTTTCAGGCTCACTACCATCTGGATATGAAGGGTCTCCTGTGAATCCTGCGCTAATAAATGAAAAGTCAACACCTATTTGAGCACCTTCTTCTAATATTACATTATCTCCTCCAAAATCAATAGTTGCGGTAGCGTTATTAACTGAGTTAGAACCATCTATGCTATATGTAAAATTAGATAGACTTCCTGTTATTTCATCCGAAGACAATGATTCGCTAATTAACTCTAAGTCATAATCCAAGTAAATATCAGCTCCGTCCTTATTAACAATATCATATCCATCTACATAGTTTCCATACATAAGCCTATTACCCATAATGGTTTGTGCTTGTGCTTTTAAAGGAACGTTGTCATATAGTCTAAGCAATTGCTCTTCGGGAAGAGTAGTATATATTTTTTTGTTTGTAAATGTAATAGACTGCTCAACATTGTCTAGCCATCCTTCATTTACTTTATTAAACCTCTCAATGACATTTACACTTTGACTTGTGCTAAATTTAAAAATTACGTCAATGTCTTTTACATTTCTTCCACCTGTGTCAAAATTAACTGAAACGCTATTGAAGATATTCCTCATACCTTCTTGATTGTAATTCGAATAATCAAAATTAAAAGGACCTGGAGTGAATGCATACTCACTAAATGGAGACATAGCGGAGTATTCTCCGTCCTCATATTGCCATCTATAAGCGAAGCTTAACAAGATTTCTTCCATGTAGTTTTCCCCTCCTCCGACTTTAAATTGTTGAATTGTAGGAGCGTTTAGTGGTGGCGCTAAAATAACGCCTATATCCTGTTCTGTAATTTGATCAACTGTCGTATTAACATCAGGCTGTAAATAACTTCTTGTTATGTTTATCTTTCTTGGTGGATTTAAATTGTCTGTAAAAAATAACAAATCACCAATTAAATTTACACCATTAATCAAATAATCCTTATCAAAGTTCAAAATTGATGTCGAAATAACATGGTATGTTAAGGCGAAAGTTCTTACGTTGTATGATACAATCAAATCTACTTTTTCTGTAGATGAATTAAGATTGTTTTCGTCATGAATAAACCAATATATGGTTTCGTTTGCTCCATCTTCAAAAGCACCAATACACTTAGCCTGATTACTTAGCGCTTGGTTTTGAAATAAAACTTGAACCAATAATTCATTACCCTTAGAGTTTTCTACAGCACCTATTTCCGTGCCTTCAGTTGACCCTAACCGAACATTTAAAGCATCAATGTATTCACCTTGTGGAACAAGGCGCTCATCAACGCTTTTATTCATGCGTCCTTTTATAAAATTCTTTTGAATCTTAGGCATATTACTTTATCCATTTATTTTGACCCCTTAGATTCATTAATAATCGTCCAGGGTGTATATTACTCAATCTTAATTTTGCATTCCTTAAAAGGGCTGATTTTTCTTTTCTAACCCTATTTATAATAAACTCCTGAACACCTATTTTGCTGTTTAAGATTACATACTTGATATAGGCGTATATAAATTCTTCAAATAATTTATTTACACTAATCTTTGAAGCATCGCCTTTTTCCATTCCATCAGAAACATATTCAAGAACGCATAGTTCATTTGCCATATCAGAGCTAAAATTAATAACTCCGCTCGCTTTATTTATTTTAAACGTAGGATTTTTATTTGCTGTTTCTGTGTTTAACCCATATCTTCCTCCAACAGGGTATTCAAAATACCAAAGTCCATTGTAAAAATATCCTTCTTGATTATTATAAGGACTTTGACTGTTTAAGTAAATACTTTTCTTTCCACCTGTAATTCTTTGTAAATCAACCGTTGATGTCGATGGTTTTAGTATATTTCCATCGTGATCAAATAAAATTCTACAATTGTTGTCTTGCAAATAAGCATCGCTCCAATTTGTTTGAATATTTTCTGTAAGTGGCATAAGCGTACCATTTTTATACAATGATAATCTCACCCAATTAACATAATCATGCGGAAGAACGTATCTTAGTGTGTCGCAAACATCTAGCTCTAAAACCTTAATTTCCTTCATTGAATCATAGTTCAATTCTTGAATAGCTCTTTTTGCATGAAACAACACATTGTATCTTTCAACATTGTTTATCAATTTATCATTACCTACATACATGAGCATAAAATTGGTTACAATATCATCTAAAGTCATGTATTGATATGAACCCCAATTCTCATCCTCAGGAAGGTTCCCGTTGTTTGCGTAATATTGATACTCTGTTAAAAATGCCATAATTATTGTCCTTCTTGTTTATTAGCTTCAGTTTCTTCTGCCTTTCCAAATTGCGCAATCGAAGCATCTCTTATAGATACTCCTGCATACTGAAGGATTTTATTTATCAAATTCGTTTCGTCTGATTTTGGTAATTCAAAATCTTGATAGTCAGCAGCCGTTTCTTCAAACGAAGGTTCTCCTCCAGGCAACTGAACATATGTCCAATTGGGATCTTTTGGATACCTTATGTATTGACTAATAACCGTTCCTACCGTGTTAATGCTGTCTGGGTATACTGTAATGGTATTTCCATATAGAGATCCTGTAGCCCCACCCAACACATAAGCAGGGTATAGTGTGCTTGGCTGAGTTAAGTGAGATGCGTTTAAATAGAATATCTTGTTTTGAGAAACTCTTTCAATTTCTCTCATTGCGCTATTTTTTACAATTGCATATTCATTTCCTAAATCCCATATTTGCGTTCCAACTAAAGCGGTTTGACTAATTACCTGCTGTACATACCCAAACTCTCCTGTGGTTAGGTTTGAAATAACATCTCCTGCTTTTACGCCTGAACTGGAAAAAGTGGCCGTGGTGTCTGTAAGTGTTGTAGACGCGGGAGGCGTTACTGAATCTACTAATCCTGAATCAACTAGGGTAGGATAGTAGTTTATCTTATTAATCAAATAATAATCTTCAGGTAAGTCAAATAAATTTAATGAAGAATTTAACAAAGCTTTTGTTGATGAAAAACTATCTACAACCTCTTCTAATCCTTTTACAATATCTGCATAACCTGTTCCAGATTGTCTAACATTCTGCTTGACATTCCAACTATTATATTGATAAAAGTAATCTTCAAATAAATCTAGCTGAGCTTGTTTTGCATATAAGTTAAAATCATTAGGAGTGATATATCCAAAATTATTCTTATTTGCAATGGAAAGCACAGTAGCTCTGACTGTATTGATTAACGACATTCTGCTCTATTTTTCTTTGTACAAAGATACGAAAAAAAAAGAGGCCTCTTTTTTTTGAGGCCTCCTTGATTAATCTAATTTAGATTCTAATATTCTTAGAACTTCTAGTCCTTCATCGCTTTGCAAAAACGATGCTAAAATAAACAATGGATCTTCTCCATAAGGAACTGTCAACAACTTGTTTTTATTTCCTTTTAAGTTATAATAAACATCTTTTTTGTTTTTCAAAACAAGTAAACCTTCGCCAAAGAATTTAGAACACTTGTTCTGTAGTGAAAGTAATGGATCATTGATTGACTCCATAAACTCATCAGGGTATCTTTTCGCAAAAATCCTAACATCTCTTTTAAGTTCTGCTGAAGTCATTTTTTCAATATTTAATCCTATTACAACTCTTGCAATAGTCTCTAGCATCTCAACATCTAAATCTCTTGCTAATACCTGGGCATCTAATGCTAAATCTAAATTATCAACTTCTACAGAAGCATCAGCTTCTTTATCCACCTCTACAAACTCTTTTCCATTAGCAGGGTGAAAAGATAAAAATTCTTGAAGTATTTGGTTTTGCTTAGGAACTATTAAAAATCCATCTTCAAAAATAATCGGCTCTAATATTACATTTCCGTCTTGCTCTTCTTCAAAAATACTTTTTTGATTTTTAGCATAACGAATTGCCCTATTAACTCCCGTGGATTCGTCAAAATATAATAGTGATTTTCTCTTGGTATGTCGAGAAGCAATTGTGTAGCTCAATGGAGCCTTTTCTTTAGTTAGTCTGTAGACCTTGTCTACAAATATCTTTTTACTTTTTTTCATTTTATTTAATTTAAATTTTATTAAAAGTAATAACTACCCTCGTCATTTCAACGAGGGTAACTACTACATATTTATAATCTACTTCTTAATTAGTAAAGATGAAGAAGTTATTAGCACCTAGAGTACATAAAGCTCTTTCAGACAAGAAGTTAACTTCCATCGCATCAAGATCCGATGTAGCTGCTCCTCCTGCAGAACCTGTAATCCACGTCTTATAACGTCTATCTTCAGTTTCACTCGCTCTATAACGAACATGCAAGAAAGGTCTCTTAGCGTTTTTACCTAACACTTGGTCGTAAACAGTTGTAGAACCTGCAGGTACTAATACCCCATTGATAGCTCCACCAACGATATCACCACGCATAGTTGGGTCGTTAAGATATTTCCAATCAGTCTTATAGAAGTCATATCCTCTACGGAATCCTGAGAATCCTAAGTTTAGAGCCATTTCTTCGTCATTGTCAAAAAGACCATATGATGTACCACCTGGGTTACCATATGAGTTTTGAGCCGCTAACATATCGTCAATGTCAAATCCAAATTCACGATTTACGAAAAGAACATTCTCTTCTATAGAACCTTGCTTGTCTAGTCGCTGAATAATAGCATCGAAATCTGCAAGAGCTGTTGGGTTACCACCGCTCCAAACATTTCCTCTTTCTTCAATTACATAGAACAATCCTTCAGAACCTTTGTTACCAACACCTGAAGCTACGCCTTGAGCGATAGCTGAAACACCTGAACCGCCTTCGGCAGGTACTGCTTCGACCATTGCTGTTTCAAGATAGTCTTCGAATCTTAGTCTTGTTTCATGCTCTGATTTTAGATACCACAAGAAACCTGTAGCTCCGTTTTCAGTTGTAACTTCAATCCACCCAATCTGAGCCATGTCAGATCCACTAACTGCATAGTGGTCTTTGATGATGATTGGTGAATTTTCGAAAATGAAATCATCAGCTTCTAATTGCCCTTGCATACCGACAGCTCCTTTTTGAAATTCAGAACCGTAGATAAACAATGAAGATTTTACATTTGGACCCATTGACTGACCTGCTGCTTCATAATAAGCTACGTCTATTGTACCGTTGGCCGTGTCAACAGCAGTAACAAGTGCTTTGTTGCTGTTTGTTGAACCAATTGAACTATCAGATAGCATAATTGTTTGTCCTACTCTAATAGCAATTGAACCTGAACCAGGTACAAGTACATCATTAATTGTTAGGGTGGCTGTATCGGATCCCGATGCTGCTCCCGACTCAACGTCTGTGTATTTAGTGTGTAATCTTCCTTGCTCTGCCCACTTAATGAGGTCAGAGTTAGAAGGCATTTCAGCGCCTACCATTCTTAAAAATGATGCTACTGTACGATTACCATAACGCTCGAATTCTTTTTCATAAGTATCTGGAAGATACTGATTCAAAAAGTCAAAGTTGGTAATGTAGTTTGTCTGTAATAAAACCTGTTCTGAACTTGGTTGTAAGTCAAACCCAGGTACTGCATTTACTGCCATAACTAATGTTTTTTAAATTTTTAAACTTATTTCTTTTTACTTCTAATTCTTAATCCTTTACCACTATCCTGAGACAAAGGTCTAGCCTTAAATCCTGTGTCGCCAATTGCTTGAGGCGTTTGCCTTACATTCATGTTGATGTTTTTACTCTTCTTCGAAACATCTCCAATAGCATCTGCCTTACCTTGCTCATAAAAATATTGAGCAAACTTTTGAGGATTTACCGCTGCACTTAGTGCAGAGTGCCACCCCTTAGCGTCACTTATTAATCCATCTTCGCCTAAAAATTTATTTACAAAACTATCTAGACTAAGCTGCTTAGACCTCATCTCTTGAGTATCCCCATACGCATATGATATTACTTTATCTCCTACATTGAACTCAAAACCTTTGAATTCGGAATCAAAAACTTTATCAGTTTGCTTTAAAAAATATTCATTCTTCTTTTGGTTCGCCTCTTGAGCGGTTTGGGATTTTTGTACGTAATTTCTGTAAGCTTGAAGTTCGTCTAAAGTCTCCTTAGAAACAGAATCCCCACTTGACTCAAGAGGGATACTATATGTTTCTTTAAGCTCATTTAGATGCTTTTTAGCTTTAGAAATTTCTCTTTTCTTAGCAATATTCTTTTTCTTGATATCTTTTGGATCATCAAGTTCTTCGTCATACCCGAACTTGTCTTCCATTAAATACTGAATATCTTCAGCATCTAAATCAGATTCAGTCATAGAATAATACTCTCGCAGGAGCTGATCATCAGATAAACCTGAAAGGTCACGATTTGCTTTCACAAAATCTTCAAATCCTCTTCCTGTATTTTTTTTAAAATCCAAATATTTAGACACATCTTCAGGTAGTGGTTCGTTTTGCTCTTGTTGAGTAAACAAATCATCTACAGAAGATATATCTTTATTATATCTATTCTTAATATATGAAAGAACGTCTTCGTCTTTTATAGTTGGACTTTCAACTTCCGAGCTTTGCTCGGTACTTTGTTCTACAGCAGGCTCTTCAACCTTTGGCTCTGCAGCCACTTCTGTAGCGGTGCCTTCAACCCTTTCGAGGTTTTTGTTTTCTTCTTCGTGTTTTTTAAGTAGTTTCTCCTCTACTTCCTGTACAGATTTTTCCTCCACAGGGTTTACTTCTTTAATTTTTAATTCCATTTTATTTAATTTTACGCAAAGTTAATATATAATTTGTTATAAAATTTAAGCCTATCTAGGCTCAAATTCTGCTAAGTCGAATCCATCCAAACTATCTTCCTTTGACTCAAAACTAACAGGAGGTAAATTGTTTTTACGCTGTTCAATTAATTTCGACTGTTCTGAGTTTGCTTGAGATATTCTATCCGACTTTGCTGTTTCTCTTTGTACTTCTCTATCTTTTAATGCTTTTGCTTCTGCTTCTCTTATTCCCATTTGCAAATTAAACTCTAATTGCATAAGCTCGGCCTTAATCGCAGCTTCTCCCTTCATCTTCTCTACAGAGAATTTAGCTTTAGCCTGCTCAATCTCCATTTGAGCTTGAGTCTCCATTTGAAGTTTCTGCATTGCTGTTTGTGCAGCCATTTGCTGAGACTGCATGTTGATTTGAGCTTGCTGTTGAGACTTAGCCTGTTGAGCTTGTTGCTCCTTATCTTGTTTGGCTTTTCTTCTGACCTTAAGCATTTGATTAGCTAGCTTAATGTTTTTTATCTCACGAATATCAATAGCGTCTTCTAAATTAATGTCTTGTTTAGATAGTGCCATTTGAATATTTTGCTCAAGCTGAGCTCTTTGCTCTTCATCTGGAGCTATTTCAATAAATATACCGAAGTCGCTTAAATATAGTTGAGATATTTCTTCAAGAATTCCAACATTAAATTTTCCAACCTGATTCACAAACTCTTCTCTAAAGTCAGAATACTCAATTAAATCTGCAATACGACTAGATAAAGCTGTGCATAATCTTTCACTCATTGCTAATCCCGCATCTAGTATATGACGAGTGGCTGTGTTGCTGCTTAGTGCTGCTAGCTTCTGTAATCCAACTAACGAATAAGAATCAGGTGTCGCTCCGTCTCTTGCTTCATTTAAGCCCGTTACATCGCGAAGCATTGCCATATAGTGATTATATGTACCCACTAAACTCTGAATTTTTCCTTGACCAGAATTACTATTCAACTGCTGAATAGGAACTTTTGCATTATTGAAATCTCCATCTTGTGTAAATGATCTACCGATAACAGAACCTGTTTGGAAGAACATCCTTAATGCATCTTCAGGATTGTACGCTTGCCCTGTTCCTAAATCAACTTCATTTAATCCATCCGCATCAATAAACACTCCATCTGGAACGACCCTAGATATTACTTGTTGCATTTTTAGGTGAGTAATTTGAATCAAGTCTGCAAACGTAATCATACGCCTAACTAAAGATTCAACCACTCCTTTGTACATTCTTGGTGCGGAAGCAATATATTCAGGATAAACTTCCTGAGAAGCTGATGCAGGTCGAGCCATATTTTCAGACATTTGCCACTTAAGGAGTATGTTGGTTCCCATAACCATTACCCCCTCATACCAAACATCAATGGTCTTGCTAACTTTTTCAAAGTTCCCTTCCTCTTGCATTTCTACCGTTGGATCAAAAGTATCTTCTTTTTCAATAACTTTTTCTGCTCCAACCGCATTTGTTTTTTTCTTGTATGTGAATGTGTGCGTGGTCTTATAATTAAAGAACAACACAGTAGCGCTATCTTTGCTAAATAAACTATTATTATAATATTGAGCTGTATTGTTATAGTCGTACCAACTTTGACTGTATTTGGATATTTCATCCATATCAACTCTAGTTAGACTTGGATCTATTTTCTTAAGCTCAATAATAGGTAGTGTCTTTATTTCGCCCCAATAAAAACAATCTTTAAAATGAGGGTCTTCTGTATAACTATACACGACATTTGCAGGATCAACATATTCTATACCTATCCCCGAACCTGGCTTGAAGGAGTGCTTGCAAACAGAAAGCCCCAAAACCATTTGATCATAATACAATTGTTTTTGTAAATCATGATATCTATTTTCTGCAAGTACAGTATTTATTGCTTCTTCTTCTGCAATCTCTATGGCAGGCTTGTATTTAATCTGCATGTGCAAAGCTAGCTCCTCATCACTTTCAGGAACTTCATCTTCACTCATTCTGAATGTGTTAACACCCATCTGCTCTTGAACCTGTTTCATTATAGGTTTTGCCAACATATCCTTTTCAAGCTCTTCTTGATATTTGCTTCGCTTATCTAAAGACATTCCGTCCTGAGCATAAGCCTTGACCTTAAATATTCTGTCGGCCATTCCATTTACTACAATATCTACAAACTTAGGAATGATTGGAACGGGTGTCCAATCTAAATTAAGATAGCTAAGATCACCATCTATTGCTAATTCGTTTTTATACTTTTGAACTGATTGCTCTCCTCGAGCATATAGGCGCAGCCTATGGAAGTCGGCCCATTGATTATAGAATCGGCTTTGACCCCCATCTTTTCTAAACCATTCATATTGTATGGCTTGACCTATTTGTAATCCAAACTCAAAACTGTCTTTTACACTATCAGACACAAATTGACTTGGAAAACCCTGAGCGTTAATTGCTATTTTTACGTCCTCCATTTATCTTATAATTTGGCTAAAACTTCCCCTATTGTCATATCTTGCAAAGTTAAGTTTTATTTTTGATTTATTTTTAACGGGTTGATACAGGTTTCTCTGTATAGCCATAACGGCTAAACCTGAGCTAATAGATGCATCAAACTTAGTTCTGTTATTAATATTGAACCTTGCCCAATCTTCTAAAGTTCTACTAAAATACATAGTTCCCATGCTGTCAGTATCTCTAAAATTTCCTAAAAAATCTAACCCAACATATTTTTCTATGTAAGATTCTATTGCAGCTGCATGCGCCTGCTTTACATCTTCGCTAGAGTTTGGTATTCCACCTAATTCCTTTTCAGACTTTGACAGCTTTGTGTAGGACTTATCTGGTCTATTCATTGAATAACCTCTATACCCTCTGTTTTTGAAATGATACAACAACCTAGGTTTGTTGTTTTCAATAAGTATAGGCATGCCGTAAAACACACAAGCCATTAATACGTCTTCAAAAAATATTTCAGCCGTTTGAGGTCTAGCTATATATTCTAAAAAAAACTCATTAGTAGGACCTTCATCCATATGAAACTTTGTAATTCCATGCAAAGCTCCATTAGATCCTCCTCCACCAACTGTTCCTGATATATCGTAACTATCACACCCAAACGCTCCCATGTGTTCATTTCCAGGATATTTAAATCCTTGTTTCATTATAAATTTATTCTGAAGTTGTTTGTTGGGTGTCCATGTAACATAAAACCTACCCCTGTCATTCGGACTAAATATAACCTCTGTATCTTTTATTCCATCTCTCCAGGAAAAAGAACCTCTAGTAATAAATTGATCTTTTATAAGAGATTCATTATAATCAATCTGTTGATATATTTTTTGAAGATTAAATAATGACTGCTTGCTTTCATCTCTAAACGCATGTGACTCAGAGCGAGGGAACTGACGGTAAAATTCATTTAATGCGTCTGCATCATTTTTTAAACTTTCTACTTCATTTTCCCAATAATCAATAGCTCCTTGATTTATGTAATCCCCATAAACATCTATAATTTCTTGGCCTGGATTTCTAAATACAGGCATTCCGTACCTATCAATAAACCCCTCCATATTCCATTCCATAGGAATAAATAAAGAATATAGTCCGCTTTTAGTTTGACCATTGGCGTTTCTATTATTTATATCTGAATCATAAAATAATTTTTTGAATGCATCTCCACCCTTTTCAAGTGAGTTTGATGTGCTTCCCATCATGCATTTTCCTATAACCTTACTACCTAAACGCAAACATGTTTTCGTAACACGCCAATTGTTTAATATGTTGCTTGGTCTTTCCCATTTACCTGATTCATCGTGAACAAGTAACTTAAGTTTCTCCCCATCATAACTGTTGTCTCCTGTGTTTTTCCAATCAATTGTAGTGTCTAACCCCTCAACCAAATTAACCTCTTCAGAGTACATATTTTTCTTTGTAATCTTTGAAGCGGGCACACGATAAGCTAATTCTGTTTTAGGCTTATCCATACCATCTTGAACAGGTTTAAAAAAGAATGGATAGTTATTTGATATAGGAACTACTTTGTCTGTAAACATTTTTTTGGCATCTGCACCTGTTTTGGATAATATTCCTATTCTAGCATCTTTTGATATGGTAGCTATGTTTGCACATTCTTCACTCCCCATATACGAGAACCCAGAACGTCTTATCTTCAAATAACATATTCCAAAAGATCTATTGTCAGCTTTACACGCCTCCCAATACAAATAAAATATTCTATTAGCTTCTCTATAGTTTGGGTATCCTATATCAATTTTAGTCCATTGTAAATACATATAATGAGAGCCCGTCATATATGTTTCAACACCATTGTTATAGAACCAAAAACCCTCTTCTCTTCTGTCAAACTCTTGCTCTATATAATCAACCCATTTATCCTTAAGGCTAGACGGAGCTGCGTGCCAATTAAATATACTTTTAATTCTAGATAGTTCTTTTGGGTATTCAAATCTTTCCCAATATTGTTCTTTTTTAGAAGAGTCTCTTTTATGTATTTTTTGAGGAGCTTTTGGTAGTGCTATTTTTAACCCATTAATAGAAACTATATTTTCAATTTGACCTGATTTTGAAATTATAACTACATCATGTTTTTCATCATAGCCATATTTCCACGATTTAGCTTTATTTTTTGTGCTAATCGTTGATTTAGGTATATAATTTTCAATTACCTCGTATAAATTATTTTGATCTTCTTTCTGCAAAACCTCTTAATGTGTTGTCTTTTTTCTTTTCTGTTTCCTCTCCTAGCATTTCTTTCTCTGATTCAATTCTAGATAATATCTCAAAAGCATCAAATATTGCTAGTTTCTTAGTCGCAGCTGCATTCTTAAGTCTGTCTGCTGCAAGTTCATCATTTGGATCAGGTTTGATTATATCTTCTTTAGCCACTTTAATTAATTGAGCTACAGCCTTATGACCTGCGTTAATTATTTCAAGTTTTAGTTCTCTATTGGTCATATATTAAAGTAATATTCTTAGTAAACATTCTATATAGCTTTTCTCCATCCAAATTGTACTCATATTCACTATCAGGCTGAAAAGAAACTTTATCTCCTTCATTAACACCTTTCTTATTTAAGTTTTCGTTAGAATACTTAATTAAGCCAACTAGAGGTTCATCTTCTTGATGTGTTTTAAGGTAGTGATTTTTTTTTGGTATAGGTTTTACCATGCAATAATCAGCATGGCATTTCCATTGATTATTATGTTTATACATATAAAACTGATCATAATCAATAAAAAACAAATCATCTTTGAAGAAACTTTTTCCACTTTTCTCTCTACCCTTCATGTCGTTATAATATTTAAAGACGTTATGGTGAACCAATAAAATATCTCCTGGTTGTATTTCCCCTGTGTATTTTACAGGAGTTTCTTGCACGATAGCATACCTGTTAGAAACGGTATGATCTTCTTTTGAACTGCTTACAATAAAGTCAATGTCGCCAATTCGTTTTGTGTTGTCATACCTTTTCCCATTGTAAGGTTTTACAATGAAGTAAAAAGGTGATTTCATTCAAAATTTATATTATATTCAATTGAGGCAGGCATGTTTGAATTAAACTCTTTCCATAAAAAAACTTCACTATTATCATTTTCAACCCAAATCTTTATTGAGTTAGATTGATCGTCATGCTTAATTAAATGTACGTGGTAATTACCGCCTAAAACCTCTTGCCCTGCAAGATAGTGCATAGCACTAGATTTATAGTCTGCTCCTATTGAGATTTTTCTTATTTCCATTATATTAAATTTTACTTATATTATGGGGTTATGTTTATTTTAACCACTCCATTTGTATGATAATAATTACCCACTCCAATACCTGCTGCTGCTGCTGCTGCATCATCTGGATAATTGTCTGCAACACCTGGTAATCTTGGAGTTTCTACAAGCTCACCATTAGATTTAACACCTAGGTTAAAAGCCGCAGTATCTGTAAATGCACCTACTCCATATTCTCTTGCTCTTAGTTTACCTGAGGTTATAACTTCAAACCCATTAGCCTCTGCTCCTACTGCAGTACCTATTCCAACTACAAAATTTGCGTTACCAACAGATACATTGTATTTTCCTACAACTACTTGATTAGCGCCAACATCTAAACCAACACCTAAGGCAACAGAATTAGCACCTGTTATAGTTGTGTTATTACCACCTACAGCAACTGAATTTGTTGCAGAAGCTTCAACAGTATTTGACCTACCTAAAATACAACCACCTTGAGGTGCATTTTGAGAATGGGCATATCCTCCTAAGATAGCTCCCATTTGCCCTAAGCTTTCATTTGCTGTTCCTGATTGTTGTGTTCCTATTATTGTGGCATAACTACCTGTTTTACCAGAGCTACCTCCATGGCCAATCATTATAGAGCCTTTTACATCTAATATTGTGGTGTTTCCATTAGCGTTACTACCAATAGCTATATTGTCACCTGCACTACTAAAACCTGCTGCAGTACCAAAAAAGGCATTTTTACCAATACCTATATCGTTTTGAGAAGCAGCTGGATCTGTTGTAGCTCGACCTATGTTTCGGCCTGCTTGCATTCCAATAAAAACAGACCCACTAATATTTGTTGTCGCAGCATCTAAAGAGAAACCAGCATTTTTTCCGATAGCTACACCCTCCGTAAAATCTGCAGTCGCATCTTTTACAGCTGCATCACCTATAATAACTGAATCTGTATAGTCTCCTGTAGAATCACCTGCGGCTGTATTTCCTATAGCAATAGTTCCACCTGCTTGAATGTTATTAGATACAGTTCCACTTAACGCTCCAACTCCAATACCTATATTTCCTACGGCTTCAACTATTGAGTCCGACAGATATAATAATGAGTTTTTACCAATAGCTATGTTATTTTTTCCTGTTGTTATTGTTCGAGCAGTTTCTGCTCCAATAGCTATGTTGTCAGTTCCACTTATAAGTGAAAATAATGACTTTCCTCCAATAGCTACATTTTCTCCTGCGATTGAGTTAACACCATCAAGTCCACTTGTAAAAGATGTTAGTGCTGAATCTCCGATAGCTACGTTAAAGTCACCTAAGAATCCTCCACCAGGATTTACATTACTAATTCCTGCATCTTGACCTATGTAAGTTGAACCACCTAGATTTTTTTGAACAATTCCACCATCTACTACAAGAGATTTTGTATTATCATAAATTGGTGCTGCTACTTCGCTTAGAATACTATCTCCAAGTGTAGATCCATCTGGAGTCCACAAAGGAATTGTATTTAAAGTACCACTTCCTACCACCCCTAAAGGTCTTTCAATAACTCTACCATCTACATCTACTGCTAAAGTCTTTGTAGCTGTACCTATTACAATACCTGTTCCGTATGTGTTTAATTTAAGCTCACCATCTTTTCTAATCTCTAAAGCATTAGAACGATTGGCATTATTTACTCCGTTTCCTATTATTAATAAGTTGTCTGTTGCAACCCATGAATCTAAACTCCCTGGCCCTACATTTAAATTAGAAGAACCTAAAACGGTCTGTTTAAAGTCTGTAGTACTTAAATTTACACCGAATGCGTTAGAACTTCCTCCTGATAATATGTTTGCAGCTCCAATCCCATATGATTTTGAAGCTGTTCCAACTGCTGTATTTTGATATCCAATTAATGTAGCATAAAATCCACTAGATGTATTCCCATCTCCTATTGCAACACTTTGATATCCTGTAGCGTCATTAGATTGACCAATAGATATAGATTGTGTTCCTGAAGCTGTATTTAATAATCCTCCAATAGCAATTGAATTATTTCCTGAAGCTTCTTGTGAATTTCCTAAAGCCAAAGACGTAATCCCTGATGCTACAGATGCTTGACCAATTGATGTACTTTGTTGTCCTGATGCTGTTGTGTTTTTTCCTATAGACACAGACGTAATCCCTGATGCTGTTGAGGCTGGCCCCAAGGAAATAGCCCCAGTATCACTAGCTTCTGCACCGAGTCCTATTGCTAATGAACTCCCCCCATTTGCTTTTGCAGCTTGTCCATAGGCAAAAGCATATGGTTCGGTTGCTTCAGAATTTGTTCCTCCTACAAAAGACTGAAGTCCACTTGCTACTGAACTTCTACCAAAACATGTCGCACCTTGACCACTAGCAAGAGCTTGTATTCCAAAAGCAAAAGAAGACTTACTTGAGGCAGTACCACCGTCATCGCTATTTGGTCCTGAACCTCCTCCAGCAAAAGAATGCTCTCCACTTGCTGTAGACTTCCATCCTGTTGCCAAAGAATTCTGACCACTTGCAACAGTTTGATCACCCATAGCTGTAGAAGCAAACCCACTTGCTGTTGTAACATTTCCCATAGCTGTGGAAACCTGTCCACTTGCTTCTGTGGCTATTCCCATTGCTGTAGAATAACTTCCACTTGCTATTGTGTCATAACCCATAGCTGTAGAATAAGTTCCACTTGCTTTTGTGTTTCCTCCCATTGATGTAGAAGCATATGAACTTGCTTCTGTGTTTTGTCCACTTGCTGTAGAAGCAGTTGCACTTGCTATTGTGTCATATCCAATTGCTGTAGAATAACTTCCACTTGCTGTTGTGTTTCTTCCCATTGCTGTAGAAATAGGTCCACTTGCTTCTGTGCCTTCACCCATTGCTGTAGAATAAGTTCCACTTGCTTGTGTGTTATATCCACTTGCTACAGAACCATCTCCTGAAGCTTCAGTTTGATAACCCATTGCTGTAGAATGAAGTCCACTTGCTGTTGTGCTAGAACCCATTGCAGTTGAAAAATCTCCACTTGCTATTGTGCCATCTCCCATTGCTGTGGAAATCTCTCCACTTGCTGTTGTGTCATTTCCTATTGCTGTAGAACCATCTCCTGTAGCTTCAGTTCCACTTCCTATTGCTGTAGAAGTATTTCCTGAAGCTTCAGTTCCACTTCCCATTGTTGTAGAGGAAATACCTTTTGCTTCTGTGTTTGCTCCCATTGCAAAAGATTGAGCGCCACTTGCAATTGTGTTTTGTCCCATGGCTACAGACCTATCTCCACTTGCTTCTGTGTTACTTCCTATTGATGTAGAAGCATTTCCACTTGCGGATGTACCTGTACCCATTGCATTAGCCGCTTCTCCATCAGCTGTACTAGAGTTGTTGAATATTAAAGATACATTTCCTGCTCCTAGTTTTACTGGAGCATCTCCCAACTCACTATCTGTTGTCCATATAGCTAAGTTTCCTGGAGTCCCCTGACCTGTTAGTACAGAAGAGTTATCAATCTTATCCCAAAATATATTATTGTTTAAGTCTTCGGAAATAATAGCCCAATCTCCAATCTCCCAATCAGTAATTGTTCCACCACCTGTTGTGTCTAAAGGAGTAGCACCTGCTACAGATACTATCCAATACTTTCCAGTGTTGGCAGGTATTAAAGATATAGCCTGTAAGTCAGGTATATTTGTGTCAGCATTCCATGCTCCTTGAAATTCTAGTCCAGAACCTTGGTAGTTTTGCCATTCGACAGTACCATCTGTTTGAGAAACTAAAACTTGTTCTCCTGTACCAACAGCATTGTTAGCGTCATAAACTTCAGATGCAAAATAAATTCCTCCGTTTACATTTACTAATCCATTTGCAATTGTTTGTTTTCCAATAGTTACATTTTCAGCAACAGTTAAGCTACCCACTCCAGAACCATTGTCTAAGTATACTGTTGTACCAAGTACTGATTCAACTTTATCTCCTACTTGAGATGCTGTGTCTTGATAAAATAATGAGTTTACTAATAAAACTGACTCTTGTCCTGCGCTTGATGCGGTAAAAACGGGGAGCCTATAAGACACCCCGTCAAAAGCTTGATCAATTACAAAGTCAGCAATACCTTGTATTGTAAAAGTTTTCGTCTGCTTATCAATTGGTGTTGAGTTAGCAGCAGTTCCTATTAAATAATCCGCACCTTCAATTGGTGATTGATTCGGATATGATAAAGTATTGCTAATTTTTGCCATGTTATTCCTTTTCTTTTATTTCTCCTGTTTGTAAATTAATCACAGAGTTTTCTCCGTATTTTTTAAGAAGCTCTTCTTCTAATTTAGCGAACTCGCCTCTAATTACTTCAACCTTGCTGATGATAAAAGATTTTTGAATCTCTAAATCACCTAATTGTGTTTTTGCATTTACAAAATCAGAGTTTAATTGTTGTAATTTTTCTAACTCTTTTTCTTCTACTTTTTTCATTATTTTATATTTAAGTTAATACTGCAAAGGTAATCAATTATTCTTTAATTTTTTTTCGCTGTTATTTGTGCTTGTTGTTACCCATTACCTTCTCAACACCTCGAGACCCGAAGTACGCTCCAACAATAAGTGAAAGCACTCCCGCCACACTATCTAATTCATAGTCTAAATACCATCCCACTATATATGCTACAGAAAAAAATACTAACGTAATAGGTCTTACATTTTGAGACAGCCAAGACGTACTCGCCATGTCTGCTGTCCACCTTTTGCTGACCTCTTGCATCTCAATCATATCCATCTCTAAAAGCTTCATTGCTGTTTCTTTATCTTTAGGGGTTATATCTGGATCTTTATCAATAAGGTTTTTAACCATACCCAAAAGTCCTTTATCAGGCATAATATCTCCTATGGAATCTAGTAGACCTGATTTTCCTAATAAAAATTTTCCAACTTTTGTATCCTTAAATTTTTTTCTTTCTTTACTCATATCTTGCAGTATTCATTATATGCATCAAAACAAGGGCAAGCTTTTGCCGAAAACTCATTATGCCCATGAATAGTGGCCTTAGGGTGCAGCTTTTTTAATACACGCAAAAGTTCTAATAATGTGGCTATTTGTTTAGATGTTCTTGTATCTTTTGGCGTTACACCGTCTTGCTCTACGCCACCTATGTAGCAAATACCGATTGAGCCCTTGTTGTGATTTTTAACATGAGCTCCTGTTTCTGTTATTGGTCTACCATACTCAATCATCCCGTCTAATCTTATAACGTAGTGATATCCAATTCCCCTCCAACCTCTAGCTTTGTGCCAATCGTCTATTGTTGCTGCTGATATTTCTTGACCTTCTTTAGTTGCAGAACAATGAATTATGATTTTATTTATTTCTCTCATAATTTATATTCATATTTTTAGCGATAATCATTAACATGGCTTTGAATCTCCTCTAAAGTAACTGTGGGTTCAAACATGATATTACCTTCCCATGTAACTATAGGTTGGTTTTCTTTTTTAATAATAATAAAAGGAATTTTGGCAAACTTTTTTTTAATATCACCATTCTGATCTTCTAAGTATGCCCACTCTATATTGCAGTTTTGAAGTTTAGTAATATTAACTGCGTTTTTTTTATTCCATTTTGCATTAATTTGCAATACGGTAACTGAATGTAATGTTTTTTTTGAGACATCTTTCATAGGTTGTTCTGAGGAAGCAAAAAGAGTTCCGATAAAAAGCGCTAACAAAAGAATTAAAGTTCTCATCTTAATTTATTTCATACAGTCTTTCTTCAAGAAGTTTTAGTGTTTCCTTTATTTCGTTAATGTCTTCTTTAATCCCATCGACATCTTTCTGTGTCATCATTATAGTTTGACGAACAATCTCATCTTTATATTGATACTCTTGCTGAGTAATTACAGGCTCAGGCCTTTCCATTGCTAAGGCTATTTCTGATTTTAAACTAAAATAAGTGGTTGCTAGACTAACAGTAAATCCAATAATAAGACTTATTGTTTTTGCATCAAGTGTAAACTTTGTATTTTCACTAATTTCTGTCGCCATCACATTCAACTATTTCATATATCACTTCGATATCTCCAAGTGAAGTTGTTGTTTCAAAATATCCTACCATATCGCAACTATCTCTCCTGCTGTTGTTCCTGTTGCAAATACTTGAATAACTTGTACAGGAAAAAATTGACCTGCATAAACTCCCGTGAATATAACATCGTCTCCACCAATTGTTTTGACTCTTACGTTCCCAGGTGTTCCAATATACAGAACACAACCATTATTGGTTCCTCCTGTTACTGAAGGTATCTCATCAGTATCACTTGGAGTGACTAATAATGCTCTACGACCTTGTAATTTTTGATACGCCATTTTTGTTATTTATTATAAGGAAACTTACGATTCAATGAATCTCTTCTTTCTTGACAACCGCAAGGCTTCCCTGTTACTTTTTCATATACTTTCGCAACCTTATCAGCTCCTACCATTTTAGCAGCTTTGTGCACAGTATCTCCTAATCCTTTAGATTCCATTACTCTTTACATTTACACAGCTTGTTTGGACACGAGTCCACCTTTGCTGTTAGTTTAACTAACAATGCATTCCACTTGCATAAAATTTTATTCCACAATCCTGAAATCCATTGCCCTAATTTAATTAATGCTTTTCCCATTTACTTTTTTATTAATCCTCCGATTTTTTTCTTTACATTATTTATACACTCATAAGACATATTATGATCTCCGCCATAAGAATGTCCATAATCTTTTTTAGACATTGCTTTAGATTCATCCCTACGATCTTTAAATGATTGTTTCTTTTTTCCGTTTTTTGATCCTAATGACTCATCGAGTCTTGAGTTGTATCCTTGTGCCATAGTTATAAATTTTTATATTCTACAAATATACTAATATTTTCCTCTTCTATTTGAAGGGCTAGACTTTGTTGAACCGCCCTTGCCTGCCCACAAATTTTTACACGCCCAATAACGTGCTGTTAGTTTTGATTTAGCTGTTCCACATTTGTGACGTGCCTTGAAGCTCTTTCTTGCAGCTGCTGAATAATTATGTCCATATCCTTTTGCTCCAAAGTGAA
>Ga0255039_10000037_pt1 | contig 37187 bp, 21 predicted proteins | sample BC1_12_1_MG_FD_181713 | JGI IMG/M metagenome (GOLD analysis project Ga0255039, IMG submission 181713) | Seawater microbial communities from Strait of Georgia, British Columbia, Canada - BC1_12_1 | ecosystem: Environmental > Aquatic > Marine > Strait | place: Canada: British Columbia | collected... | reverse complement strand
CGACATAAGTATCGAACCCATAAAAATTTTCCCCAGACTTATAAACCCTCTGAAACCTCTCTGATGAAAAAACGCCGCCCGTATTGGAATTTTTGGAGAGTAGTCTTAGCAGGATGGGCGATTAGGTATCCTGGAAAATTTTTCAAGATTATCGGAGTACCCTTAGGGATTTTGATAGTTATGGTATATAATGCGATAAGGTAAATAAGAGTGAGGTAAAAAAAATCCGAAAAAAATTTATGATTGAGAAAGTTTATCACATATACGCAAAGGATACATGTATCTACCATTCTCTGAGTGAATCGGAGTTTAATGTAACATGGGAAGAACTGAATAATCTTGTAGAAGTATTCACAGAGTATCAAAGGGAAGATTTAACATTTGAGAAAGTTGTGAATAATAGACAAGAATTAGCAGAAGCAAGTTATTAATATCCGAAGGGTATTGACGCCCGAAGGGTATTGACAGGAAATAAATAAGGTATTAGAATTGAATTGAGGTTTTTATTCTCTTATGGCAAAAGGATTTACAGTAAAGGCGAAAGCGCCTGAGAAAGCATCAACAGAGTCTGAATGGGACTATGATGCGATTAAAGAAAGAATGAAAGGAAAGGCAATTGTATTTTGCCTACCTGGTAGAGGAGTTTCTTATACGTATTTGAAAAACTTTGTACAACTATGCTTTGATCTTGTACAAAATGGAATGAGTATTCAGATTAGTCAAGATTACTCATCAATGGTAAACTTTGCAAGATGTAAGTGTTTAGGTGCGAATGTACTAAGAGGACCTGATCAGATACCATGGGGCGGTAAGTTAAATTATGATTATCAATTATGGATTGATAGTGACATTGTGTTTAGTAGTGAGAAGTTCTGGCAATTATGTGATGTTTCATTTCCTGCGGAAGCAGTAGAGGATGAGACAAAGAAGAGATCTATTACTGCTGGATGGTACATGACCGAAGATGGTCGTACTACATCAGTTGCACATTGGTTAGATGAGGATGACTTCCGAAACAATGGTGGAGTCATGAATCATGAAACTGGAGAGACAATTACAAAACGTCGGAAGCCATTTACTGTAGACTATACAGGATTTGGGTGGGTGATGATTGAGAAAGGAGTCTTTGAGAATGAGGGAATGAAGTATCCATGGTTTGCACCTAAGATGCAAGTTTTTGAATCTGGTGCAGTACAAGACATGTGTGGAGAGGATGTCTCATTCTGTTTAGATGCAATTGAGGCAGGGTTTAAGATTTGGTGTGATCCAAGAATTCGTGTTGGGCATGAAAAAACAAGAGTCATCTGATTTATTCAACATACTTTATGAGGGTGATGTCATACGTTCTGAGTTGACGTATGATGAGGTTACAGAAGCACTTGACGAACTAGCATCAGAGTATTATGATAATAATGCTTATGACCCACAAAAAATTGAATTGGAGTTAATCTATGGCAAAAGTTAAGAAGTCACTGATGGGTAAAGCATTCATCGAATCAAAACCCAAGAATACCCGTCAGGGTCAAGGGAAGCACACGAAGTATGCTGCATCTAGCAGTAACAATGCAAAGAAGCGTTATCGTGGTCAGGGTCGTTAAGACAAGACCTATAAGATACTTCAGACCTCCTTACAGGGGTCTTTTTTATGTTTTAGTATCTTTGAGTGTGATGAGAGTTTATGCTTCTTATAGGCGCTTATGCTCGCTAAGAGAGCGGAAGCTCGCTTTGGTATGTTAAATACTAAGTCGAGAGGACGAATACTTTTGGAAAACTGCCAAAGAACGTGAAAATTACGAAAATTGTGGACAAAATCCTTGTCCTCCACGATGTATCAACGCCGAATAAAGGAGACTAATGGCAAATTCACCGAATCCCGATAGGAATGTAGACTACATGATGAAAAATTGGGGAACAAATAAACTTATTACAGATTATGGAGAGATAACAATGGAAGAAAAAATGCTCAGAGAAATTAATGAAGATGAAATGACACCTAAAAAGTCTAATAAAAAGAAAGAGACTGAACTTTTTGAGCGTTTTGATGACTCAGGAGAGTTGTTTGAGAGAGGGAGTGATAAAGAACCTCTTTTTGAGTGAATAAATAAGATAGACTTATAGGTTTTTAATGCCCTTAGAACGAATAAGCAAAGGATTTAAAGATATCAGTGGGTCATTCTTAATGAATCCACTGAATAATGACTTGATTGCACTCAACAATGAGACTGCAATCTCTCGTTCTATTCGTAATATTGTATTAACTCAACCTGGTGAGAAACCTTTTAATCCAGAATTTGGAAGTTTTGTCTCAAATTCTTTATTTGAGAACATGAGTGGGTTTTCTGCAGATACTATCAAAGGACAAATTCGAGAATCGATCAATCTTTATGAACCAAGAGTTAATTTAATCGATGTTAAAGTAGCACCAAACTATTCTACTTTAGAATTTGATGTATCACTAACTTATAGAATCATAGGCATTAATGCTTCACCGCAACAATTATCATTTGCATTACAGCAAACACGATAGATGACATTAGCAAATTTTTCAAATTTAGATTTCGACCAAATAAAAGAAACAATTCGCGATTACTTAAGAGCGAATTCAAGTTTCACTGACTATGATTTTGAGGGGTCAAATCTTTCAGTCATTATCGATACGTTATCTTATAACACATACATTACCTCATACAATGCTAACATGCTTAGTAATGAGGTTTTTATTGATAGTGCTACTCTAAGGGAGAATGTTGTTTCTCTTGCTAGGAACATTGGATATGTTCCTAGATCAGTAACATCTTCAAGAGCAAACATTAGTTTCTTTGTTGACATAACGAATCTTCCTATAAACAATGAGACAGCAGAAAATAAACCATTAAAATTAATTCTCCAGAAAGGAATTGTAGCAACTACAAATTCTTTTGGTACTGGAAGTGCATCAAAATCATTTACATTTGCAATTCCAGAGACTATTACTGTACCAATTGTTAATAACATTGCACAGTTTAATTCTATTGAAGTCATTGAAGGTACTTACACTTCAGAGTCTTTTGTAGTTGATTCTTTAGTTCCAAATCAAAAATTTATTTTATCTAACCCAAACATTGATACCTCTACATTAAATGTCTATGTCAGAGATAGTGAAGGATCTAGTGTAGTTAGAAAATTTAATCTAGCAAACACTATTTTTGATGTCGATTCAACATCAAGAGTTTTTTACATTCAAGAAATTGAAGATCAAAGATACGAACTTATTTTTGGTGATGGTATTTTTGGTAAAAAATTAGATAATGGTAATGTTGTTGAGGTTTCTTATAACATAAGTTCAGGTGAGGGATCAAATGGTGCATTGAACTTTAGTTTTGCAGGTAGAATTCTTGATGATCGAGATAGGTTAATAACACAAGATTTTTCACTTGTAAGTACAGATTCTACTTCTCGTGGTGGAAAATCAATAGAGTCTGTGGAGTTTGTGAGAAAGTATGCTCCAAGAATTTACTCTGCTCAAAATAGAGCAGTTACTTCCTCAGATTACGAATCTTTAATTCCCACGATTTATCCGGAGGCAGAATCAGTTTCTGCGTATGGTGGAGAAGAGTTAAATCCTCCAAAGTACGGTAGAGTTTTTATCTCAATCAAACCAATTAATGGGCAATTTGTTTCTAATCAAGTAAAAGATAACATTAAAGCAAGACTTAAAAAATTTAATGTTGCTGGAATTGTTCCTGAGATAGTTGATCTAAAGTATCTTTACATTGAATACGATACCGTAATTTACTTTGATACTAATAGGGCAAATTCAAGATCAGAAGTTCTGAGCATTGTATCAGATAATATTACAAAGTATTCAAACTCATCAGAATTAAATGCTTATGGATCTAGATTTAAATACAGTAAGTTTTTGAATTTGATTGATAGTGGCAATGCAGCAATTACATCAAACATTACAAAGATTAGAATTAGAAGAGATCTGAAAGCAGAATTAAACAAATTCTCTGAGTATGAAATTTGTTATGGAAATGCTTTCCACTTACCAAATTGCAGCACTGGTTATAACATCAAGTCAAGTGCTTTTCGGATTGCAGGAGTAACTGGAAACGTTTATTTGACAGACTTTCCAACTAATAGTAAAAAAGGAAGACTTTCAATTTTCAAAATTGAAAATGGTTCTCCAGTAATTATAAAAAATAATGCTGGATCAATTGATTATGAGAAAGGAGAGATGAAATTAAGTATATTAAATATAACAGGAACACAAAAGATCAAAAATGGATTTAATAGTATTGAAATTTCAGTGACTCCAAAATCTAATGATGTAATTGGATTACAAGACTTATATTTGCAACTAGATATTAGTAACAGTGACTTAAATATTTTAGAAGATAACATTTCTTCTGGTAATGATATTTCTGGTACAAATTATCAGGCAACTTCAAGCTATTCAAACGGTTCCTTAATTAGAAAATAAGATAAAATGTTAGAGAAAAGAGTTAAGATTTCTTCCATTCTGAATAATCAGCTGCCGGAGTTTGTTAGATCAGAATTTCCATTACTATCAGAATTTTTAGATCAGTATTATAAGTCTTTAGAGTCTAGGGGAAATCCTTATGATTTGATGAATAACATCGACCAATATGTTAAGGTCGATAATGTTTCAAATTTGATTAACTCTACTACATTAACTGCTAACGTTGATTTTTTTGATACTGTCATTAATGTAGAATCAACTGCAGGATTTGTAGATAATTATGGTTTGATACAGATTAATGATGAGATTATTTCTTATGAGAGTAAAACTGAAACAACTTTTGAAAATTGTTATAGAGGATTTTCTGGAGTAACCTCATACAATACTAACACGTCAACTGATGAGCTGACATTTTCTCAATCTGAATCTGCAGAGCATTCTTCAGATTCTATTGTAAATAATTTAAATACTATTTTATTATCAGAGTTCTTTAAAAAGGTAAAAACTCAAATTACACCTGGATTTGAAAACAGATCTTTTTCTGAGGACTTAAATGAAAGTCTGTTTGTAAAGCAATCAAATAATTTTTATTCATCTAAAGGAACTAAGGAATCATTTAAAATTTTATTTGGTGCTCTTTATGGGAAACCTGTCGAGATAATTTTACCAAAGGAATATCTTCTAGAACCTTCTGCATCTTCTTATAGAATCACTAAAGATCTTGTTGTTGAAAAAATTGAAGGGAATCCTTTAGATTTAGAAAATAGAACTCTTTTTAATTTAGATGGGTCTAGTGGGACAGTCACATCAGTAGAAGAAATAGAAATTTCTAATCTTTTCAGGGATAGTGTATTTCTGGATGATACATCAGAATTATCTTCAGAAGCACTAACGAAAATTTATTATTTGATTAGTATAGATTTTGACTACGATAAAGATATTGAAACCAGAGGAACAACTACTGGAAATTTTTCTATTAATCCAAAAACAAGATTAGTTACTAGAGCATTTTCTGGTGACACTCATTTAGATGTTGATTCGACGTTGGGATTTCCGAATAGTGGACAACTCATAATCAATCAACCAAACGGTTCTATTGTAAATATTACTTACCAATCAAAAAGCATAAATCAATTTTTTGAGTGTGAAGGAATCGATCAAACAATAAATCCAAGAGAGGAAGTAAAAGATACTTCATATTCATTTGCTATTGATGGTGATGATGAAATAAGAGTTAGAATTACTGGTGTAATTTCAGAATTTGAATACGACGACAATAATAAAAATTTAAGACCTGGAGATATAATTAAGTCATCAACTTTAGGGAAAAGTGATTTAGATTCTCTCAAATTTGATAGTTGGATATATAATGTCTCATCTAGATATGAGATTGAAAGTATTATTGCTTTGGGGGATACTTCAGATAATACTTATCGTATTAAAACTTATGATGTTAATGATTTTAACATCGGAGATAAGTTTGAACTGACAAACACAAATGCCACTGGTGTCGTTCAATCGATCAATAACGAAAACACTTTAGTTATTAGAGGGCAGGGTGAACTACCAAAAGATTCTACAGGAAACTTTATTTTTACTTCTATTCGTAAATTAATTTCCAAACCAGAAATTGTAAATTATCCAGAATTGTCTATTTACAATTCTAATGTTTCAAATACTTACTATGATAGAAATGATGAAAGTGTGTATGTGACATCACCATCACTACCAAATTATAATAATACTAAAATTAGAATTACTGATTTAAGTGCTCTAGTTTCTTCATTTAATAAACATGAAATAAATCTGAGTGTATCTGCTTCGCACTCATTCTTGACTGGGGATCTTGTAATCTTAAAATCCTCCAACTTTCAAGAAATTGGATACGTAAAGAGAATTAATGAAAAAACAATAAAAATTGCAAGAAATAAAGAATCGATTATTTCTAATACTTATTTGGATTTTTCGGATTATTCCTCTGTTGGAGTAAAAGTTGAGTTTTTTAAATTTAATGAATTAAATCCGGAAACTAATTTATTTGAATCAAAACTATTACAACCACAAAAATTAATAAGAAAATTACAATCTCCAATAAACACTAAGGAAAAAAATAATACTATAACTGGTCCAATTGGTCTTTTTATTAATGGTGTAGAAATTCAGAATTATAAGTCTGAGGATAATCTTTATTATGGAGAAATAAAATCTATTGAAGTAACTTCTGGTGGAATTGGTTATGATGTAATTAACCCTCCAGAAGTTTTTATAGATTCATCTTCGGGATCTGGAGCAGTTGCTACTGCTTCAGTATCAGGATCATTAGAAAGAATTGATGTCATTAATTCTGGATTTAATTATTCTAAAACTCCACAAGTTGTTATCAATGGTGGTAATGGATTTGGAGCTATTGCAGAAGCAAATTTAATACAGTATGAGTATTCAAAATCATTAATTGTAAATACTCAATCTATCAGTGGAAATCAGATTACATTTGAAGACGCACATAATTTTTCTGATCTTGAAGAAGTAATTTATGATCCAGGAAATAATGCTACTATTTCAGGATTGTCTACAAATTCAACTTATTACGTTAAAGTTGTAGGTATTACCACAATAAAATTATACTCAACAGAAACAAATTTTTCTGATGATAATTTTATTTCTGTTGCATCTTCTGGTGATTTAGGTAGTCAATCTTTTAGATCAAAATTAAAAAAAAGAAAAGTATCATCTATTAATGTTATTGATGGTGGATCTGGGTATACAAACAAGGAATTAATCGCCTTTACATCAAAATCTCAGATCAACATAGTTTCGGATACTATTTCAATAAAAAATCATGGATTTAAGTATAGAGAAAAAATTGTCTATACTGCAAATGGATCTGCTATTGGTGGACTTTCAACTAATACAACATATTTTGTAAATCCTATTGATAGTGATACATTTAGACTTTATGATATTTCATTGAGTGGAAATGAAGATTTTCTTTTAGAAACAGATCAGTATATTGATTTAACTTCGACTGGCGGAGAAGAGCATGTTTTCAATTACCCACCAATAATAGTTGATATTATTGGAGATTTACAGATTCCAACATTGAATCAATCTTCGGTAGATTTTGAATGTCAGATACAACCAGTTGTTAGAGGTGAAATAAAATCAATATTTGTAAAAAATAGTGGAATTCAATATGGAAATCAGGAAATCATTAATTACCAAGAACAACCAAACATAACGTTTAAGTCTGGCGAAAATGGGGACATTGGTTTAACTATTGAAGATGGAAGAATAACTTCAGCATTCGTTCTAAATCCTGGTGTTGAATACAATTCCCCTCCTACTTTAGTTGTAAATGGTGATGGAAGAGGTGCAGTTTTAGTTCCAATAATACAATCTGGAAGCATTATTGATGTAGTAATATCCTCTAGTGGAACAGGTTATACTAACAGTAGCACTTCTGTAGATGTTTTATCTGCTGGAGAGGAAGCAAAACTTTTCACAAATATTCAATCTTGGAATATTTTAACTCCTAAAAGGTATCCTTCTATTTTAAGTATCTTTAATACAGAAAAAAATGGCGACGATGGTTATTTAATTTCTGGACCTAGAGGTGGTCTTCAGTATACTCATTTTTATGCTAGTAGACCGTTAAGATCACAATTATTAAGTACTTACTTTGGCAATGGAGTTAAATCCTTTATCTCAGACATTTTATCTGATAATCTACAAGAAGGAAACATTTTAGCACACTCTGGAATAATTGGTTGGGCATATGACGGAAATCCAATTTATGGACCATATGCATATACAAATACTGATGGAACTGGTGGAATCAAACTAATTTCCTCAGGATACTCATTAAAAGTTAGTAGTAGTGAAAATAGACCATCTGCAAGTGAATTTGGTCTTTCATTTAATGGAGGGTTTTTCTTAGAAGATTACGAATTTGATAATTCTGGAGATCTTGATGAGCATAATGGAAGATTTTGTGTTACTCCAGAGTTTCCAAATGGAGTATATGCTTACTTCTCAACTTTTGAATCTGAATTAAATGAAGATGGAAATAGAGTACCAGCATTTCCATATTTGATCGGTAATACTTACAAGTCATCACAGATAGAATTTAATTTTGACTTTGCATCAAATCAAGACCAACTTGACATAAGCACTCAAAATTGGTTAAGAAATACAAAACCTTACAATGAAAACAAAGATAGAAGTACTTATGATTATTTCTTAAATTCTTCAGATTTAAATATTGATACTGAAGTAAAATCAGTAATCTCAGGAAAAATTGATAATTTAGTGTTAAAAATTGCCGGAGATGGATATAAAGTTGGTGATAATGTTATTTTGACGGATAGAAAAAAGAAAATTGGAGAAGTATCTAAAATTTCGGGTAAATCTATTGAGAGTATAGGAATTTCATCTATAATCTCAATTCAAGATGCTGAATTATATAAAGAAAATTCGAGTTTTTATGTTGGTTATTCAACTCTGCCTCATAATATAGTAAATGACACTAATGTTAATGTATTTTCTCCCTCAGAATCACCCCAATACTTAAGAGTAAATGTAAATAACAACTCATTTAGGTTATCATCTGGCATTTCATCAATTACAGATACTGGAATCTCTACTTATGTCAGTGTTTCTGGTAACTTATCGGGAGTTAAAGAAAATGACATTTATAGAATTGAAAATGAAGACATAAAAATTCTTTCTGTAGACTTCTTGTCTTCTAGATTTAGAATTTTGAGAGCACAAAATGGAACTAGTGGATTAAGCACTTACTCTTCTGGTTCTATTCTTAAAGAAGATCCTAGAAAATTTACACTGAATTATAAAACTTCAAACACATACAATTCAGAAGTAAATAAAGAAATTTATTTTAATCCTATAGAGTCAGTAGGAATTGGGACATCATTTGGTGTTGGAATAACATCTACACTTTATTTTTCAAATCCAGGTGTAGGTAATACTTCAATTTCAATTCCAACCAGAGCAATTTATCTTCCAAAACACGAATTAAAAAATGGCGATTTACTTTCATATTCTTCAAACATTGGAGATTCTATAGAGGTATCAGAAACTAGTTCTGGAGTGTCTACATCACTCAGTTCTTTTGATTCTCTTTATGCTACTAAATTTACTAATGATACTATTGGTTTATCTACACTCCCTGTTGGATTAAACTCATTAGGTAATTATGCCGGGATAGGTACTATTCCAGCAAATTTATTATTCTTTACTGGAATAGGAACTAATACATATCATAGTTTAAAAACTGCAAAAGATAATGTACTCACTACTGAGTTATTAAAAAATGTAGTTAATGTTTCTCTTGCAGAATCTCATGGTCTTTCTTTATTATCTACTGTTGATGTAGAAGTTTTACCTACAAATACTAAAACTGTAGTAGTAAAATATAATGATACCAATAGAAGATTTGTAGTAGATCCACTAAATGTATCCTCAGTAGATTTAGTGGATAATACTGTAACCATTAATAATCATCAATTGATTTTTGGGGAAAAAGTTTTATTTGAAAAGACTAGTGGATTTGATGGGTTAGTAAATGAAAACCTTTATTATGTGACGCCAGTTGATTCAAATTCATTTAAACTTTCTACTAATCTTTATAACTTAAATAATAAGATTTATGTAGATTTAACGTCTACTGGAACTGAAGGAGTAGTTTCAAAAGTTAATCCCGAAATACAATTAATAGAGTATCAAAAACTAAAGTTTGATCTCTCTGATAGCAGCCTTTCTTATTCTACGGGAGGTTCTTCATTAAAATCTGCATTTGAATTAGAACTTTTCTCTGATGAGAATTTCTTAGATAAAATTTATCCTGCAAATAATACGCAATATAAATTAACGACCAGTGGAGAAGTTGGTGTGGATTCTGATGCTAATCTATCAATAGAAATAAACTCAAATACAAAGAAAAAATTATTTTATAAGTTAAGTCCAATTTTAACTGGAACTAATCCTACCAAAAAAGAATTAATAGTCGATAAAAATCAAATTAACTTCTCTGCAATCAATTTAATTTCAAGTAAATTTAATGGACTTCATGAAGTTACTAATGTTGGAGTAAATACTTTTTCATATGAACTTCAAAATTACCCAGAGAAAGAATCTTATACATCTTCTGAAGCAACATTTAAATATTCTACAACCAATACTAGTTTAACTGGACCGATTTCTGAATTAGTCTTGAAAAATAAAACTATTGAGTTTTCTTCAATTCCGGAACTTTATATAGAAAGTGATTCTGGAAAAGATGGATATGTTTATGCGTCTTCTAATACAATTGGAAAAATAAAAGACTATTACTTCGATTCTATAGGATTTAATTATTCTATCGATCCCACTATTGTTCCTTCTGCAAAAATACCAACAATTTTAGAAGTAAATGCATTATCAGTTTTTGATAGAATTGAAATCTTGACAGCAGGATTTTCTTATATAACAGACACAGATTTAGTTGTGATTGATGGACTGACCAATAAAGTTGTAAATGATGTCAAATTAGAATATATACCCAGTGAAGGAAAAGTAAACATTTTAAAGAATACTTCAGGTATTAATCAAATTCAACCTAAAATAATACCAATTTCAAATTCAAATGGATTAAAAATTACAAATGTAACTTATGATCCTGTACTAAAAAATGTAACCGTTACTTTAGAAACCCAGTTTAGTTCTGTTGAAGATTTCCCATTTACAGTTGGAACAAAAGTATTTGTTGAAGGAGTTGCAATTGATGAACCAGAAATAGGAGTAACTACAAGATCATATAATTCCTCCGATTTTGAATATAAGTTTTTTGAAATTACATCAACCGATCCAAATATAGGTGGAATTAATGCAAACTTTACTTATAGTGTATCTGATCTTATAGGATCGGATGAGATTTTAGGTATCTTTAATTCGGATTTATCTAATCCTCAAGTAATACCAGAATCATACTTCCCAACTTTCAATTCTATACTTAAGCAAAACAACTTTGTTATTAGTGAAAGAATTATTTCAGACAATTCTACAGGGGTCGTTCAGAATTGGAATCCACAGCCAGGAATTCTTATAGTTGCTTCTTCCGACACATTTAAAATTGGCAGTACTTTGATAGGAGAAACTAGTGGAAATAAATCAATTATCCAAGATTCAATAGTATCAAATGGGTATTATAAAATTTCAAATTCTTCTGATAGAAGAAAAGGTTGGAAGTTTGAAAAGGGATTTTTAAATGACACATTCCAGAGAATACATGATAATCATTATTATCAGTATTTTTCATATGTTGTAAAATCAGAAGTTCCTTTTGAAACCTGGAATGATCCAGTTTCTTCATTAAATCATACTTCTGGATTTAAAAAGTTTTCTACTCTTGAAATTCCATCATCTCCAGATATAAGTAGTGGAATTTCTACCAACCAAAATTTAGGATTTATAGGAGCAATTCAGAATTTAGATTCTGTAATTGATTTAGATTGTGTATTTAATTTCGATCTAGCTAGGGAAAATTTATTTACAATTGGAGATTTAACTACCTCAAATCAAATTATTTTCAATAGCAGATTAGTTCAAGATTATAGAGAATCATCTGGAAATAGAGTTCTTGACATTGACAATATTTCAGAATTTTTCAATAGTAGTCCTAGATTTGAACATTTTACTGTAGTTAACAGAAAACATTATTCTGATGTTCGATATGTAAAGTATCTTGTGACTTCTACAGATAAATTATTCTCTAGTGAATCTATGTTTAATATAGTCTCACTAATTCATGATAATTCATTTACCTACATCAATCAGTATGCAAAATTATTTTCCCAAGACGATTTGGGATATTTTGATGCAAGAATTATTTCGGATAACATAGAATTACTTTACTATCCAGATAAATTTAGCATTAATGACTACCATTTAAATGTATGTAGTTTTAATTTGGATGAGACTATTTCTGGAATTGGTACTTTATCTTTAGGTGATGTAGTATCTTTAAATACTCATTCAACGACTTTACCACAAGGAACATCAGGTATTTCTACGATTGTTTCTATTGGAAGCACTTATAGAGCACTCAAACTTCACACTTTAATTTCTGATACGGATAATAATGAATATGAATCTGTAGAAATAAATGTCATTCATGATGACACTGATGTATACATTACTGATTATGCAAGTTTAGAATCTAATTTCTCATCATCGTATGGAACAGGAATAGGAACATTTGATGCTTCTATTTCTGGTTCAAATCTAATAGTTTCATTTACACCAAATGTATCTACTGCTTCTACATATACCATAAATTCATTAACTATTGGAATTGCAAATACCTCTGCAACTGGAGTAGCAACAGAAACAATGTTGCAAAATTACATTGAATCCGAATTCATAGCAATTTCTTCTTCACCATCTCCATCTACAGTAGCAATTTCTTCTTTTGCTGGGAGTGATTATAATTCAGCATACTATGCAGTTTCTATCGAGGACTTGACAAATAGTGAATATCAATTCAGTGAAGTTGTATCTTTGTTTAATCCAGATGCAAATACTTCCAATCAAATAGAATATGGTATTGTAAATACTGGTTCTAATTTAGGTATTTTATCTACCGGAACTATTGGTTCTGGTGTATCCGAAAAAGTTGTATTATTTTTTACTCCGGATGCAAACATTGATTATGAAGTAAGATTATTTAAATTTGTTTTTGGGAGTAGTACTCAGTATGATTTTATTGGAATAGAAACAAATAAATCTGAAATTAAACAAGATTATGGATTATATACTGGAACTCTTAATGATGTCAAAAAATCTTTTAATCTTACCCATAACGATAATCCAATCTTCAAAAAAACATTTGATGGAACAAGCACAGATTATATAGATCTTGATGAAGATACTTTCCTAGTCCCTAATCATTTCTTTAGTACTGGTGAAGAAGTTGTATATAATCAGGGGGGAGCTACTGGATCTCCTATTGGAATATCAACAACAACTATTTCCGGAATAGGTTCTACTGACATTCTTCCATCATCAGTCTATGTCGTTAAGATTAATGATTTAAAAATTAGAGTATCTGGATCTGCTACTGATGCCTTAGCAGTACCTCCTGTTTATCTGGACATTGCAAATGTTGGGGTTGGGGCAAATCATCAGTTTAATTCTAAAAAGCAAAATACAAAAGCACTTATTTCCATTGACAATGTAATTCAATCTCCAGTAGTTGCTACTGCAAAAACTACATCACTTACGACAGACGTAACTACACTCAGTAACATTGTTTCTGTTGATGATGCCTTACAATTATCTGGTGGAGATTTACTTAAGATTAATGGTGAGATTATTAAAATAAACGTCGTTAATTATAATAATATCCAAAATAATGTTTTAGTGACTAGATCTCAATTAGGAACTGAAATTGAAAACCATTTATCTGGGTCTATTGTTAGAAAAGTAAAAGCAAATTATAATATTGTAGACAATACAATTTATTTTGCAGATGCACCTAAAGGAGAAGTCCCTAATGAAAATCCATCTGACCCAGAAGAAGTCGATTTTAATAGCATAAAAACATCTTCTACATTCAGTGGAAGAATTTTCTTGAAATCAGGAGTAGAAGGAACTGGAATAACTCCTTATAGTAATAATTACATCTTTGATTCTGTTTCTGATCAATTTAACGGAATTGATGACACATTCACTATTCAATCTGATGGTCAAGATATTACAGGAATTTCCACTAATAATGGAATTACTTTAATTAGAAGTGTTCTTCAGCAACCTGCGAGAAACAGTACTATTCCAATTCAAGGTTCTTATGATCTCGTAGAGTCTCCAGGAATAACCTCTATAACCTTCACAGGAGACCCTATACAAGCAGTTTATGACACCAATACATCAAGTGTACCTAGAGGAGGTATTATCGTCTCTGTGGGTTCTTCTGCTGGGTTTGGTTATCAACCATTAGTTTCTGCTGGTGGCACTGCTATCATCTCTGGTCTTGGAACAGTTTCCTCTGTTAGTATTGGAAACAGTGGGTCTGGTTACAGAGTAGGAATTCAGACAGTTAATGTGGGTGTTGCCACTGAAATTTCCGAATCTCCTACTATTCAATTTATTGGGACTGCTGTTGTTAATAATGGTAATGTTATTTCCGTAGACATTACTGAAACTGTAGGTGGATTTATATCATCTATGCCTCCAACGATAGTATTTGATACTCCATTACCTTATTCAAATTTACCGTTAACTTATAGTTCTTCTACTCCACAATCTGGTGTTGGAACTCAAGCAACTGTAAACATTCAAGTAAGTTTGGATAGTAGTGTTCTTAACTTTGAAATACAAAATTATGGGTATTCATACAAAAAAGATGACATTCTCACTGTCCCTATTAATGGGTTAGAAGGAATTCCGACAGATTCTTCATTATCATTCCAAGAATTCCAAATCTCCATCGAAGAAACATATGAAGATGAAATTTCTTCTTGGCATTTTGGTAAGATAATTTCTATTGACCCGATTAATGATTTAATAGATGGTACTAGGAGATTTTTCCCTCTTAAAATTGATGGAAAACAAGCTTCATTCGAAGCAAAACCAGGATCTAATCTCAATCTTGCAAACAACTTAATTATCACCATTAATGATGTCCTCCAAGTTCCGGGAGAATCTTATGTGTTTAATGGCGGAAGTGTGATTGAATTCATAGAAGCCCCTCAATCTTTTGATGACTTGTCATCAAAACTTACTAATGTATCAACTTCGAAAATTTTATTCTACGAAGGAACAAACGAAATTGACGTTCGGGATGTTGATATTTTAGGAAATGTAAAGGTTGGTGATAGTCTTAGATTAGATTCAGATGATCAAAATCTGAAGGAAAAATCTAGAATTATTAATGAAATTATTTCATCAGATGCAGTTAGAACTAATGTTTATTCTGGTAGAGGAATTTCGGATAATGAAAATCTTTTTAGAAATGCAATATGGTGTAAGCAAAGAAATGATTTGTTCTTATCTTCAGCATCTTTTGTTGGATCAGCAAGTTCTTCTAGAGGATTTGTGGTTTCAAAGGCAAGAGAATCATTATCGCCATCCATAAATCCAACTGCGTATTTGATAAAAGATCTTTCTATTAGTGATAATGAACTATTTGTTGATAACTTAAAGACTTTCTTCGATAGTTTTGATGAACTTGGTGCAATTGACAATACATTTAAAACTATAAAAATCTTTAATCAAGATAATTTAGTTTCATGTGCTGCTACTGCCGTAGTATCATCGACAGGAACTATAACTTCCATAGAAATTAATGAGAGTGGTGTTGGTTATAGCACAACACCTTCGGTTATTATTTCTTCCCCAGTTGGACTTGGAACGACTGCTACTGGAACTGCTACATTGTCTGGTTCTTCAGTTTCTATAATAAATCTTACAAATTCTGGTTCTGGTTATACTTCATCTACACCACCATCAGTTCTTGTTGAATTTCCAGAAAGAACTTTTGAAACTATCACAAAAGTAGAATATGAAGGTGATTTTGGAATCGTTACTGGAATTGGAACTACTTCTATTGTTGGAGTCGCTTCTACTGGAATTGTTTTTGACCTGTTTATTCCAGAAAATTCATTTATAAGAGATTCTGAGATAACAGGTTCAGCATCTACTTCTATAAGTGGAATCCAAACAGGATACTATTTTACTATTAGAGATAGTAATGTTGGATATGGATTAACCTCACTTGACGAAAGTAATAATGTGATTGGAATTGGATCTACTTTTATAGATAATGTTTATAGAGTTTCTCAAGTTTCTATTGCACAAACTACAGTTTCTGGTGTAGGAACTACCTCAATTGCACAAGTAGTTGTAAGTGTTTCGGATTATAATGGATTAGTAAGTTTAGGTCAAACTTATTATTATGGCGATTACAGTTGGGGTAGAATTAGTAATTTGACTAGATCTAATGAAAAACAATTTGATGTATATCAAAATGGAATTTCTGGAATTGAGACTTCTGCAATTATCCAGAGATCTAAACCATTAAAGAATGATCTTTATTCTTCATAAATAAATAAATAAAAAAACTATAAAAATGTCGGCAATTATAACTGATCAGTTAAGAATATTGAACGCTAGTAATTTTGTATCTAAAGTTACTAACTCGGATGATAATTCTTACTATGCGTTTATTGGATTGCCAAATGCTACTGAATATGCTTCAGATTGGGATGTTGTTCCACCAGCACCTAAAGACTCTTTTGATCAAGAAAATGATTATTGGGATACTATGATAGGGTTGTCAAAAATCCTACCTCAAGATGCATCTCAAGTTGTAAAAAAGAATGAATGGGAATCTGGATCCATTTATGATATGTATCGCCATGATATAACATCATCAAATATTTCTCCTCAGTCTGGAGCAACAAGTCTCTACTCTTCAAATTATTATGTAATTAATGAAGATTTGAATGTTTATATCTGCTTAGATAATGGAGCATCCCCAGAGAATGATTTCAAAGGAAATCAATCTTTAGATGAACCTACATTTATTGCATTAGAACCAAGAAAAGCAGGTAACAGTGGAGATGGTTATGTTTGGAAATATCTCTATACTATTAAACCAAGAGATTTAATAAAATTTGAATCTGTATTCTACATGCCCACACCAAAAAATTGGGCAACAAATACAGACACTCAAGCAGTTAAAAACCATGCTTCTTCTAGTGGACAATTAAAAATTGCAAAAATTAGAAATAGAGGAGTAGGTGTAACATTTACTTCAGGTAATACGATCACAGATGTTCCAATTAAAGGAGATGGATCTGGTGCTTTTGCTACGGTAATTTTAAATAGCGACCAGAAAGTTGAAAGTGTTGTTATTTCTAAAGGGGGTTCTGGTTATACTTTCGGGACACTTGATTTGGTATCCAGAGGAGTAAGTATTCAAGATACTGCTCCAGTATTTGATGTAATTATCCCACCAAAAGGTGGTCATGGATTTGATATTTATAATGAACTTGGAGCATCAAATGTTCTTCTTTATACCAGAATTGAAAACACCACAGAAAATCCTGATTTTATTACAGGAAATCAAATCTCAAGATTTGGTATAGTCGAAAATGCATTAAAATATGCATCTTCAGAAATTCTAGAAGATTCGACAGTAAGTTCGTTGTATGCATTAAAATTAAAATCATTAAACACCCAATCTACAAATTTTTATAAAGAAGTAACAATTAACGCAGATTCTTTCTTTACTCAAACATTAGATACTAATGTAACTGCTGTTGGTAGAGTAATTTCGTATGATAAGAATACGGGAGTATTAAAGTATTGGCAAGATAGAAGACTTGTAGGATTTAATACTGATGGAAGTAGAAATTCTTCTCCGTCTTATGGATTTAATTTAGAAAGATTTACTGATGCTCCAACTTCAAATGGAAGTGTTGAAATAAACTTTGAAAATAGTGTAGATTTACAGATCAATGTTGATTTTGATGGTTCAACTGAGACAATAAATAATAATACATATCAATTAGGACAATCCTTTATTAAAGGAGTTTCCAATCCAGAAGTTGAGAAGTATTCTGGAAACATAATTTATGTTGATAACAGACCTTCTATAACTAGGTCATCAAATCAAAAAGAAGATATTAAAGTAATTTTGCAATTCTAAGGAAGCATGTCACAGGAAACCAATCTCAACGTCTCACCTTACTTTGACGATTATGATCCTCAAAAAGATTATTACAAGGTATTATTTAAGCCAGGATATCCGGTTCAGGCTAGAGAATTAAATACTCTACAATCAATTGCACAAAATCAAACTGAACAGTTTGGTAAGCATTTATTTAAAGAAGGGTCTGTAGTTATACCTGGGCAGTTAAAATATGAAAATCCATTGTATGCTGTTCAGATTGAATCAGAATACAATGGTATTCCTGTGTCTGTTTACTTTAATGATCTTAAAGGAGTAAAGATAAAAGGTCTAACCAGTGGTGTTAGTGCAGAAGTAGTAATTCTCTTAACTGATACAGATTCAGAAAAAGGAAATTATACATTATATGTAAAATATCTTGGTAGTGGTGGTGATAATTTTGACACCAAAACTTTCTCAAGTTCAGAAACTTTAATCTTAGAATCTGACGTTTCTCTTGGGAATAATACTTTTATTCAGACGGGTGAAGGTTTTGCTAACACTATTTCAGAAAATGCTATATCTGAAGGTAGTGCTGTAACTGTATCTGAAGGTGTCTACTTTGTAAGAGGAGTTTTTGCTAGAGTAGAAACACAAACAATTTTACTAGACCAGTATGGAATTAATCCATCATATAAGGTTGGATTTGATGTATTAGAAACTATTGTAAATTCTGATGAAGATGATACTCTATTCGACAATTCCAAAGGATTTTCCAATTTTGCTGCTCCTGGTGCAGATAGATTTAAGATAGAACTTAAGTTTTCAAAAAGAGAAATTGATGACTTAAATACAGATTCTTTTGTAGAAATTCTTAGAATTAATGGAGGAACTCCACAATTTTTTGATGAAAATCCACAGTATAATTTAATCAGAGAAGAATTAGCAAGAAGAACTTTTGATGAATCTGGAGATTATTTCGTAAAACCATTTACTGTTAATGTTAGAGACAGTCTTAACGATAGAGTATTAAATAGAGGAATTTATTTCGAAGAACAGACTACCGTAGAAGGAAATAATCCATCTGAAGACTCAATGGTTTATCAGATTGGTCCAGGAAAGGCATATGTCAAAGGGTATGATGTAGAAACGATTTCTCCTACATTAATAGATGTAAAGAAAACAAGAACTACAGAAAAATCTCCCCAAATTAACTTACCATATAATTCGGGAACGTTAGCAATTTTAAATAATGGAACTGGCGCTCCATCAATAGGACTTGGGACTGATGCTGTTGTTTATCTTCAGAGTGAGCGTAAGGGTTTAGACCCTGACGTACAATCTGGCACTACTATTGGTGTTGCAAGAGTTTATGATTTTGTTCCAGAAAGTGATTATGTAGATCAAACAAGTAGATTAGAGTTACGTCTTTTTGATATAAGAACATACACTACTATCGGATTAACCACTTCAATTTCTGAAGGATTATCATTACCCGCATTTATTAGAGGCAAAAATAGTAACGCTACTGGATATCTCAAAACTGCTTTGGGATCTTTAGATACAGAGATGACTTTATATGAAACTACAGGCAATTTCCTAGAAAATGAACAGATAGTTATTAATGGAATTGATAATGGTAGATTAATAAACTCTGTAACTGATTATTCTGTTTCTGATATTAAGTCTGTTTATGGAACAAATTCTGTAGGATTATCTACATTTAATGCAGATTTAGTTCTTTCGAGAAGATCATATACTGCAAATCCAGGAACAACTTTTAAAGTAGATAATGGTGTTGTCTCTGTTGGATTAGATACTAAATTTACCAATGTAGTAAACGTAGGTGATATTGTTTCTTATGCAAGTACTGAATTTACTGGTGATCCTATCTACAATAGAGTAACTGCTGTAGGTGCTTCAGGAACAAACTTTACAATTTCTTCAATTACTGACGTAACTGGAGTTTGTAATGGTACTCTTCCTACTGGATCTTTTGAAGTAACTAATATTCTTAAGTATCAACCAAGTTTAAATTCTAGAAATAACTCATTTTTAACAAAACTAAATCATGAAAATGTCTCTCAAATTAGTTTAAATGAGACTGAAATTATTCAAAGAAGAACTTTTAATGTTGCAAGTTTTACTGGTTCTTCTTTTAGTATTGATATAGATGCAGATGATACTGATTTATTTTTTGAATCTTTTGATGAAGATAGATATTTGATCTCTTATGAGGATGGCACTACAGAATTAATGAGACAAGATAAGTTTTTATTGTCACTTGATGGTAAAACTGTAACTTTTAATGGTTTATCAAAATCAAGTGGAAGTAATACTGAAGTTATCACTACAGTCAAGAATATAAAACCAAACTCAAAGAATAAAAAATTAAATAAAGTTGGCAAGATAACTATAGAAAATTCTTCATTAGTTTCTTCTGGCATTGGAACAACTACTTTAAACGATGGACTATCTTACAGTAATGTGTATGGAACTAGAGTACAAGATAACGAAATTAGTTTAAATGTTCCTGATGTTGTTAGGGTTTTGGCAGTTTATGAGTCTGATAATACTTTTAATCCAACTCTTTCGCAATTACAACTAACTGGTTCTTCTGGAAATTCTAATTATATTGTTGGTGAACGTATAGAAGGAAAATTATCAGGTGCTATTGCAATAGTAACTTCTAAAGTTAGTGTAGATAAGTTAGAATACACTTATTTGAATACTAGTCAGTTTTCTTTGGGAGAGATTGTTTCCGGGAAAGATTCTGAAGAAGAATCAATAGTATCTGCAAAAATACTTTCAAGTAAAAATATTACTCAAAACTTTGATTTTGATGATGGGCAGAGAGATACATTTTATGATTTCTCCAGAATTATCAGAAGGCAAGGTGTAGAATCTCCCAAAAAGAAATTAACAGTTATATTCCAAAACTATACTATTGACTCTTCAGATACTGGAGAATTTATTACAGCAAATAGTTATTCTCAAGAGAACTTTAAGCATGATGTTGGTTTTTATCAAGGTTCGAGATTAACTGATTTTGTTGATATTAGACCAAGAGTTGCTCCATATACATTAACAAATAAATCTCCATTTGAATTTGATTCAAGAAATTTTGCGTCTGATGGACAGTATTCTGATTACATTTTGGTGCCAAATGAAAATATTCTTTTAGACTATGAGTTTTATGTTGGTAGAATTGATACTATCTTCTTAAATCCTGATGGACAGTTCCAGATTCTTTCTGGTGAACCATCAGCAAATCCACAACCAGCAGAATCTATATCTACTGGATTAAGTATTGCCACAGTGTTCATTCCTCCATATGTATTCAATACAAAGAATATAAATGTCTTTATGTCTGTGCATAAAAGATATAGAATGCAAGACATCTCATTATTGGAAGATAGGATCCATAGAGTAGAAAGATTTACTACTCTTTCTATGCTTGAATCCAAAACTGAAAACTTTATGATTAAAGATGCAGAAACTGGATTAGATAGATTCAAGTGTGGATTCTTTGTGGATAATTTCAGTAATCATCAGTATCATAATTTATTAAATCCTAATTTTAAAGCAGCAATTGATACATCATCAAATACATTAAGACCAAAACATTATACAACTTCATTGGATCTTCAATTAGGTTCAGAAGTCATTGAGGGATTTACCAGTACATTTACACCAAATGCAGATTCTAGTTTTGTCTCTGATTTGGGATCTGTAAATGTTAGAAAGACGGGTGATCTGGTTACTCTAAACTATGATTCTGTTCTTTACTTTGAGCAACCATACGGAACTAAGACTGAAAGTGTTACTCCATTCTTAGTTAGATACTGGCAAGGAACTATTCAACTTAATCCTTCAATTGATGTTTGGTTTGATGAAGTTGCCAGAGAAACAAATGCTACTCAAGAAGTCGTCAATCGTGTTGAAAGAGAAGATGAAAATATCACAGTTATCAATAATGTAACTGTAGATAATGAAGTTTTTGTTGGTGGTGCAGGTCAAGTTCTACCAAATCCACAAACAGGAGTTGCACCTTTTGATTGGATTCAAAATGCAAAGGATTTACTTATTGGCGTGTCTAGATTAGGTGGTAATAATGTTGCATTTGATAACAATAGAAACTCATCTAATATTAGGACTTCAGGCACGGGCGAGAGGCGAAATGTTATTGGTAGTGATATTATTCATTTGAATGTATGGAAAAGAAGGGTTGATCAACAATCTAGGAACTTAATTAATCAACTTCTCCCTCCAGATGCAGCTACTCAATTCTTAACTGCTATTGATGCCAACAATGGGAACGCCAGAGCGGTTATAAACTTTATCCCTCAAACTGGTTCTGCTACTGTCACAGAAACTAACACTACAACTACAGAATCGACTAGTGATGTATCAACGATTATAATTCCAGAAGAAATTATAACAGATACAAATACAGAAACATCAACTGAAAACTTTACAGAAGAAATTAGATTCCTTAGAAGTAGAAACATTGAATTTGATGCAACAGGATTAAGACCAAGAACCAGATTCTATCCTTTCTTTGAGGGTATAGACGTAAGCAATTATGTTATTCCAAAATTATTAGAAGTTGAAATGATTTCTGGTAGTTTCGTTGTAGGAGAAACTGTAATTAGTGATCCCGTAAGAAGTGTTTCTAAAGAAATTTCATTCCGACTATGTACCCCAAATCATAAATCAGGTCCTTTTGATGGAACTGGAGATGGAACTCTCTTTAAATTAAATCCTTATACCTTACAATCTTTTGAAAGTACATATACGGCATCATCTACACTCCTCAATGTAGATACCAAATCATTAGAATTACAGCAAGAATCGGAATATTATGGTTGGATTGAAGAAAACATGAGGTTGATTGGTAAGGATTCTGGTGCTGTGGCAGAAATTAAATCCACTAGATTAGTCTCTGATAATAGTGGAAGACTTATAGGTTCATTATTTGTTGTAAATCCAAATGTCCCAGAAAATCCAAGATGGATTAATGGAGAAAATACTTTTACACTAATTGATACTCCTTCTCTAAATGAGTTAACTCAAGTATTTAATAAATTTACACCAAATCAGAGAATTAATGAAAGTGGTGGTGAGGCAGAATTTACGTCTGCAGGAACTCTTAGTATAACTCAAACAAACATTCTCTCGACCAGAAATGTAACAGTTCTCAGTTCATTTAATAGAAATACAAATAATATTACAAACACCACAACAAATACTACTACAACAACTATATCTGGTGGTAATGGTAGTGAGAGCAGTACTGATCAATTCACTGTTTGGGAAAACCACGATCCATTAGCGCAATCTTTCTATGTTAGAGATAACACTGGAATTTTCTTAACTGATGTTGAGGTGTTCTTTGAAACTAAAGATGAGGAACTTCCTGTAACACTTCAAATTCGTCCAATGATTGCTGGTGTTCCTAGTAATGAAGTTGTACCTTTCTCAGAAGTTACACTTGATCCAGATCAGATAATTCTTTCTTCTGATGGCAGTGTTCCTACTAAATTTACTTTCTCATCACCGGTATATCTTCCTGGACCACAAAGTCTTGAGGTTCGTTCTGCTCCAATTGCAAGTCAACAAAGTTCTGTATTTTCTGTAGTTCTTTTATCAGGAAGCCCTAATTATAGGGTATACATTGCAGAGTTAGGTCAAAATGACATTGAAACTGGTATAAAAATTTCCAAGCAATCAACTTTAGGTAGTTTGTTTAAGTCTCAGAATGGTTCTACTTGGACCCCCTCCCAATTAGAGGACTTAAAATATAGACTATACAGAGCAGATTTTACAACTAATCTAGGTCTTGTTAAATTCTTTAATCCAAAACTTGGTCTCGGAAATAAAAAAGTAACTGTAACTGGGACTAATCAGTTTTTACCTCTTTCTAAGAAAATTATTGTTGGTTTAGGTTCTGATGGTTACGATGCAACTGGTCTTGTTGAAGGGGCATCATTAGTTCAAGGAACTGCAACTGGAAATCTAGTTGGTCTTGCCGGAAGCGTAACTACTTTATCAGTAATTAATACAGGAACTGGTTATACTACTGGAACATTTACTGGTGTTGAGTTAGAAACTGATACTGGAGATGGAACTGGTGCTATTGCTACTTTAGAAATAGATTCTTCGGGAATTGGAACAGCAACAATTACTAATGGAGGATTAAACTACTTAGTTGGCGACGTTCTTTCTTTACCATCAAGAGAATTTGGACTTGATGTTGGATTTGGTGGAAAGGTTGGAGTTACCTCAATTTCTGTAATTAGCAATACACTAGTCATTGATAATGTCCAAGGAGAATTTGAAGTCGGAATTACTTCAATCTCTTATGTTAGTGGAGTAGGAACAAATGTATCTACTGGAGCAACAGTTTCTTCTATTATTAATGACCCTTATTATGATGGTCTTCACATGAAGATTACTCAATTAAATCATGGAATGCATTCTTCAGAAAACTATGTAAAGATTGAAAAAGTAAGACCACTTCTTTCAGAAGTCAATAGTACTCTCTCATCTGACATTACCACTACAGATACTATATTATCTTTAGATTCTGTATTTGGATTTGGCACATTTGAAGGTCAGACAGTTAGTGGATCTTATCCTGGATACATAATTGTCGGAAATGAAGTAATGGAATATACAAATATAAGTGGAAATAGTCTCACAATAAACACTAGAGGAGTAGATGGTACTCTTGCATTTAGTTATTCTTCTGGAACAAGAGTAGCAAAATATGAATTCAATGGAGTTTCTTTGAGAAGAATTAATAAAGTTCATAATTTTGCTGAGGTTGATCGTACTAATCATCCAACTACATTGAATTCTTACTTTATTAAAATTGATAATTCGGACACTGATTTTGAAGGTAGTGTGATTGGAAAAAATAGATCTATCATATCAAAACTATATTTTACAAATACTGAAAAAACAGGACGAACTGGATCTCATCTTTCCAATAATATTCAGTATGAAGCAATTACTCCAAAGATTACAAATATGCTTCCTGGAAAAACTACAATTAAATCAAGAGTAAGAACATTTAGTGGAACTAGTATTTCTGGTAGTGAAAAGTCTTTTATTGATAATGGATTTCAAAACCTCAACTTAGACCAAATTAATTACTTAGGAGCACCTTGTTTAATTTGTTCCCAAGAAAATGAAAGTAGATTTATTACTGATTCTCCAGGGAACCGTTCACTTTCCATTGAACTTGATTTAAATACTACTGATTCTAGAGTATCACCGGTAATAGACACAGTTCAAACTAATGTTGTATTAACATCAAACTTAATTAACAGTCCAACTGGAGGAGTTAATGAAAATGCTAATTATAAAAACGATGAATTAGTTAGAAGTCTCAATGATGATAATCATGCGTGCATTTATCTTTCAAAACCAATTAGGTTGAAAATTCCAGCAAATTCAATAAAAGTTATCCTAAAAGCATTGCACATGAGAGATAATGACATTAGAGTTCTTTATCAACTTTATAGAGATGATGCTCCAGAGTCAGCAATGAATTATGAACTGTTCCCTGGATTCTCTAATTATAGGGTTGATGGTGATGGAATTAAGAGGGTGATTGATCCATCGCAAAGTGATGGAACTAATGATTCTAAAGTTATAATTGGAGATGATCCTACTTTCAAAGATTATGAGTATTCTGTAGATGATTTGCCTGAGTTCAATTCCTTTGCAATTAAAATTGTATTGGCAAGTGAAAATCAAGCATTAGTTCCTCAAGTTAAAGACCTGAGAGCAATCGCTACCATTAAACCTAAGTTATAATTATGGATTATGTTAAAGTAAAGGATAAAGACTATCTCATTAGAGAAGTTGAATCTAACGGGATAGTAAGTACAGATTATGAAAACTATAAAAAGTATATTGAATCTTATAAGCAAAAATTATCTGAGACTAAAAAAATAAAAGATCTTCAAGAAGAAGTTTCTTCAATTAAAGAAGATCTTGGTGAAATTAAATCTTTATTAAGGAGTATTGCAGATGGATCCAAATAACATTGAATTAGATACAGTATCCAAATCTTTTGAATATGAGAAAATTGCTAGAGACATAGATAGTATAGATGATTTAGATGCTTTGAAAAATGTAGCAAAGTCTTATCTAAAATTATACTTCAAACAGCAAGAAGTCGTATTTAAACTATAATGGCACAACCATCTACCCGACAAGAATTAATAGATTACAGTTTAAGAAAACTGGGCGCTCCTGTTTTGGAAATTAATGTTGCAACAGAGCAAATTGAAGATCTTGTAGATGATGCAGTTCAGTATTTCCAAGAAAGGCATTTTGATGGTGTTTATGCTACTTTTTTAAAGTATCAAGTAACACAGGAAGATATTGATAGAGGTAGAGCAACAGGATTATCTGGAGTTGGAATATCATCAATTTCTACTGTTGGAGCTGGAACTACTTTCAATTATTATGAAAATGGTAATTATCTTCAGGTTCCTGATTCAGTAATTGGAGTAAATAAAATTTTTACTTTTGGAGGTTCTAATTCAGTCTCATCTGGAATGTTTAGTATTAAGTATCAGTTGTTCCTAAACGACATTTATTATTGGGGATCAACTGAACTTCTTACTTATGCGATGACTAAAACGTATTTGGAAGATATTGATTTTTTATTGAATACTCAAAAACAAATAAGATTTAACAAAAGACAAGATAGATTATATTTAGACATTGATTGGTCTAGTGTATCAGTGGGAGATTATTTTGTAATTGATTGTTATCGAATGATGAACCCAAATGATTACTCTCAAGTTTGGAATGATTCATTCCTTAAAAAATATCTTACTTCTTTAATTAAACGTCAGTGGGGACAAAATTTAATTAAGTTTCAAGGAGTAAAACTTCCGGGAGGAGTTGAGTTGAATGGAAGGCAAATGTATGATGATGGACAAAGAGAACTTGATATGATAATGGATCAAATGTCTTCAACTTATGAACTTCCACCCTTAGACATGATCGGATAAATTAATGTTAAATCCATTTTTTCTGCAGGGTTCAGTCGGAGAACAGGGTCTAGTTCAAGATCTAATTAACGAACAATTAAAAATTTATGGTGTTGAGGTTTATTATCTTCCTAGAAGATACGTGACTGAAAAAACCATTATGAAAGAAGTTGTTGAATCAGAATTCAGAAACGCCTATCCAATTGAAGCTTATGTAGATAATTATGATGGATACGGTGGGCAAGGAACTCTACTTTCTAAATTTGGTATACAGGAAATTGATGACCTCACTTTAATTATTTCGAAAGAAAGATACGAAAATTATATTGGACCATTGTCAAAAGATATACCTAATACAAAACTTACCAGTAGACCTAAAGAAGGTGATTTAATCTATTTCCCATTAGGTGATAGATTATTTGAAATCAAGTATGTTGAACATGAACAACCATTTTATCAACTCAAAAAAAATTATGTTTATGAATTAAAGTGTGAACTATACAGGTATCAAGATGAAGACATTGATACAGATATAGAATTTATTGATGATAATACTAAAGACATTGGTTACATTCAGACATTACAAATGATTGGTGCAGGTTCTACTGCAACTGCAATCACTAGCATCGTTAATGGTGCTGTCCAGTATGCGGATGTTACTAATAGAGGAAAAGATTACTTAAGTGTACCTAGAGTAGCATTCTCAGCGGCACCTGATGGTGGTACAACTACTGTAGGGGTTGCTACTATGCTGGGAGGTCTCATTTCCTGCACTCCTGACGATAGAAATAAACTTATGGTTCAAGGTGTTGAAATTAGTAATCCAGGTTCTGGATACACCGTAGCACCTAAAGTTCTTTTCTTTACTGATGGAGATCCAGGTTCTGGGGCAGAAGCAACTGCATACATTAATGATGGAATTGTAGGAATTGTTACTATAACTGATGGTGGCGGAGGATATATAACACCTCCACCAGTTTCTTTTGTTGGAGTTGGATCTACTTCTCCTGAAGTATATGCTGTTGTAAGTGCTGCTGGAACTATTAGTCAAATAAGAATTATTAATGCTGGTTATGGTTATACAGAAACTCCAACAATAGTTATTGGTGATCCAATTTCTTTTGGAGGTTCTGGATCTTATGTTTATAATGAGATTGTTACAGGTTCTTCGAGTGGTGTTACTGGAAGAGTTAAATCTTGGAATGCTGTTACAAATGTCCTAGAAGTTGCTAACATAAACGGAGACTTTATAAGTGGAGAATCCTTAGTTGGTGAAGAATCTGGAGCATCTTACTCATTAATAATACTAAATACAGATAACCTAGAAGATTCTGGAGATTCTACAAATAAATCTGGTCAATACGAAGATAATAACCAAATTCAAATTGAAGCAGATGGTATTTTAGATTTCACAGAGAGAAATCCTTTTGGAATGCCTTAAAATTATTGTAAATAGAGACAATGTTTGAATATTTTTATCACGAAATTCTTAGAAGAACTGTAATTGGTTTTGGAACTTTGTTTAATAACATTATTATTAAACAGCGAAATAGTTCTAATCAAATTGTATCACAAATTAAAGTTCCTCTTGCGTATGGACCTACTCAAAAATTTCTTGCGAGATTAAATCAATCTCCAGATGATTTGAATAATCCAACTCAGATTACTTTACCTAGAATGTCATTTGAGTTTACTGGACTTAATTATGATTCTTCTAGAAAAGTTACTACTACTCAGTCATTTTTAGTTCCATTAAAAACTGATAGTTCTAAAGTAGCTAAAGTTTTTATGCCAGTTCCATACAACATGGAATTTGAACTGAGTATTATGACAAAGCAGAATGATGATGCTTTACAGATCGTAGAACAAATTCTTCCGTACTTCCAACCAGCATATACAGTAACTATAGATTTAGTTGATTCTATTGGAGAAAAAAAAGATATTCCATTTACTCTAACGAATATTAATTTTGATGATGATTATGAAGGAGATTTCAGTTCCAGAAGAGCATTAATTTATACTCTTAGATTTACTGCAAAAACATATCTCTTTGGACCAGTTCCTTCAGATTCTTCCAAAGACATTATCAAAAAGGCATCTATTGGTTTTGTTTCTGGAGATTCAAACGGTTCTATCAGAGATGTTACTTATAGAACAGAACCTGTTGCAACAAAAAGTTATACCAATAACATAGCAACAACACTCTCTAGTGATTTAGAGATTTCTACTGACATCTTTAATGTAGGTGATGCTTCTCAATTGATCGTGAACGAATACATTACTATTGATTCAGAAACTATGAAAATTACTGCTATTGATGGTACAGAAATTCAAGTAGAAAGAGGTTCTTATGGAACTCCAATTACTCAGCATGTACTTGGAACTGATGTTAAACTTATCACGTCCGCAGATAACGACCTCATAGAATTGGGCGATAGTTTTGGATTTGATACTACATTTTAAATATGAAAGATCAATTTGACAATCTAAATGAAGTTTTTAAAACGAAGGATGATGAGCATGTGGAATTAAAAAACGTTGAAGTTGAAGCAAAAGTTATTGATAATAAGGTTAAAGATGTTGTTGTAGATATTGATAAAGATTACAACTATACCAGAGGTAATCTTTATTCAATTATCGAAAAAGGTCAAGAAGCACTTGATGGAGTTTTAGAACTTGCACAAGAAAGTGATTCTGCCCGTGCGTATGAAGTTGCTGGGCAACTTATTAAGAGTGTTGGTGATGCTACAGATAAGCTATTAGACCTTCAAAAGAAACTTAAGGATCTTGAAGAAGATAAGGGATCGAAAGGACCTACTAATGTCACTAATGCTTTATTTGTAGGTTCTACAGCAGAATTATCTAAACTCCTAAAGCAGAATAAAGAAAAATAATAAATAATAATTGTAGATAATACTTACTACCTATGCTTAGTGAAGGCAATAAAAGTGGAGATTCTTCTCTTCGCGACTGGTTTGGAAAGAGTAAGTCTTCTGATGGAACACCCGGTTGGGTTCAATTAGGTGGTAAGTATGCAGGTAAACCCTGTGCAAAGCAACCGGGACAGACCACAAAACCAAAGTGTGGTTCTTCAAAAATGAAGAGAGACCTAAATAAAGACGAAGAGGATGCAGCATTCCGCCGTAAAAATGCTGAAGATCCAAATCCAGATAGAAAAGGGAAAGCAAAAAACGTGGCAACTGAAGGAAAAGAAGAACTCCGTTATTGTCCAAAATGCAAAAAGGCAGAAAAAAGATCTGATTGTGCATATGGAACAAGTTATTGGGACAATAATGCTGAACCAGTAACAGTGGAAGAAGGCAAAAAAGATGCTTGCTACAATAAAGTAAAGTCACGTTATAAAGTTTGGCCAAGTGCTTATGCATCTGGTGCATTGGTTAAGTGTCGTAAGAAAGGTGCAGATAACTGGGGTAATAGCACTAAAAAGGAAGAGTTTAGTCCTGCACAAATTGCTGCATTGGAAGCAAATGGATTCGTAGAACTTGACGAAGAAGGTAAGAAGTGCTGGAAAGGTTATAAGAAAACAGGAACTCAGAAACTCTTCGGTAAGACTTACAACCGTTGCGTAAAAGAAGGTTCATTTACTATTGACCCTAAAGAACACAATAAAGAAAAGCGTGCTGCAAAGATTGGCAATCTTGCCAGAAACACTTCCAATCCAGGAGAAAAAGCAGCAGCAGAAAAGAAAGCAAAGGGTCCAAAACTTTATGGTGAAAACACTACCATTGAAGATGCAAATGGAAACACTTTTATTGAAGTAATTGATGTTATTAATCCAGATCCTTTAGTATCTAAAGTTAATGAAGCAGTAAGACTTCCAGCAAAAACGGGAAACATTGTTGCAGTTAGTTTTGGATGGAGAGGAAGATACTACAGCATTAGAATTTTCTTCCCTCATACAAAAGTACCCAACAAAGCAGAAGTACAGAACGAAATTAATAAGGTTTATCCAGGAGCAAGAGTTTATAACTTTATGGTTTCTGACTATGAACCAGGACAACCGTTACTTCAAGTAACTGAAGGTGCTGCTTGGACTAAGAAAGCAGGTAAGAATAAAGAAGGTGGACTCAATGAAAAGGGACGTAAGTCTTATGAAAAAGAGAATCCTGGTTCTGACCTGAAAGCACCTAGTAAAAAGAAAGGTAATAAGAGAAGAGCATCATTCTGTGCAAGAATGAAAGGTATGAAGGCAAAACTAACTTCTGCCAAGACTGCTAGAGATCCCGATAGCAGAATCAATAAAAGTTTGAGATCTTGGAATTGCCGATGAAAAACTTTAAACAATTCATTTCAGAGTCAGTCAATATTTCTGGCGACTTCAACGGAAACCTATACATCAACTCTCAAGATCAACAATCTCAAGAGGAAGTTGGTGAGAGTTATGTTGCCGATATAACTTGGCAAAATAGCATATATAGAATTGAGATGGTAACAAAGACTGGAATACCATCAAAGCAGGAATTGGCTGAAAAACTTCAGAGTGAATATCCTGGTGCAATGGTACATAACATCTATCCAGCAGAAGAAAAGAACTTTAATATTAAAACAGCAAAAAGATACCACCCTTCAAAACTGGAATGGATTGACTGATTATGGCACAGTGGAATAAGAATACACAAGACTTTCTAAATCAAGAAAGAAGTCTCTTTGAGGTTAATGGGGTTGCAACAAGGGACGGAAGAATAGTAGATAACATTAACAGATTTCCTGTTAGTGTAAATCCAGATGCTTTTGGAAGAACAAGAGTATCAAGTCCATTAACTTTATTTGATTCTTCACACAGATTTGCCGACAATAATCTTTGGAGCACGGCAACTGTAACTGGAGGATCTACCAGTTTTAATGCTAGTCAAGGATTAGTTGATTTAACAGTAACTACTGTAGCAAACGCAGAAGTAGTTAGAGAAACAACAAAGGTATTTTCTTATCAGCCAGGAAAATCTCTTCTTGTAATGAGCACCTTTGTTCCAGCAACACCACAAACAAATCTTCGCCAGAGGATTGGATATTATGGTGCTAGTAATGGAATGTATTATCAACTAGATGGATTAACTCCAGCATTCGTAGAAAGAACTTTAGTTACTGGATCAGTAACAGAAACTCTCATTAGTCAAACTGGTGGTGTTTATGGTGCTGGCGATACTGGATGGAATGGAGATAAACTAGATGGAACTGGTCCATCTGGTCTTACACTATCAAAAGATAAAGCACAAATTCTTTGGATGGATATTGAGTGGTTAGGTCTTGGATCTGTAAGAATGGGATTTATTATTGATGGTCAATTTATTATTTGTCACACATTCCACCACGCAAATAGAATTTCATCTACTTATATCACAACTGCTTCATTACCTTTACGATACGAGATTAAAAATACTGGTGTTACTGCTGGCGGCACTTTAAAGCAGGTTTGTTCCACAGTCATTTCTGAAGGTGGTTATGAGCTTCGTGGATTACAACAAGCAGTTGGAACACCAATTCTATCTCCAAGGAATTTAGCTGACAAAGGAATATACTATCCACTAATTTCATTAAAGTTAAAAACAACTCGTTTAGATGCTGTAGTAATTTTAACAGCATTATCAATATTGGGATTGGGAGATAGCACATATAATTGGCAAGTAATAGCAAGCGGATCTACTACTGGTGGAACATGGGTAAGTGCTGGCACAGATAGTTCAGTAGAATATAATATAACTCCAGCAAGTATCACGGGCGGAAGAATTTTAGCAAGTGGTTATATAGATAGTAGTAAAAATAATATTGGATCAATAGATATTCTTAAAGAAGCATTATTCAAATTTCAATTAGAAAGAAATGGATTAACTGGAACTCCATTAGAATTATCTATTGTTGCTACTTGTGATAAAGATGATAAAGATGTTCACGCTTCTATGGACTGGGAAGAAATTAGTAGGTAATTGATTATGAGTGACGTATATCTTGGTAATCCATTATTAAAAAAAGCAAATACTGCGATTGAGTTTACTCAGGAGCAAATTGAGGAATTTCTAGAATGTAAAAAAAACCCTGTTTATTTTGCGGACAATTATATTAAGATTGTTTCTCTAGATGAAGGATTGACACAGTTCCATCCTTATGATTTTCAAGAGAAACTCATTAATAGGTTTCATGAGAACAGATTTAATATTTGCAAAATGCCCCGTCAAACGGGAAAAAGTACTACTGTTATATCTTACTTACTTCATTATCTTATTTTTAATGATAGTGTAAACATCGGTATTCTGGCAAACAAAGCAGCAACTGCAAGAGAATTGTTACAGAGACTTGCAACTGCTTATGAAAATTTACCAAAGTGGATGCAGCAAGGTATTATATCATGGAATAAAGGTTCTATTGAATTAGAAAATGGCAGTAAGATATTGGCAGCTTCTACGTCTGCAAGTGCTGTTCGAGGTATGTCATTTAACATCCTCTTTCTCGACGAATTCGCGTTCGTCCCAAATCACATTGCTGACTCGTTCTTTGCCTCTGTTTATCCTACTATTACTTCTGGTAAAAGCACCAAAGTAATCATGGTTTCTACCCCTCACGGGATGAACCATTTTTATAGGTATTGGCATGATGCAGAAAAAGGAAAGAATGAATACATTCCAACTGATGTTCATTGGTCAGAAGTTCCAGGTAGAGATGCAAAGTGGAAAGAGACCACGATTGCAAATACTTCAGAATCCCAGTTTAAAGTTGAATTTGAGTGTGAGTTCTTAGGTTCTGTCGATACTCTGATTGCACCATCAAAACTTAGGAGTCTTATTTACGATAATCCAATTAAACGTAATGCTGGGTTAGATGTTTATGAGGATTCAAAACAAAACCATGATTATGCAATGACTGTTGATGTAGCAAGGGGAGTTAGTGAAGATTATTCTGCTTTTGTTGTTGTAGACATCACAGAATTTCCACACAGAGTAGTTGCAAAATATAGAAATAATGAAATAAAACCGATGTTGTTTCCAAACATCATTTATGAGGTAGCAAAAAGTTATAATAGTGCATTTATTCTATGCGAAGTCAATGACATTGGTGATCAAGTAGCATCAATTCTTCAATACGACTTAGAATACCAAAATCTTCTTATGTGTTCCATGAGAGGTAGAGCAGGTCAAATTGTAGGTCAAGGTTTTTCTGGAAAGAAAACTCAACTTGGTGTCAAGATGTCCAAAACAGTTAAGAAAGTTGGATCTCTTAATCTCAAGACGATAATTGAAGAAGATAAACTTATCTTTAATGACTATGAGATTATTTCAGAACTTACTACATTTATTCAAAAACACAATTCCTTTGAAGCAGAAGAAGGGTGCAATGATGACTTAGCAATGTGCTTAGTCATTTACGCTTGGTTAGTCTCGCAGGATTACTTTAAAGAACTTACTGATCAGGATGTTCGTAAGAGATTATACGAAGATCAAAAAAACCAAATTGAACAAGACATGGCACCATTTGGTTTTATGGATGATGGATTAAGTGAAACTAGTTTTGTGGATAACAATGGAGATAGATGGTTCACTGATGAGTATGGAGATATGTCACACATGTGGGAATATCGGTGATGGACATAACTGATCATTTTAACCTAGAGCATCTTTACTTGACAGAAAGAACTTGTAGGATATGTGGAGAAACGAAAGATTTGATTGATAGTTTCTATAGAACTAAGAAAAAAAATTATAATGCATCTTCATATTCTTATGAGTGTAAAAGTTGTACTATAAAAAGAATTATGGAGACAAGAAAAAATAAACCAAAGAAAAAATCTTTAAATTCTAACTGGGAATATCCAGATTGGTAGTTCACGCACAGTTTCCTCTCACGAAATACTACTTTTTCATAAATAAATTTAGTCAATAAGAGATCACAAAGGAGAGAAAAATGGCGACTCCTCAATTATCTCCTGGAGTATTATCCAGGGAGGTTGACCTAACTATAGGAAGGGCTGATAATGTACTTGATAACATTGGTGCTATTGCAGGACCATTTACAATTGGTCCAGTAGATGAACCAATTAACATTACTACTGAGCAAGAATTAGTTGATGTATTTGGAAAACCAAATAGTCTTGACGGACAATATGAATATTGGATGAGTGCTTCTTCATTCCTCTCCTATGGTGGAGTGATGAAAGTTATAAGAACTGATGGTGATGACCTTGTAAATGCCAATGCTAAGAGAGTTCTTAGTGGAGAAATTATTTCTGCTGATGGCGTAGGAATTGGAACAACCGCATCAGATTTTGTTTCCAGTACTTATACTATTTCTAGTGGAGATGGCACTGTAACTTATGGTGGTTCTGGAGTGAATGCAACTTTCCAAGTTGTAGTTTCTGGTATCACAACTTCAGATGTTGCAGTTACAGTTACTAATGGCGGTGCAGGATTTACAGATGATGAAGTCATCATCATCGATGGAACTGCATTTGGAGGTACTGGGGCATACGACCTAACTTTCAGTACAAACGGTGTTTATAGTGATAACCAAGAAGGTTCTTCTATTGTGGGCAATGCCGCACTTAAGATTAAGAACTTTGATGACTATAATGCAAACCAGTCTGATGACAGTAAAAATTACGTCTTTGCAGCAAAAAATCCTGGTTCTTGGTCAAATAATTTAAAAGTTTGTTTTATTGATGATAAAGCAGATCAAACAATTAAACTGGGTGCAAGTGTCCTTCAGGCAGTTGGCGCTGGCGGAACTGCAGTTGGTCTTGGTGTTAGTGTTTCAGTAGTAGATGCAGTTCTTCCTGGAGTAGGAACAACTTCATCCTTTACCGGTTTCCTTAAAGGGATTGTAACAGGACAGAGTGAAGACTCTATTGATGTTAAGATTGTCGAAAGAGTAGATACCACTACAGACACTGTTACTAAAATTTCTTATGACGAAAAGAACAGAGCAACTTCCATCAGAGATGGAGATACTGTTCAACTTATGAGTTCTGTTGGTGTTGCTTTAACATCAGTTGCAACAGTATCTGATGATGTATCTGATTGGTATGACAATCAGTCATTAGCACTTGACAATACTACAATTTTGTGGAAATCAATTGCACCAAAACCAACTGATACTCTGTTTGCAAACGATAGAAACGCAAGACATGATGCGCTTCATATTGTTATAGTTGATGACACCGGAGATATTTCTGGAGTTCAAGGTAACATTCTAGAAAAGCACTTATTCCTTTCCAAAGGAACTGATACAATCTCTTCAGTAAATCCATCACTTAGAGTTTGGTGGAAAGAGTATCTTGCACAATACTCCGCTTATGTTTATGCCGGAGACAATCCTTCGGATAATGGAAACTCGGAAAGAGTTTATCAAACATTCTTTGAAACTGATGCAACATCTTCAATCTATGATGATTGGAATGTAAATGACACTGCAGCAGATGGTCTCTGGAACTTAGCAGTTCAAGATGCTACTTTCAGTGTAATGGGTAACGTCACTTATGAACTTACTGGAGGTACTGATTATCTGACTGGTCAAAATGGTAAGTCAGGAAGTCTGAAAGCAACTCTTGGAGATTTGATAACTTCTTATAATCTATTTGAGAATAAAGAAGAAGTTGAAGTTGATTACTTAATTATGGGACCTGGACTTGAAACCAAGTACTTGTCTCAAGCAAAGGCAAATCAACTAATCTCTCTTGCTCAATCGAGAAAAGATTGTGTTGCAGTAATTTCTCCACATAGATATGATGTTGTTTCTGACCCAGATCCTTCTGCGCCATCAGTACCAAGATATCTGACAACGGAACAAATTACCAATAACATTGTTGAGTTTTTTGCTCCTATTTCTTCATCATCTTACGCCATTTTAGATAGTGGTTATAAGTATACCTTCGATAGATTCAATAACAAGTTCCGTTACATTCCGTGTAACGCAGATGTTGCTGGTCTTTGTGTAAGAACTTCAATTTTTGCTTATCCTTGGTTCTCACCTGCTGGACAGCAAAGAGGTATTCTGAACAATTCAATTAAACTTGCATATAATCCAAATAAAGCAC
>Ga0255039_10000036_pt1 | contig 37288 bp, 5 predicted proteins | sample BC1_12_1_MG_FD_181713 | JGI IMG/M metagenome (GOLD analysis project Ga0255039, IMG submission 181713) | Seawater microbial communities from Strait of Georgia, British Columbia, Canada - BC1_12_1 | ecosystem: Environmental > Aquatic > Marine > Strait | place: Canada: British Columbia | collected... | reverse complement strand
ATCTTCATAAGAATTTTCTACATCAGAATCTTCTTCCCAAGCATCATTTTCAAATTCTTTCTTAAGTTGTTTCATATCCATATATAAAACACCGTCTTTTACAAAGGCACCTCTATTAAGACTTTTAGCTAATTTTGTAGGTATTTTAGTTTCTAGATCAAGATTCATGTAACTATTAGTAGTATCATATTTTCTAATAGCATTTTGTAAAATAAAACTAACTATATCATTTCTAAATACGCTACTAAATAACTCAATATTTTGACCTGGAAATACATATTCTAAATCATTTCGTATTCTTTCTGTCCTTCCAATTAAAAATTCAGTAATCTGAGGATGATATCTTAATTTAAATAGTGGTCTACTTACAGCTAATGCTAATGGTCCATTAAAAAATGATTTTAAAATAGAATCACTTTTCATACGTTCTACAATTTCTAACGGTATTCTTGAATCATAAGATAACTGATCTAAATTTGATTCTGTTTGTTCTACATTAGATATAGTAGTCTCAGTTTTAGTATCTGGATTAGATGCCATTTTAAACTTAGTGTAACCCCCTATTTGCTGTTCTAATTCTAAAAAATGTAAAAACATTGCTTTAGATTTATCACTTGTTGTATCATTATCTTTAATGATCTTAAGCATTTCTGATTCTGTAAAGTGATTTCTTTTTTTAGTTGAAAAGATTTTATCAAGCATTTCCTGACCTTTAGAATATCTAACGTCATTTTTACTTCTTGCACCTAATTCGTTTTGTTTGAAATTTTTAAGTATAACTTCACTTGCTGCTTTATATTTTGCTAAACCAGGTGCTCCCAGTTCTTTTCCTAATAATTCAGCATATGTTGATTTAAATAAACGTTGTTCATTTACATAGTCTCTAATTAGTGGGTTTGATACAAAATATATTGCTTCCTTAGCAGGGACACCTGCTGAGATTAAATATAACAATGTAGGTGCAACTTCATAATTACCTTGTATAAAAAAGACCCAAGCGTCTTTTTCAACATCAACCCAACCGTTCATAAATTGAGATATAACATCAGCTACTTTATTAACATTGTCTACATCATACATATTAGATATTGAGATAACTTTGTCTCCCTTTTTATCTAACATTGTATTATGCCTTAATCTCATATTACTCGTTCTTATAAGTTCTTTAACTCTATAAGTTTTAGGCATATATGCACCTATACTGTTTAAAATTACATTAAAAGTATTTTCAACTGCACCAAGACCTAATGTTCTTTTACCTACAATGTTTGATTCATGTTTATAAATATTATATAAAGCTTCTAAAACCCTAGTAGGACTAATTTCACTAGTTGCTTTAGTCATTTTAGTTTTTTTAGGTTTATATTTAGAAACATATTCTGATAAATCCTCTGCTATTTGTTTAAGTAAGAATGTACCATTAGGAGTTATAAGTGATACATAGTTTTCTGGTAATTCTAAGATCTCTTTAATATCATTTATAAGCTCATTTTCTAATGCTGCTTTTTGAATTTTTACAGTTTCAAAAAATTCATCAGTACCTCTAAGATCTTTTATAAATTGTAAATCTTCACCTACTCTTTCAACTACAGTTCCATCCTCATTAAGAGTATTCATAAAAATTGTTAACTTATCAATATCAAAATCACCCCCTGATTTAGCAACTATTTCTGCTGGAGGTACTATAATATTTCCTGCTTGAGGAGGTAAAAATTCAAAGATTTCAGCAAATTCCATAGAGTTTAGACCCTGAACAGGTATTCTAACACCTACTAATGTTATTGCTTTTCTATTAACTCCATCATTAGCATCTAACCAAGAATCATCTTTAATTTTTTCATTTAACCTTTCTAATGATTTGTCTATGTTAAGTTTATTATCTTCATTATATACACCTACTGTTTCATCATTTTCATATTCTAGATTAAATAGATTATAGTAAGTACCTTGCATAGATATCATAACTTTAGCTGCTGCAGTATACCCATTTGATTTTTTTTGATATGTAGGTAATAAGTATGATGTAGATGCCCATTTTGATATCTCATCTTTTGTTGCTTTCTTTAAATTAGGTTGAACAAACTGATTTTGAAGCATTCCCACAGACACTTGAACTAAAGGTTCTCCAGCAACTTTTTGTTTAATAACTCTTTTATTAATCATAGAAAGAATTAACTTTTCTATTTTACCAGACTCTGGATGAAATGATAAGTCATGAATGAGTTCTCCTGATTGATCAAATACATCTATAAATTCAATTAAATCATCACTTAAAACATCCTCTCTTTCAAGATTTTGCCGAATCATATTTAAAAGTTTAGATGTACTTGATTTATCTTTTGCATTATATTTTCCTGGACTAACTTCTTCATAACCCATTTCTTCTAAAAGCTCAAGTTTTAATAGCTCTGTGTATTCTTCTACATGATCTATATAACGTCTAACTCTTGTATTTGTAATCTCCTCATATTTAGTAGATTTAATCTGACCTTTTTCATACAGACCTTCAAGAATCATTTTTCTTAACTGAGTAGAAAATATTGTTTTCCCTTTATATTCTGAATTAATTTCAGTTTGATTTTTTAAGAATTCTGCAAATATTGTATTAACTGTAAATTCTGATTTATCATTAAAACTTCCATCTTCATTAAAAATGACATCACCTTTACCTATATGAGATACTTTTGAACCAGATTCCATTGTTACATAATCTATCTGATCTCTCATCATTTTATGATGTAACTTATAGATTGGAGTATCTGGTTTCCACACTCCAGGTATAATTGGGGCTAATGAAAATTTATGAAATGAATTTACAGGTAAACCTGTAGACTCTATATTACCAAAATACTGTAATTTATAAGAAGGGAAGATTTCAACTATGTCTTCTAATTGAACATTATCTCCTCTCGATATTTTTCTATATAATTGTTCTTGTGGTATACTCCAATTGGATTCTAAACGTTTAAGTTTTCTATATGCCTCCATTGTTATCCAACCTTGGCCATCAGCAACTTTCATGTTTAGATATTCCTTTGCAGCTACATCAGCATATTTTTTAGATAATACTTTATTATTACTTCTTTTATAGACAGCATCATATATGGATTGTCTATATTCATCATACATTTTAGAAGGAAGAACCATTTCTTTTATAATTGCTGTTTGAAGAGTACCATCGTAATTTCTAGACTCAACATCTTTAAATCTTTCTGCATAAAATTGTTGCATAGAATTTATATATGTTTGTGCTTTAAAATCAGAACGGAATCCTTTACCTCCAGATGCAAGACCAGCATTACGTTTATGAAACTCTTCTTTAGCATGATTATATTGAACTAAATCACCATAAGCTAAAATAGTTGTTTCCATTTTATGAATAAAACTATTATATGTATAAGCTTTTACTAATGCTCTTTCTATTTGTTTTTCAGTTAACCCTTCATTAGTATTTTGTAATCTATCAATCAATCCTTGATCAATATATTTTGCTTCTTGTAATCTTTCTAAGTTAGCATCAGTATCTAAATTAAAATACTTAGACAAATCGTTTCTAATAAGATCTCTTAATTCTGTATTTTCATCTAATACATCAATAAGGTTAAATATATTAGACTTATTTTCAGATGCTTCATCTAATATATCATATAGTTTTTGTTGAGTTGTTTCAGCTAACATATCATCAAATACCGTAAATGCCTGACCTGCCATGACAGCTGTACCCTTTTCATCTTTTCTTTTTACCTGTCTATTATATCCAGCATAATTTTTAAACTTATTTTTTTGTTGCTGAAATCTTACAATTCTGTTTGATTCTGCAGCAAGGTATCCTTCAATTATTGGATAAGCTCTTATTTCACCATCACCATATTCTAAAAAAGGTTCTATATCTATATAAAGTTTATTTTCTGATTTACCAGTGTATGTCTCTATAGTCCCATCAACTGTTAATCCCATAGATGTGTTTTTAGAAGCATGTCTCATAAATTCTTCAACTCCATTTAATAACATAGTATGAAGTTCTTGTAAATATTTACTTGTTGCATCCATAGAAGATGTAGTAGTACCTGCATAACTCTTTCTATCAATCATCTGGGTCCCAGCTACATGTTGTAACAAAATTTTAGTATCTGATTTTTTATCACCATATGTATCAGACTCAAGATTTAAATCAAAAATTGAATTTAAAATTTTAGAATATTGACTAAAAGTATTATTAGCTTGATTTAACCATCTCATATGCTTAAACTTACCACTTGGATCTGCAGCAGGATCTGTAAGCTCTTGCCAATTCTTAGCATGATTAATTGCACTTACTATTCTAGTAATAGTATTATCTACCATATGCTCCCACACTCTTGCTCCATCAGGAGTTTGAACACTAAAATTAGAATATCCATCAGAATACATATTCTGTAACTCAGCTAATGCTCTAAATCTACTTCTTACTTCATTGCTTTGAGCTTCATCTTCCCTTAAAGACTCTGGTAAACCATTAATTAAAAATGTTATAGGATCTTTTTTAAAGTTTAAAGCATCTTCATTATTACTTTTATTAACTAGTTTAACTGCTTCATACATACGATCTATACCAAACCTAGTACTAAACGGATTTTCTGTACTTTCTAGTATTTCTTTAATAGCAATGCTAGATTGATCTAAAACTACTCCTATTGCTTTAAGAAATTCATTAGATAATTTATAATTAAATTCACCACCTACTCCAAAATCTTTAACAACTTTAGAAGTGTTTAAAATGTTTACACCCGGCTCATATTTACTTCCACTTTTTTCTATATAAGGATTTATTGTTGAATCTGAAGTTACAAAATTAGATTTCCAATCTTGAATTACTTGATAGACATCAAAATTGGCTTTAGCAATTTTAGCTTCAAATTGTCTTACTATTTCATCATTTTTTTTAGCTGGATCTTTATTTAAATTAAGCTGTATATACCCAATTCTAGGTTTTTTAAAATCTTGCCAAAAAGCAGTTTCTAATTTAAATTCATCATCAGATTCATATTTCTGACCCATTTCAATACTAAATGGTGAAGGTAACACATCTAAAAACTGCTGCATTTCAGGATAATTAAACATATTATTAGTCATCCTTATATACATTTCTTCTATATCAAATGATCCTTGTAAAATTTTAGCAAGTCTATTCCAGGTTACATTTATAGGTTGTAATTGAGGTAATCCAAACAAACCTCTAATTCTAACAGCTTGTTCATTTTCCATACTTGTTTCAAAAATACTAGCTAGTAATAGCATTGTTTCTTCTTTAGCTAATTTTTTAGCTGATATGGCTTGATTGTCTAATTTAAATAAGGCAGATTGACTAATATCTGTAGGATCTTCTATTTCTATATACTGATCTCTAAGTATTTTAAATCTAGATTTTTCTAAATGAAATGATATAACATTATCTTTTGCACCAAAATCAAATACATCATTTGGACCAATAAAGTTATCTGTAATCTTATCTAATAATTCTAATTCTTCAAGAAATTTAGGATCAGAAATTACTTCTATGTCATCTTCAACTTTTTTAATATATGATAATCGAAGTCTTTCAAATCTATCATAAATATCTCTATATAACTCTTTTTTATTTTCTTCATCTTTTAATAAATCATAAGCCCCATTTATAGTATTAAAATCTTTATTATACTCTTCAAAAATAAGTGCTGCCATATTATCCATAGCTGCTACAACTTGAGTTGATTCTTGTATTGAAAAATTTTCATTAATACTTTTAGATCTGTTAAGCTTACCCCATATTACATTATCCATAGATGGTTTAAGATTTGCTAAAAGATCTGGATTTTCTGATGCTCTATAAAGTTTATCATACAATTCTTTAACAGATTCTACATTCATTAAATCTGTAGCAACTTCTTTTTTAGTTGTTTTACCTATAAAACTTTTTAAGAAGTCATATATTATTTTAAAAATCTTACCTAAAAATCCTTTTACTTTTCCTTTACCTTTTGATTTAGCATAAGTTCTAAATTGTTCAGCAAGTTCTTCTTCTATTTCTAAAAAGCTATTTTTGTTATATTTAGGGAGATTTTTAATTTCTTTATATAAATCTACTTTCTGATCTTTAGTTAGGAATAATTGTGAAAAGCCATGCCATGCTTCATGATATAAATCTACGGATGTACCACCATCTGCTTCATATAATACAATACCATGCTTACTCCAATTTGCAAATGCATTAGAGTTTGTTATTTCAGTTATTCTTTCTAAGCTAATATACTTACTTAACGGAGAATTTGCCCACCATTTTTCTGCTGCTTTTCTGTCAGATCTAGATGCAAATATATTATCAAGATATTTATCTTTAGCTCTATTTAACCCATCATCTTTCCTTTTATAACGTTCAGCACTAGATTTACTATTTTTAAGAACATCATCAAGAAGATAGCCACGAGTATTTGGATTATCTTTTATAGCATCTTTAGATGGAGTTTTTCCATCTTCAGTTTTATCTTCCTCTTTTCTTTTAAAAGTAAATTGTTTTTTTAATTTACGTTGAGGTTTTGTTTCTTCTTTATCAGTTTTCTTTTTATATTTTTTAAACTTGAAGGAACGTTTTTCTTTAACACCCTTTTTCTTAGACTCTGTTTTTTTAGTGTTATCTTTTCCTTTTTCCTTAAGTACTTTTTTTCTACCAACCTCTAAATTACCAACATCATTTATTAGACCTTGAGGAATTGCATAAGTTAAATATGCATTTAAACCTTTTTCAAACTCTAAAAGATCCTCAGTCATTTCTAATTTGATATATTTTTTAATTGCATCAAAATGTCTAACATTAACCACTTTAATTACATCACCTTCAATAATATAATCCTCAAAAGATTTACCTCTTAATGAATTATTATAATGTACGTCAGCAGGAAAATATCCATTATCACCTGGAACCATACCTTCTTTTTTCTGTTGAGCAGATAAAAATTTTGGCTTAGCATTTAGTAAATGATTTTTAATTTTTTGCTTACCTTCTTCTGTAAATAAAATGTTTTCTGGTACTTTAACACCATCTATAAAAACGGTATATTTTTCCTCATTTTTAACAGTTAAAACTTTTACTTGAATTTTAGAAGGGTTAGTTGTAAGACCTTTTTCTCTAGCATTATTAATAAAAACTTCAAAATACATTTGTCTTTGACGAGGTGTTAATTCTACACCTTTAAGTTTAGCTGTTGTAGTAAGTACAGTAGCTATTTTTTCTGCTAAAACTTCATCTACATCACCTTTTTGAAAATAAATCTTAAAAGGTTCTGTAGCATCTTTTCCAGGTATTTTCTTTTGTACTATAACATACTGATAACCAGCATATTTACCTACAGTAATGGGTTTATAATTTTTAAGCTCTTCTTCTGTTACACCTGCTTCTTGTAAAGTTAAAAATATTCTGTTCTTTTTTGTTTGACCTAATGTCCCAGATACTATTGGTAAAATAATCTGTAATTCTGAATCTTCCTCAAGCATTTGTCTTAGTCTGTAAAGAGTGTTTAATTCAATCTTCTGACGTTCAGCAATATCTTTAACTAGTTTATTAAGTTGTTTTTCAGTAAGAGGTTCACCTTCATCTTCATACTCTTGAGCTTGTCTATTAGCAAGTATTTCTGGCTCAACTAAATTATATTTTCTATTTGATCTATTAGATAACAACAGTTTACCAGTTTTACTTTTACTAACTTTTCTCAAATATTGATATACTATTCTACCATCATCTGGACTATCTGTTAATGTAGCATCTTCTTTAAAATAAAGAGGGTTACCTTGTTTATCAGATATTATAGCTATAATACCATCAGCTTTACGATTTTGTTCTAGATAATCACGATCTGTTGTAGTTAGTAATTCTGGATCAATTGATCTAGTCTGTACTGCAGTCAATGCAATTTCAACATCATCATAAAGGATTGGCTCAGTACTACTTGTTCTGTTTCTTGCAAGAAGTGCAATAGTTTTTACCACATCAGAAAACAACACTTTCTCTGGATCCATTACATTTTTTTCTTCTTCTGTAGCAGTTTCTGGATTTACAGCAATGGCAACTTGATATGAAGTAGTCCATGCACTACTTACTCTTGCACCATTAAATTCATTAAAAGACCATAAAAGCAAATCATCAACAGGAAGTTCTTCTGTTGGTTCTAAAGCAACATCTTTTTTGGTTTTACTAGCATCTTTTATTTCAGCATCTATTTCAGATTTAGACTTTTTTTTACTAGCTAATGTTTTACCAACTTCAGTAAGATTTTTAAAGTTTTTTCTCATTTTTGCTAAACCACCAAAGTCAAAATCATTATCAACCAAATAATCATTTATTTCCTCATCTTGTTTAACAAGATCAAAAATATCAGGAACAGCTTGAGCATAATATAAAGCTTTTACTTCATCTTCAGCACCTTCTAATACACTATTATAAACCTCTTTTATAGTGTCTTCTAAAATAAATTCAGGTAATCTAGAATCATTAATTCTATCTATTATTTCTCCGTAAAGAATTTCATAAACATCTAATACTTGGGGTTTATTTAATTTACAAGCCATTTTAACATTCTTTAGAGTTATCTTTTAATTGTTGAAATCTGGATTTTACATCACTTTTTCTAGCTCTTTCTTTAGCTTTATCTGTAGACTCCTTATCATTAGTTAATTCTTTTACAACATCTTTAGACTCAGAACTTCCCTGAAGATCTAATTCATCTATTTCTACATCACTTTTTGGTTTTGTTGCCTCCATAGTTATTTTTTCTAAATTTACTAATTCTTCTTCTTTAAGAGTATTTTCTTTAAGACTTAAAATATTTTTTAAACGAACAGATTGTTTATTAATTCTTACCACACTATATATAGATTGAACTTTATCATTAAAGATAGGATTTTTACTAATAAGGTGTTCACCAGTATTAATTGTTTCTAAAGATACTAAAGTGTTTAATTCTTTCAGTCTATTTTTATAAGCATCGGTAAGAAGAGTGGTTGGTTCTTTATTTTCAAGTACTTCTAAAACAGCTTTTTGATATATTGCTTCAATATTATTTAATTTAGCATTAGATATTTTTTGTACTAGTTCATCTATGTTGCTTTTAGTACTATCTGTTTTTGTTGATTGATCTCCTTTAGGTATCAATTCAAAATCTGAAGTTCTTCTAGATCTTTTAATTATTTCTCGGAGCTCCTTTTTTGTAGACGGTCCAGGAATGTTTTTTGATTTTGAAGACTTAGTGCTTGCATTCTCAGATAAATTAGCCCCTTTCGGTACTTTTTCTTGTCCTGTGAACCATTTTTCGACTTTTTTAAAGTTTCTGATTTTGCCATTTTTTGTTAATTTAATTAAACCTAAATCATTTTTTAATTCTAATAAAGCATTTATTTGATTTTGTATATCATCAGTAAGATCACCTCTATTGATAACACTATAACCTAAATTATATAATCTTTCTATTGTTTGTTCTGCCCAGTTGTCTATTTTTAATATATCATTACTATTTAAACTTTTAACATCACCTTCTAGTAATTTATCTAGTGCTTCTGGATATTGTTCAGCTAATATTTCAGTAATAGCTTGAGATATGGCTGAAGATAAAGATAATTGATCTATTGTTTTTAGATCTTGTATCTCATCTAAATTATTAGTTTTTTTAGTTATCTTTTGAAAGTTATTAGGTAATTTATTTATTGCAAATATATAGTTGTCTGCATTTGAACCATATAAATATGTTACAACATTAGTATCATATAATGTTTTTCTCATTTTAGTAGCTGATCTAATTTGCCCTTTTAATTCTGCAATCCTATCTAGATAAAAGCGTTGTGTCTCATCTTTAGTTGCTTCATTTAATTTATCTCTTAATAAACTGAGTTTTTTTACAGAATAATCAATTACCTTATCTAATGCAACAATATCAGAGTCATTATTCATATATTGTAACGAAGTAATTGCACCTGTATTATCTCTATTTACTTGATATTTAACACCGTTTATAGTTACCTCTGTCTCATCCTTATTATTAAATTTAACATCTATTACTTCTCCTTCAATAATAGACACTTGACCAATATTTTCTACTGGGGCTATTATTTGTAAACCAACATCAGCTAGTGTAAGCTTTCCATCAAGTATATCTGTATCTGTATTAAGATTTTGTAATGGGTATATTTCAAAATCTTTTGTCCTAGATTTAACAAACTCTTCTAAACGTGCTATATCCTTAACTAAAGATTGTTGTACATCAGTAACATTACCACTACTAACAGTATCAAGTCTCTTTAAATCAGCTTTTAAAGCTTCTAATGTAATCATTACATTTTCAATACCCTTATCTACTTTAGCTACTTTTATAGCAAAACTACCATCTTTCATTCTGATAAGAGTGCCAACCGAACCCTTATACATTACACTTCTATCTATATTATCTTCTAATGTAATTTTAGATGTATCAGTACCTTCATATCCAGGCTCTACTTTAGTAGTTTCTCTAATAATTATGTTTTCTGGAGTTGTTTTAATTATTCCAAATTCTTCTATTTCAGGTAAATATTCCAAATCAATAGTATCTTGACCAGTAGGTACAATGTCTGCTAAATCTATATCTTCTATATACCCAACTTTTTCTGGACCTAATATTAGACTAAAAGGCATTAATTTTAGTTCAGGTGTTATACCTGTACTATTATGAAACATATATCCATATATCGATTGTTGAGCTCTAAAGTATAAAGATTTTTCATAACCTTCTCCAGTACCAAACTTTTCCCATTTTGCTTTAGTACTGGTTTTAATATCTACAATTGCTACACTACCATCTTCTCTAACAAGAATCAAGTCTAATTCCCCCGTTATACCAGCATCTCTTAGAGTTCTATCAAATAATTTAACATTTTCAGAAAGAATCATATAGCTACCATCAACTACACCTAATCTAAATTTAGTAACTACCCCACCACTGCTTCCAACTTTTATTGGTGCAAATAACTTATCAAATGCTTTTCTTGACATAACATCTGATATTTTTGTCATCCTACCTTTTATTTCTAATTCAGAATCATAAGTAAATTCACTAAAATTAGATTTAGTAGATGCATTAGGAGTTAAAAATATTCTTATTAAATCATCAACAACATTTCCCGAATCACTTGATTCTCTGTGAGCTTCTCTCTTTATAACATTAAATAAACCTTGATACGAACCATCTGTTTCTAAAGAGTTTCTAACAGCTGCAATTTTTTCATCATACTTAAAAGCTCTAAAACCAGGATTTTCTCTAGTGCCTTTACCATACACTCTTTCCTCAAATGCTGTCATAAATGCAGATACTCTATCTTCTTTAGCTACATCTGGATCATTAAAGATCCTATCATATAACTGTTCAACAGGAGATTTCTTTAATACTTCACCCGTTTCTGCATCTATTTCATCCCTGATAGCAAAGTAGATATAAGGAGAATTATCAAGCACGTCATTTTCAATTTCTTCTGCAACCTTAGTTGTTCTTTCAGGTATTATTTTGGAATCTTTAAATTTTCTTCCAATTTGATTACCATCCTCATCAAACACAGGTTCAAGCTCATCTTGTTTATTTACAACATTATCTTGTATTAAATTAACAGTTTCTTCAGCAATAGTTCTAGGTGCTGATGCATCAACTCTTGCCTTTAAATAACCTTGCATAGACTCTATATCAGATTTAATCTGATTAATTTGAGTTATTTTTAAAGGTATTTTTTTATTCGGATTATTTCGACTTGGGTACTCACCATCTTTTAGAAATTTTTCAAAAACTTTAATAATTTGAGCTATCTCATATGTTGTATCTTCATTACTAAGTTGTCTTTTAATAAAAGTCAACATGGGTGGTTCGGCTAATTTTTTTGCTTTTTCTTCAGATTTTAATTCAGATTTTTCATTAATATTATTTATTAATTGTAACTGAGATTCTAACCAATTCTTTCTTAATTTTTCATATTTAATAGGATCAGTATCTTTAAGCTCAATAGGCTCTTCTAATACATCAACTAAATATTTATCAAATTCATCTGTAATTTCTTTTTGGTATTCTTTATCAAAATCATTAAAGTCAGTTTTAGTAGAATAAACTTTAGGAGTATTTTCATCTACACCTTCTTTTTCAAAATCTTCTTTTACTTGTTGAATAAACTCATCATATTTTTCTGTTATAGCAGTTACTACTTCTTGAAATTTAAGATATTCTTTAGTATTTTCTAATGCTACACCTTCACTTGCAGGTTTTTTATTTAATTCTAATTCAACCTGGCTTAATTTATTTACAGCCCATTCACCATAAATTAAAGATTTTAAAGCAGCATCTATATTTTGATTAACATCTTCAGCAGAATATTTTGGAATTAATTCATCAACTTTCTGTTTTTTCTCAGGTGTTTTAGCAGCAATGTCAATTTGTTCATTAAACCATATAGGAGCTTTAATTTTGTCTTTAGACATTATTTTATCAGCAACAACTTCTGCCGCGGCCTGTACTGCAACCCAATCTGTAGATTCTTTTAATGCCTCTATTGCATTTTCTAAAATCTTTTTATCTTCTTCTAATTCCTTCCTTCTATCTTCAGTAAGAGTTTCACCAGTAGAAGTTTTTTCTTGTTCAGCAATATATTCATCAGGAGTTACTCCATATTTATCTTTAAACTCACCATAATATTTATCTTTTTCTTTTTGAATTAAACCATCTCTTTCTGCTATTAATTCTGATATCCTTCTGTCAAGTTTTTCTCTAAGGTCTATTTTTTCTCCTGCTGGTTTTTTTTCATCTAATTCAGCAGCACGATGTAGAATTTCCATGTAATCTTCATATATAAGACTACCTTTAGTTATCATTCTATTATTTTTGACATCAATAAAATATTCAGGGTAATAATTATGGTTTTCTATCCATTTAGCAAATTCATCTAAGTCAAGAAATATTCCTTGATCAGATAAAGTATTTAAAAGTGAATTTCTTTCTATGGCTGATATTTCTTGATTTACAATATCTTGAATTATCTCTTCTCTATTATTATAGAGTTTTTTCATAAAATCAAAATTCTTTATGACATGATCATAAAAACCATTAGGACTAGCTATTAAAGTTGTATACTGATTTAAAATTGAGTTTTCATTTCTTAACAACATTGTATCTAATAAAGAATCATATAGGTCATCTATACCTCCTTCTGCTTCAATACCTTGTTCAACTTTAAGTCTATCCTCATTAGTATCAGCTAACCCTATTAATAATTCATTAAAAGACTCTTTAAAAGTCTTATCAGTTTTAGTTAGTCCTTTTTGAAATTCATCTACAATAGTTCTATAAATTTCTAAACGAATTTCTTCATCTTCAACGTCAGTTGAATCTGCATTTTCAATCTCTGCAATCTTAGCATTTAATAATTCTTTATTTGTAAATAGTTTATAAACTTCTTCTAAATTATCATTATACTTAGTATATAATTCTAATAATTCTCTTTTTTTAGAAAGCTCTGCAATAGCCTCTTGAGTTGTTACACTCTCTAAAGATTCTATGTCAGTTTTTAACATTTCAATCTCTCTAACTAAACCTTGAGGATCAACTAATACACTAATGTTATTCATTGGTGTAGTCCCTAAAGCAGTTATTTTACTAAACTTTTCAAAAAGAGAATTAACTCTTTCTAAGTTATTATCATATGACTCATGTAAAAAAGTATAAGTATTAAGAGCTAGATTAAATGATTTATTATATACTTGAGCCATTCTATATGCTTCGGTATCTTTTTCATAATTATTAAGATCAAGCCTAAACTCTTTCATTTTATCTTTAGCTTTATTATATCTAAAGGCAACTTTTTCTGCATGTTGCATTGACTTACCAAATCTTTCTAAAGCTTTTTGACCTTGACCAGGTTCTAAGTTCCATGCTTCTTCTATATCAGAAGCCGAAGCTTGTTCAAATTTTTGATAATGTTTTAAAAACATATCAAATGTCCCTCTTTCTAATGAAGAATAAAGGGCAGATTGAAAAGCTGCAAATTCTGTATCTCTTATGTCTTTAGTAGTGTGTTCTTCTGGGTTATCAATTACTTTAGAAACTAAACCTTGTTGAGCATAGTTATTAATTCTTGGATCAAAAAAGTAATTTGCATTTTTATATAAAGTATTTAACTCAGTAACTATGTCATCAGCCATCTGAGTTCTATCTTCCATATATTTTCGAAATTTAGAATCTTTTTTAAAGTAATCATTGTAACCTATAGTAGCATAAGTTTTGATTTTTCCAGGAGCTTGAAGAATAGTACCCATTAAGAATCCAGATAAAAATACTTCTAAACCCTGAGCACTCCATTGTTTTGCAATTGCATCTCCTACAATTCCCGAAGAATATCTAAAATTTCTAGCATCAGGATTGTAAAAACCTTCTAAGACAATATTCTGAGTTGATTCTTGTAAAACATCTTGAGCTACCTCTTGAAAACCTTCCATTACATTAGCTTTAAAATAATTTAAACCCACTTTACCATATGTAGAAGGCTTACCTAAAGATTTTAAAGCATTAACTAAATTTATTTTTTGTTTTACAAATTGCCCTTCTAAAGCTTTTGAACCACCTTCAAATAAGATTTGATACTCTTTACCTACAGTAGTAAATGTTTTACCAAATGCAAACTTTGGCATTCCTTTTAAAAAGCTTGCTTTAGTTATAGAAGGAAATACTAACTTATTAGTATAATATATTAAAGCTGTATTATTATGTGTATTCCACCAAGAACCTTTTGAAGCTAGTTTCATTAAATCTTCTTGTTCTTTTAACGAAGGAGCTCTACCCTTATGTTTCTCTACAAATTTGTTATATAATTTATCATAAAGTTCATACTTAGTAAAACCACCTTCTAATTTACCTTCTGACAATGCTAAGTTCATTGCCATTACATCATGCCAGAAAGCACCAGCTGTGGTTGTACTTCTTGCAAGATTAGAAAGATTATTTGTATTTTGTAAAGCTGTAGTAGTATTTTGTAAAGGGTTCCAAAAATTACCAAAGTTTGTACCAGCTCTTGCCCAATATTCTTTTGCTTTAGCAAGATTACTATAACTTTGTACATCATCTAACAATTTAGCAGTTCCTTTAGCTAGATTAGCAAATCCTTTTGGTAAGTTTAATAATTTTCTTCCAGCTGTAGTTGCACCTCCCGCAGCACCTTCACCAAATAAACTTCCAATAAGAGCCCCTTCCATAGCACCTTCAGTTAGAATACCCAAAGAATAAGATGCAGAGTTTAAAAGATTTACAGTAAATGCTCCTATACCACCTTTAGTTGATTGTCCTATAGCATTATAATATTGATAGTCTCTTGCTCCTTGTGGATCAGCATAAAATAATCCATCACCATCCATTACACTTTTGTAAGACTTAATAGGATCCAGTAAACCTTTAGTAAACATTGGCCATGCAGAATGTGTTGCCCATCTTTTTAAATCATCCCCAAAGGTTGTATTTTGATTATACCAACTTTCATTATCTATTAATGGACTAAACCCAACTTTATTATATGTCTCTTGACCATAAGCTTTATATCTATCTCTAAATGTACCAGTAGGTGATGCATCATAAGCATAGGGTTCAGCATAGTTACTATAATCTGTAAGACTATTTATATTTTGCTGTTGTTTAGCAATCATAGAAGCAAAAGGTGACATTGCACCTTGTTGACTTAATTGATTTATAGCAGATGGAGGTAAATTAGGAGATATACCTGCAGTACCATCTTTAATAAAATTAGTAGGATTGCTAAAATTATCTTGCCATTTTAAATTAGGATCAAGTGGTTGTTCAATTTTAGCAGGATCTAAAAAATCACTTTGACCTGTTAATTGATCAAATTGATTTTGACTACTTAAATTTTGAGCACCGTCTATTGTTTCTTCTGCCATTTTAAATAATTAATTAATTAGACCAAAAAGATTTTTTAGGTGTAGTACCAAAAGCTTTTTCAGCTTTTATTTTAGCTTCTTCATTACCACTATTTACAATATTTCTAAATGTTTGGAAATTTGCTTCGGTAGCCATTTGTATTGTTTTCCACATTTCTAACTCTCTAGAATCTATTTCTTTACCAGATTTTTGATCTAAATCAAAATTTATATTATGTTCTATAATACTACCATCAGATCTTAACTCTTTATATACACCAGTACCCATATAATCTCCACTTCCCGGGGTCTTTGTTATTTTATAAAAACCATTATTACCAGGATCATTATATTCTATTGGTCCATTTCTTAAAATAACTTCAGCAGAAGTAGGGAATTGTTTTGAATATAGTGGGTTAGGTGACCAAGTATCATTAGGTGCAATAAATGTTAAACCGTTTTGAGATATGTTATCTACGTAAGTTTTAACTCCTGTTGCATCATAGTCTTCTCCTAAACCTTCTATAGTTGATTTAATTAATGATTTTGGTATGTATAATGTCATAGATCCAAGATCATTATTTTCCATTGCTATAGAACTTGCACCTATACTAAATGGGTCTAGATCTTCATTTTTCAAAAGCATTTTACTTTGTAATGCTCTAACAAGAGCTATTGCTTGTGAATTAGTCACTCCTCCATCTCCTTCGGGATCTACAGGTTTTACATTACCTTCTGTTGTAATTCTATATTTATTTATATCTTGATTCCAGTTAGTACCTAACACAATATCAAACATAGATCTTGCTGCAACATTACCTGGATCAACATATACACTAGGTGAAACCTGCATTACTGTAGTATTTGTAGCTACACCAAATTTATCTGAACTTGACGCATCTTTTTTACTTAATATTTTATCTGCAAAAAATGTTTTTAATTGACCTTCTGAATTAGGCTTTGATAATTTCTTTTCATAAGCTAAATCATATACATCTCTTACCCACGATGCTCTTTTTAAGTCATCAGTTCGATCACCTGAACCAATATTTGTCCAAGGAAATACATAATTATACCATTCCATTTCTCTTTCTGCATTAACATTCATAGCAATGTCAAATCCAAGAATACCTTTAATTTCTTCATCTACTTCATTAGCCATTGCATCAAATAGTGTTTGATCACCTTTTGCATCAAGAGTATATCTTCTCATTAAAACATCTACAGCAGCATCAATTCTTTTCTGATCATATTTAATATTAGGATTAGATTCTGCTGCCATTTTTGTAATATCTTGTATGTCAGTAGTAACCTGCTCTTGAATTAAATTATAATTGTCATTTTCTATTGCAACCATAGCTGTATTCATACGATCAAATTGTTGAAGTTTTATCATTGATTTGTCATTCATATACATTTGAGCTACTGCATCAGCACTATGACTTGTAACCCAACTTTTTAAAGATTTATTAATATTAAAAATACGACCACTACCAGCTATGTTTTGTGTAAACTTTTTAGGATTACTTGTATAAGATTCAAAAATTTGATCCCAAGCTCCTTTAATATCCGCATAACTACCTTTAGTTCCTTTACTATCTAATATTGCTCTAGCAGTAGGTTCATTATTATCAAATTGCTCTACTAATTTTGCTAATTGTGCTTTAGTAAATGATTTTTTCTTATCTACCCCTGTCTGAATTGTTTTCATTATATGATCAACACCTTCAGAACCATATGTACTTATAAGTCTGTCTTTACTTTCTTTTTGTAATGCCTGAAATGAATAGTTTTTTGCATTTTCACCTTCACCACCCGTAGTTTGACCAGCATCACCTGGTTCTTCTGTAGCTAGATTAAACCCGTTCATTTGAGGATGTCTTTGTAAAGTACCATCATTAGTATAATGCCAATACCCTTTACTTACTCTATCATCAATAACTGCTTGAAATGCTTTATTATTTTTAATCTGTTCAATTTCTTGTAATTTATATTTATGTCTTAAACCGGCCAAACCAACTTGATCAACTTTATATGTAACAGAAGATGTTCCATCTGCATAATTAGATGCAGCTTTTAATATATCTTGTTCGGCAAATACACTAGCATAACCAGCATCAACTTTCATTCTAGCTAATTCTAAATTAGCCATATCTCCTTCATCTTGATATCCTTGTACCGTACTTGTAGATTGATCATCATTAAGTTGATCATTTACAGATTGAGTATTATTTGCAATTGATGATTCTACTGCAAATAATTCATCTAAACTTTTACCATAATTACTTTGTTGAGGATTTAGATCACCATTTCTAACATCTTTTTCTAAATTACCTTGTAAGTCTTGAGTAGTTTCAAGATCATCTTGAGCTGTGTTATTTTTTTGAGCACTATATTCTTTTAACCAATTCATTTTTCCATTAATGTATTTTTTTTCAGCTTCTTGAACATTACCAAATTGCTCTGCATTTTGATATGCATAACTCATTCTTTCAACAAATGCTTTTTCTCTGTACATATCTTGTATGTCAGGTCTATTAGAATACTCTGCTAGAAACATTTGTTGTAAAGTAGGTAGAATTACATCTCCATTTTTCTTTCTTACAATATACATTCCAGATGGATGTGGAATATCAACCGTTTTACTAATATTATATTTCTTTGCAAAATCCATATACTCTGTTATAGCATTTACAAAAGGTGTGTATTCAGCATTTTTCATACTTAGAGTTCCTTCAAGAGAGGAATCTTTAAACATTTGTCTTCTAAGCTCTAATCCTTGAATACCTGTTTTCCAATGTGTTTTTCTTTGAGCTGCATCCTGTGATGTAGCTAAAGCTTTTGAACTACCGTATGTACTAATCCAATTTTTAGTATATGCCATATCTTTCATTAAGTACTTATCCTCATAAAAAGGTCTAAATACTGCCATGGCTTGATTTACATTTTGCTCTAAAGATAAATCTAAACCGGATACTCTTTTAAGGTTAAAATCAATTTGTTTAAGTAACTCATCTTTCTTTTTAATATTATCATCATGAGTTAATTCTGCTCCATATAATTGACCATAAAGATTGTTTAATTGTTTCCAATTAGTATCATATTGTGTTTGCTTTGTTTGTAAAGCATTAGCATAAAAATTATAATCAGGCTGAAATGGTTGATAGTCTGGTATAAAATCTGTTACTCCTTGTAAATACGTTGCCATTTTGTAAAAATATTAAAATTTTATAAGTTTATTAAACTTGTTAAGTTTACATATCATCATTAAACCATGGATTAAAATATACATAACCTGCCTCAACTTGACCACCTTTTTTAAATCCTGGATACATGTTTGGAGGCATTTGTGGTTGAGAAGTATTACCCTTCTGTGCATTCAGAACTCTTTGCATACATGCTGAATGATCTTTAGCTCCTGGATTGTTTTTCTTACACCAATCCATTGCTTCTTGTGGACTCATACCTGATGAGGTAGGACCAGGTGTTTTAGGATTAGGTGTATGATGCATCTGCCCTCCTACTGAAGGATCTACAGCATAGTCAGGATACATCTGATTCATCGCATCTGTTTTCCATCTATTAGTAATAGCATTAGTATATTGATTTCTTAAGTTATTTCTTAATGCTAATTTAGAATTATCAAACTGTTGATTAGCAACTGTATTCTGATCATACACTCTTTGACTAGTTGCTTGTCTTAACATACCTTCTTGATTTCTAACATCTGTAGCTTTAAGTTCAAATTGATTTGCTATGTTCACATTAGAGTTATTATACTTAGCTAATACATCTGCAGCATTTTTAGCTGCTTGTCCCTGAATACCTGAAGATCTTGAAGATAAAGCTTGAGGTCCAGCAAACTGTGCCATACCTTGTGTTTGTATGTTTGCTTGTTCTGCATTAGCTGCTAATTCTCTAGTAGGATCTAAGAATGTAGGTCTTGGTTCTTCTAAATCTACACCCGGTGCCCATGGCATATGTTTTTTAATACCCATTAAATCTCCAAATGCACCAGTAGTTTTAATAGTATCTTGTAACCACCATGGTGCTGAACCTCCTGGTACTGGGATATCAACTGGCTCTTCACAAGGGGGGCAATCTCCAGTTTGTGGATCAGGTGTCATGTTTATCTCACGCCCATCAGGATATACACATGGACATTTTTTTGTTGCCTCTGGAGGTTCACAAGTACATTCCTTAGTAACAGGATCTATGAATTGTGAGTACATAGGAGCTTGAGGATCATCACATTGACACTCATCATAATTAAAATCTCCAAACTCAAGGTTGTGATGTGCTTGAATTTCTCCTTGAGTTGTGTTCGTATACCAACCATCAATAGGTGATATATTTGTTTCACCCATCCCACTCTCATCATCATAACCAATCTGCTTACCATATGGATCAAATCCAGCAAAACTTGTTACACCTAATAAATCAGCTCTTTCTTCTTTCGTATAACTTCCAGGATTAGCCTTAAGATCCTTCATTAAGTTATTTGCAGCTATAAATCCAGCTTGTTGTATATAAGCCTCTTCTTGATTAGCAGTAGAACCATGATCCATATCTAGACCTACTGCATGTGAAACCTTAGTAAGTGATTTATAATCAGCTGTATTTACTTTATTATACATTGCTTCTGCTTCAGCTCTAGTTAAGTCTGGATCTGCTTCCATAACAACATCTATAAAGCCTTTAGCATCACCATTACCAGAACCCGATTTGATTCTTAAATTACCATTACCATCCTTATACATCCAAGAGCCATAAGGATATGGTTTTCCATTTGAACGAGCAGGTAAACCATCAAAAATCTTACTACCTAAAGTAGTTGTTTTAAGATTTCTTTCTTGCATTTTTAGATAACTATCTATAAGTTCTTGGTCAGAATAGTCATCTAAATTTTTATGAAATTTGGTATCATACATTGTATTATAACCCGAACCCGACCCTTTTCTTTTATAATTTTCCTTTTCTGCCATGGCTGTTCTCATTTGAGCAGCAATCCTGGCTTGAGCCAAAGGTTTATTATAAGTTTCTTTTATAGCATGAAATGTAGCAGCTGCAACTTGGTTATTATTCCAACTACTTGCTAAATCACTACCGGTATATGTACTATGACCAGTAGCTGATACAGTTTGCAAATATCTTTTACCATCTTTTCTTTGTACATACACTTTACCATTTGCACCTACGTCAGCATATGCATTTCTTAATGCAGCTTGGAAACCTGCAGGGTCTCCATCAAAATCAGCTTCGTTAACTGTAACTTCTCCACCCCAATCCATTACTTGCGTACCATCTTGTGCCATTGGTTGTTGCTGAGGTTGTTGCTGTTGTGCAGCAGACATAGATTGTTGTATCAATGCCACTACCTCATCTTGTGAGGCACCTAATTGAGTAAATATTTCTGCTATAGTTTCAGGTGGAATTTGATCATGCAACAATGCTTCTACAACTTGTTGAGGTGCAGCACCTTCTTCTAATGCAGATTGTACTTGTTGTGCTAATTGCATCATTTGTTGTTGAGCACCTTGTTGCTGTTGCATTTCCTGTCTATACACATCAGAATAACCTCCACCATCTTGCATCATGCCAGGTTGTGGTGCAGGTTGTATTTGTTGAGGTGGCTGTTGCTGAGGTTGCTGAGGTTGGGCTACAGGTCTTCCTTGATTCATACCCATAGCTTCATTAAGCATATTCTCATTACCCCCTTCTTCTTGTTGTGATGACTGTTCTTCTTTTTTTTCAAGATGTCCTTTTAATACAGCCAAATCTTTATTAGGTAGTATCTGTTCTTCTGAGATACCTTTAGCTTCCATACAAGGTCTTGCTACTGCAGGTATACCTTGAGGGAATCCTTTCATAGACTCTTGTTTTAAAGCAAGACATCCAAGCTTAACTATATAGTTTTTAATCATTAACTCAGCTGTCTTCCTCTCTATATGATTAGTATCAGGATCTTCTAATAATACTCTATATTTATTTATATCATATTGTTTAGCTAATTCAGCTGGAGTATATGACTTTTTACCACAAGGTTTACCAAACATTGTTAAGACTTCACAATCTTTGATTCTCATACCTCTTGTATCACTAAATATAAAAGTATCCTCTGGAAGATTTAAAGGTACTCCTCCTTTATGGTGTCTAGGACCTTTAATAATTTGTGATTCAGGGAAAAAGTCACCATTAATATCACCATATACAACTTCTCCACCTTCTGCTTCTATATTAGATTCTTCTCTAGGGTCAGCAGTTATATACCTATTATCTTTAAGTCTAGGTACACTTATGCTTTTATTATAATCTGATCCCCCCATTGGAGCAATATCATTAGCTAAGGCACCATTTACTTGGTAACCTGTTTTAGCTTTAGCTTTAGCTTGTTTTTTAATTCTAACTTTTATCATTGGTTCTTAATATAAGTATTCAACTTGTCCTCCTGCTGCCAAGTAGGCATCTAACTCTGGCTGAGTCATATAAGTTTGCTCACCTTCATCATAATATGGTACATTAGCAAATCCCCCCTCTTGTAAATATCCTCCATACTTACTAGTAACATCAGATGCCATTCCACTTGCATTTTGTCCTTCTTGATCATATCTAAACATTCCATGACCTTGCCCTGTAGTAGCACCCCAGTTACCTGCAATTCGGTTTGTAGTATTAGCAGCATTATTTTCTGTACTAGTAGTATCTAAAAGAAATTCTTTATTTTGAGCTCCCATTTGACCTCTTCCTATCATACCAGCTACTCCTCTAAGTGCCGCATTTTTTACATTTACAGCTGCTTCAGGATCTATATTCCAAAAAGATTTATTTTTCATATCTACTGAAACTAAACCTGGATCATAACATTCACTATTAGGATTCTTTCTGTCTTCTTCAGTAGCATTAGCACAAGGGCCTTGTGGAACTACATTTTGACCTTGTTGATCTAAAGTCACCCCAGTATTTTTTGTCTCAGCATATGAACCTGTACCTGTTGGTGTAATAAATGAAAAAGGATTAGAATTTGATTTAAACATCCCCTTATTAGGATCATATTCTCCAGAGAATTGATCTTCAAACTGAGTTTGTGGAGAAAATTGATTGTAAGCAGATGTCTTATCACCAACACCAACACCAAAACCTGTATTAGCATTAAATGCCTCACCAAACCTAGCTTCAGGTAATTCACCACCAAATTCTTTAAAAGGATTGATTTTTTGCATTGCTCCTCTAACTTTATTTTTAAAACCTTCAATTCTAGGACGTTCTCTAGTATTTTCAATTTCATAATTAGGACTTAATCTATGTCCCATATTATAATCTTCTTGATCAAATCTATAATCTTGAAGTTCCATTCTTTGTTGCCTTCTACTAGCTTGATCCCAATGTTTTCTATCCCAAGTAGGATCACTATTTAAAAGATTTTGCACATCTTCTTCTCTTCTTGATACTTTAGATTGTTTATTAGATTTATCATCACTTCTGTTATTTGACTGATTTTGTGAATTAGCCACACCTGTACGGGAATTATAGGGGTCATAATTTACTGTATACCTTTTAGGCTTACCCCTCCAATTTGTTTTTGTAACATCTACTGAAACAGGTTTTCCTAATGAATTTAAGTAAGGATCCCCCGAATTTTTCATATAAGGTGTGGTTAGTTGTTTTGTCCAATTTCCTCCTCTCCCTATAAGTTGATTCCATGGCGTAAGGTTTCTAAATAACCCACCTGAAGAAGCAGGACCTCTTCTATAATTAGGTCGAAACTGCATCATAGGTACACATCTCCCACTTGAACTACTAAACATATATCCTGGAGGACATCCTTGAGAGCCGTTATTCTGATTATTTTGATTATTTTGATTATTCTGATTACCTTGAGATGAACTTGCACTACCTCTAACACCCATGTTATCTTGAAGTGCTCCCGAATAAAAGTCTCTATAAGAATCATAAGCTGTATTTGAAGTATCTGCACTAGGATCAGAAGCTAATTCTTCAGCTTGCCAATCAGCATAACTTAACATAGATGGCATCCCTACATTCTCACCTTTCTCATTCATTACAGTTATACCATTATTTGCTATTGGCATATCATAAGGTTCATAATACTCATTTTCATTTCCCCCATATATAAATCTAGAAAGAGGGTTTTCTGATTCCATATTTACAAAACCTCCTTGTTGCATTTTCATAGCATTAAAGAAATTTTTATATTCATCCATATCATTTGAATTAGTATTATTATTATTTTTTAAAGTGTGAATAAGACTTTTAGCATTATTAATTGCTTCAACCTCCTCAGCTTGTGATTGTGAAGTAGCCCGTGCTCCTGATGGAACTCTTGAGGTCCAAGAATTTATTTCTTCTTGTGGCATTCTATAACCTTGATTATAGTTTCCAGCACCATACATCCCTAACATAAATGGATCCATATTACCCATTGCATAATCATTAAACATAGACATATAACCAGGATTACTTAATACTGAAGTAAAAGGACTTCCTCCAATAGCACTTGCATAATTAGCTCTTCTTATATTAGTACCATTTCTTGGCATCATTTTTCTAAGCTGTCTAAATAATTGTCTATATTGCCTTGGAGTTTTCATATTATTCATATAACCTTTATACCAAGAAGGTATATTTTGCATATTCATTCCAAATTGAGCTTTTATAGATACGTCATCATTATTATTTTGACTGTCTTGAGAAAGATTTTCTTGTTTACCATTCTGCATCAAAGTCTGCATAATTTCAGGACTATTTTTAGCTAAATCATATATCTCATTTGTTATAGCTTTATTAGAACCGGTTTTTAAATTATCAATAAATCCAGTTTTTATTTTTTGAACATCTTTAGTTGCAGTATCCATTCTATTACCATTACCAATAGAACTATCATTTTCACCACCATCTTCATAAAAAGCTAAAAGGTTTTTAGTAAATTTCTTTTTACTAATTTTACCACCTTCTTTATAATTTGCAGGAATAGTATCCCAATCAGGCATTTCATAATTATTTTGATTTCTATAATAATTTTGTTCATTAAGAAATGGCAGATCGTTATTTTTTAAACTATCTGGCAATGATATATTATAGTCTTGTTTTAACGGATATTGATTAATATTACGAGGTAATAATTGTCTTATATCACCTAGTGGTGTTTCACCTTCGTCCATAAATGCATCATAAATTTCATTACCAAGATAACTACCTCCAGCTAAAATAGCAGCTAAATTAAGACCTTTTCTACGGAAGTAGTTTGTATTATTTAAAATATCTTCAGCAGTATTAACATCTTGTAACGGAGTTCCTAGACCAGGTTTTGATTTGTTTTGGTAAATAGATGCTGGTTCACTAATATCTATAATATTTTTACCTTGAGTTCTAATTGGATTATAACCAAATGCAGAAGATATTGCACCAAATGGAAATGTACCATACTGGTATCCAAGTTGTTCTAACCCTCTACCTATTGACTTTCCTGTACTTAAGTCACTCCAAGCATTTGGAGGAAGAGAAGTTATTTCTTCACGAGAAAATAAACTTTTTAATGGTCCCGAAGTTTGTATACCAGGACCAGTACGTAACCCCATTAAACCACTTGAACCTAATGTGTTATCAGCTTGATTAGCAAATCCACGAGTAATTCCTCTATATAATGATGGTATTAAAGGTCTAGTAACTTTAAATAAATTATTAACACCTGATGTTAAAGGTTCCCCTGTTCCATCAAATACGTTAAATCCAGATTCTCCACCAGGTGTGAAATAAAATCTATTTCTAAAACTTGTATTTTGAGCATTACTTGGAACATTAATTACACCATTTACATCACCAGCTTGATATGTATAAGATATATCAAAAAAGCTATTTCCAGACTCATCTTGTCCAGTACTAATTTTAGACTGTGCTGGGTATATACCTCCTATAGTACCTTCACCACTAGGAATTAAATCTCCTAAATGAAATGAAGATTTTCCTTTTATACTTGCTTCTGCTAATATTTTGTTTAAGTCTTCAGTTGCAAAAGCTATCCTATCTACCTGTAATTCACCAGGTTTAGCTATACTTTGACTAAATACCCCTGAACTTGGACTTTCACCTTGTAGCACTTTAGCTAATTCATAAACATTTTGAGTTATATAAGAATCTTGTTGAGGACCTTTTTTCATTCCAGTAAGCCAATTTAAACCTGGAGTTTTATGTAAACCATAACCCATAGCTGAAAATATAGGAGCCATTCTACCTATTGCAGATGTATTTTGCATTGGAGAAATTTTATTCATCCAATCATATCCTTTAAATTTATAAGGATTAGGTAATTTAGGTGGTTTTGGTGGAGTGATAGAAGGTACACCAAAACCACCTTTAGCTTTAGGTAGCTTTATACTTCCACCCTTTTTATTTTTTTCCAAAGCATTTTCCCCTCTACTATAACCAGAAGCTTCTTCACCATCCCCACTAAAGAAATCTTTAAGAGGTTCATTTATATATTCATCAACAGTTTCTTGAGGTGTATCAAATCCTAAAAATGATAACATCATAGTGTATGCTGTCATATAACCATATCTTTCTATTAGACTTTGAAAATATCCTCCTTGTTGTGCCCAATCAAATTGATCATTACGGAATTTATCCATATTAATTGGAATATGTCTTTCAGAAAAAGGTAATCTTCTATATATTTGTTCCAGGCCTGGATCATGTATACTTATGCCAGTTTTATGTGGCTCATATATACTAAAAGGACCACTAAAGTCACTCTTAGGATCTATCTTTGCTCCATGTATATTAGAATTTGGGTTATTCGGATTAAGTACACCTGTAAAAACACCATGATCTGAGTGATCTTTCCAACCTCTCATACCCTCGTTCAACCCTTTACCATAAAGTAGTTCATGTAACTTGTTTCCTTGTATCTCTTTTTCAAGTTTTATTGGATCTAAAGAATTACCTAAATTTTTAAAAAAGGGAGGGGTACCTGGATTTTCATATTGTGTAAAAAACTCTGAATAATTTTGTTCAGTAGGTAAGGTAATTCCTCCACCATAATTTGGAAATCCTATTTTATCAAGATTTATATTTAAAGGACTTCCTGTAAATGGACCCAAATCATTAACAGGTGCACCAAGAACTGTAGCTCTCAAAGGATTAACCATAACAGGTGCTGCTATTCGTGCTAGATTATCTAGATTACCCATAAGTCCCATATTAGCAAGTCTTAATATATCCTTATCAACTCCAAGCATTGAACCTGATTCTTTATTCCCTACTTTTGAATTACTACCTCTACCTTTGGTACCTTTTCCTTTCTTAAAAGGATTTTTAAATTTCCCAATACCTTTCCCCCCCTTAGCTTTTTCTAGTGGTGGCACTGAATTATTTTGTGCAGGTAACCAATTTTGATTTTGCCAATTTGTATTCATTCCATAATTACCTATATAATCTCCTATTTGACTACCCTGTGGATTAAATAATTGAACTCCAGCTTGTTGCTGAATTAATTCATCTAAAGAAAAATTAGGTTTTGTCTGTTGACCAGCTGTGTCATATTGATCTAAAATAGGATCTTGATTAGTAGAACCTCCTTCGTTATAACCACCATATTGAAAAGCTTCTTGTTGCATTTGCTGTTCATCAAAGTTATTTTCAGTAGCATAATTATCAATATGAGAGTTGTCTTCTTGAGACATTATAAGATCTTGTTCTTCTTGTCCTTCTTGTCCTTCAATTGATTCTTGTCCTTGATTTGGATTTACTGGTTGTTCTGGTTGTCCTGGTTGTTCTTGACTTTCTTCATCTTCATTAGGGTTAATATAACCTTCTTGTACAAGTTGTTGAAATGCTGATTGTAAAATCATATTAGCCGTTTCCCCATTAGCACCAAAATCATCTATTAAACTATAATAAACTATATCTGCAGGAGTATCATTTAACAAACTAGAATATGCTTTTCTATACATTTGTTCAAGCTTCTGTTGTTGTTGACCACTATTATTAATAGACATACCAGTTTGTGCTTTTTGTAAAAATTGTTTAGTTTTATTTTTATAACCCGGAGTTTCTCCTGGTTTAGCTTTTCTTATTCTTACTGTTTTTTTCATAAGAGAATTATATATATTAATATACTAAATTTTAATTTAATCTTTAAACTTATATAGTTTAAACATCTTCTATAATCCAGCCATTTTCAGCATAATTACTTATTTGACTTTCATTTAAATCCATGACAATACCTCCATCTTGATGTATTATTTGAGCTTTTCCTTCTAAAAAAGTTTTTGGTATTTCTACTTCATACCAAGTATTTCCATTTCTATCTGTTTTTAGTTTTATCTGATCTTTTGTAATATTAAATGACTTTAATAATAATTTACTAATTGCTTTTTCTGAATATTTTTTTATTATTGTTTTATGACTTTTTTTGTAGTCCATAGCTTCATCAATTCCTAACCCTGTATTTCCTTCAGTATTATTAGTTAAATTTTCTCCCCAATTCTGATTTGACCAATCAATTGTGTTATCTCCAGAAGCTTGTTGTACTTTTTCATAACCTTGAATTTTAATTGTAGTCTCTGCTGTAGGTAACCTTACTTTAGTGTGTCCGTTATTTGCAGCTAGCTCAAAAGATTTTTGTAGTGCCATTGATTGCCAATTCTTTTCAAGAATTTGTTTTTGTTCTTTATTTCTACCTGTAGCATTTAATATATCACCTTCTAAACGTTGAACATCCCATTCTGATTCTTTAATTTTAAGCTCTTTCCAATCTTGCCAACTCTTCGTTTTTGGATTAACTTCTCCTTCTTTACTGACCGAATACAGATCGTGATGTTTTAGATAATCACGATCTGTAGTACTATGAAGTTTAAAGTCATTTTGCCACTCTTCAGCAGTTAAATTCCTTAATGCTTCTAATTGTTTCGTAGCACCTTTAAGATATTTTTTTGAGTTGTTCCAAATATGATACTGACCCTGAAATGGATCAGCTTGCCATTCCATTAAATTTGTAGTATCAGGAGTATCTGGATCAACATACGAACGAGTATGAAATAATGTTTCCTCGGGATTTCTATGTTGCTTAGAACCTAATCCCAATCCAGTAAATACAGTTTGTTTAAGATTTTCTGGTCCGTAACCTTCTTCATAAGTTGCCCCCGTTAATCCCATCATTTCATTATAATCCTTGTAGGTATTACCAAGGTTTTCAAAACCAAGACTTGGTAATTCTCTTTTAAAAAGACCATCTTCATAACCTCTAAGATTGTACCAAGAGCTTAAATCTACCAATGAATTATTTGTAATTTCTTGTAGTTCTGAAAAAGGAAGTGATTCTGGCATAAAATTATATTTAGAAATTATACCTTTTTCTAAAAGCGGCCATTTCATAGTTGGTCCAAGTGCTTCTTTATAAATTGCACCTTTTAGTTGATCTACAGATACATTTTTCTGATTTGCAAAGTTTCCTAAGTTAGATGTCGAATGAAATTGATTTGGAAAATGAGGTTTTTCAAGATTTGCAGCAACAGCTTCTGCTATTTCCGGACTTACTTCTGGACCTAAAAAGTCTAAAATATTCATATTCTCACCTAATCCAGGTATTACTTTTCTTATTGAATTCGTTAATCCAGCAACATTATTTATATCCAAAGGGGAAGTAGGTTTTATCCAACTAGGTGTTTTTTGATTTAATGATGGCCATCCAGATGAAGTACGAACACCCGTACCTCCTAGTCCTATTCTAGCTTTTGGTAATACTTTACCACCTTTTTTATATTTCTCTTTTTTAGTATTTGTTAACTCCCATAGATTTTTTTTAGTTTGAAATTGGGGTTTCCCAAATTCAAATTTACCGAATTTTGTATTAATACCATATGGGTATTCAACTAGACCAGGTGTACCTGCTTCATTAAAAAGTATACTGTTACTAGTATTTTTCGAGCCAGCACCAGTTTGATTCATGAAGCTCATAAGGTCCCATTTCTCTTTGGCTTGCCAGTCTTTTAAAGAAGGATCTCTAAACTTAATGACATCAGGATGAAGCTCTTTAACTAAATTTTTATAATCTTTTTTTGTGTAATATGGTGCTATATTTTCGTGAAATATATTTGGATCAAGTTCATTATTAAACATGCCTTTTTTAAGCAGAGGTTCACTACCAAATTTTTTACCAGTATTAGTTGTAAATCTTCCAGGAAGCATATTGTTGAAGTTGAAATTTTTTAAACCTCGAATTCCTCTTAAAGCTTGTCCTCCTGCAAGTGGTAGTGCAAAATGTCCAGCAAATAAATTATTTGCTGCTGATCCAAAATCATAATTAGAAATATCTTTTAAACCTTGGTGTATATATCCATCTGGTTTAAGTGATTCCGCAACATATGGAACCATACCATACTTCATAGAATTTCCTATCCAATTAGCCGCATATCTAGTTGGTGCAGTACCTGACATTGCATATGTTCCAAAATCTCCAAGACCTTGCCAGAAATTTTGATATTTATTCCAAGCTTGTGAAATACCGCTTGTTTTAGGCGTATTAATAATTGGAGCAGTTTTACCTAGAAGCTTGTTTAGCCCACCTGGACCTTTTGCTAAAGATAATGTTTTCTTAATTTTATTTATTTTATTTAAGGTATTAGCTCCTTGAAGCACTTTACTTCCTCCACCACTAACAAGAGTAGCCATATCCATTGCAAAATCATAACCCAAATCTATACCTCTATCCAAAGTAGGAGTTCTGCTTAATTCATCTGCTATATGAAAAGGATTTATACCTGATAGTAAAAATGGTGCTAAAGTTATTGGGTTTAAATGATCTGTCCATTTAGCTGTATTCATATCTGCAAATTTAAATGTACCATCTTGACGTTCATATGCATGAGTTCTTTCAAATTCTTTTTTTTCATTATAACTCATACCATCTGTCCCCCACATCTCTTTACGATCATCTAAAGCATACATTAATGCATCAGCAGGATTACTCATAACATCCCATATTTTACTACCAAGACTAGCTTCTTGGAAAGCGTGATTTGATGATCTTAGTGTTTTGGAGGGGTCCTGTAAATCCCATAAATGATCCTGATATGCACCAGGAGTATACAAGGCCTCCATTTCATCATTATAACTATAGTCACCATCAAACATATCGTTTGTTGTTGCATTTTCTCTTCCTAAATCAAAAAGATGGGTTCCATCTTTTAATTTAAATTCAAATTTAGGATCTTCTCCTTTTTCTATGTTTTCTACATCTTTAACAAGTTGACCTAACATATAAGCTTTATCACCTTCAGTAATATTTTTATTGTTATATGCTTTTTCTATAATTTCTCTTATGTTTTTTGCACCTCCAGCATGATCAGTCATGTATGCTTGTAAAGCTTCTCCCATTCCTGTAGCCTCATTTAAAGCACTCATTGCTGCTGCTTGATTTGAAAGTTTTCTAGCATCACTGCTTTGTTTGGCATATAGGTTTTGTTGAGTTGTTTTTATATACTCATCCATGCCAGAAAATGCATCATAACCCTGATGTTGGTTATACTTTTCATCTGATATATCCGGTAATGAAGACTCACCATCCTGCAAAGAAAATATACCACTATCAGGTGGTGTAGCAATAGTAGACTGTGCTTTTTTAACTATATTAGCTCTAAGATTTTTTTCTTCTTGATCTTTACCTTGACCTATCCACCAATTAGAATACTTTTTATCCACATCATTAGCAATTTTCCAAACACTTAGATCTTGATCTTTAACTTTCGACCATCCAGAAACATTACTAAAATCAAATTGCTTTTCTAAATCATATTTAATTTTTTTAGCTTGCTCTTCATCATAACCCTTTAACACACTACCTACTAAATCGTCATATCCCTCCTGAACCACTCTTGAAAGATCAGGTTCAAACTTAGTTTGCATATTTTCTTGAACCCCTAACCCTGGTCTTAAATCTTTAATAACGTCTTCTATAGATTCACCTTGTTCTAAAGCTCGGGTATATATTTTTGAACGCATTGTAGCACTATATGTGTTAGCACTTTTATCAATAAGAGTACCAAGTTGCTCTTTTACTTGTTTTGGATCTAAACCCCAATAGTTTTTAAATTGATTTTCATTAAAACCGTTATGCCAAATTTTAGACTGCATTGCTTCTAATGGGTACACATTATATTTATTATGCACTTTTTCTACATAATGAGTTTTTTTTACTTGATCTAATATAGTCTCAGTAAGTTGGTTACCGTTTTCATCTGTTATTATGTTACCGTCTTTATCTACTGCAGGAACTAACCTGTTCATAGTTTCTTTACTATATGTATCTAAAGGATGTATACGTTGAGATTTACTAGATCTCTTAAATATATTAAGCCAAACGTCTATCTTTTGTTGCTGACTTTTGTCACTAAGGTCTGACATTTTATTGTTAAATTGCATCGCATCTAAAGACCTCTGTTGGTAATCATCTTCTTTCCATTCCAATAAATGTTCATCCATCAACTCTTGTGCATTCTCTCGGGGAATACATTCTCCTTTGTAGTATTCATAACCTTCAGGACAATTTGTTACAAATTCTCCTGTTTGAGGATTTCTCATTGCATTCATAAAATCTTTAGGATCATCAAATGCATCTGAGGTATAAGACGTATTATAAAGACTATTAAAATATTCTGGAGTATATGCTTCATTAGCATTCAACGGTCGTTCTGGAAAAATAGTTGGTCCAGGTACACCATCTTTAGCTTTTGGTAAAGGAATACTAGTAACTTTATATTTTTTCATACTTAAACTTTTTCAAATGTATAACCCTGTTTTTTTAATCTTTGCATAGTAGGTTCATCTACTTCATCTCCTAATTCTACTACACCTCCATTTTGAAAACCTATTAATTCATCACCATCATTAGGTAAATCTATATCAGTATGTTGTAATGGTGTCATAATATTATGAAATAATTCTTGATAATCATCAATCATTTTTTGTTGAGATGGTTCGGTTGATAAATCATATTCTCTTAACTTTTCCAACATTTCCCTTTCTTTGTTTATTGATGGATAATCTCTCTCCCAAACATCTCTTACATTATTATAATCTTCAGCTATTGAATCATACATAGATGAGCCAAAATCATGTTTAGGTCTAAAACTTTTTAATTTCTCTAAGAATGATAACTTTTTAAACATATTATTAATACCTAGGTCATATTTTTTACGAATATTAAAATTGTCAAAGTGAGGATTAAGATCATCAATTTGCCTATTTACAAGTTCTTTACTTTTATCCGAAAGATCTCTAAGTCCAGAATAAGATGTATTCCTCATATGATCTAACTGAAGAGGAGGTGTATTTACAGAAAGCCATGAGTTGAATTTTTCATATAAATCCCTTTGTTCATGTGGAGGTAATGGATTTCCTTCTATTTTTAAGTCCGCTACTTTATCAATAGTACTTTCTTTTAGTTTAGCAAATTCTTGATGCCATTTAACATATTCTAAAGTAGATTCTTTATCATATTTTTTAGGGTCTATAATTTGTAAACTTTTCTTAGCTATATTGTTTATATCTCTTATGTTCCATTCATTAGCTAACTCTCGATTAGCATGACCTATATTTAATAATTCATTAAGAGCATTAACATTAGCACGAGGCTCCTGCCATTTTTTAAAATATGGATTATAAATTTTTGATATACTTCCATTCTTATTATATTTAAGTCCTGAATGAAAAGGGAGATTAAATTTAGGTGGCCATGATGCACCTGATATACCCCATTTAGCTTTAGGTAGACTACCTCCATACTTGTAAGATGAATCTGAATCTTCATCCATTGTATATCCTAAACCAAGTCCTAAAGGTGCTGCCAATCCCCAAGCTTTATTTAATTGATCTAGTAAATTAGTTCTACTATAATCTTTTGATTTACTATGTCCTTTAAGCAATGCATTTACATCATAAAGACCAGAATTGTCTAAATAATTACTTAATTCTAGAGGTGTACCTCTATCACTTATCCATTTATTTATATTATCTATAGTAAGTTGAGGTTGACTTCCATACATTTTACCTAATCCTAAATCTTGTCTAATTACATCATTCAATTTTTTGAATCTTACCTTCTGTTCCATTTTATCTATATTATACTCCCAGTCACTTAGTTCTTCTTTCAAATCTTTATTTGATATAAGGTTATTTGGAAGACTAGGATCAATAAACTTATTCATAAATTTTTGACCAAATGTTAAGTTAGGCTTATCTATATTTAAAAAAGGATAATTGTTATATGCTGTTTCAAAAGGAAATTCAGTTCCTGAATAAAAAAATGGATCACTTAAGTGAATAGTTTCATGTTTTGCTGTACCTAATGTTTGTAAAGGATCAGTAAAAAACATATTTTGATCTAAGTTTATTTGAGGTTTAGCACCAAATATTTTATTACCCAAAAAACTTTTGTTGTTCACCTGTGCACTACCAAGAACTCCTTCAGATAAAGGCTTTATATTAAAAGATTTATTTAAGTCAATTAAATTTAAAATCTCAGATTGTTTTTTAACACTATTTACTATTTCTTCTTTACTTTCTCCTGTTGTAGCCTCTCTTCTTTTTATATATTCTGGGCTTTCAATCCATTTTAATTGCTCATTTACAATATTATCTATTCTTGGTTTATAAAATGATATTGCATTATTAATATCTGAAAAATAGGAATTTTTAGTTAAATTTAAGTTTTTCAAGTTTGTTCCAATTCTTGTTTTTATTGGACTTTTTGGTGGTTTCAAAACAGTTTTTATTATTTTTCCTCCATTAGCTTTTAGTAATTCACCACCCTCTTTTTTAATAAAGGGTAAATTTTCAGGGTGTAGTTTCTCATACCAACTTTCATCAAAAGGATAGTTATACTCCCTATCTTTTATTGGAAAGTCTGGATGATTTTTATCATGTATATAGGAAGACACATTGTCCGATGCACCTCTACCCCAAACAAATTTTTGTCGAAACCAATTACCTAATAATTCATCTTGTAATCTTTTACTTGATGGGTCATCAGTTGGCCAATAAGAGGGTACTTCAATTTGTGGCCAAGCACGACTTGGTCCATCCTTGGGAAGTCTAAATCTAGAATACTCAGGATGGTAATAATCATTTAGTGTTGTTAAATTTCTTAAACCACCCGTTACATTTAACATCTTATCTAAATTAGCATTAGATGTTCTTAGACTAGACATATAATAATCTAAAGGATTTTGATAATCAAACATTTTAAAATCTCTGTCTTTGACTCCTTTTATTACATCTTTATTAGTTATAACTAATTCACCAAAACTTGGATATATTAAACCATCATAATCATATTTTTCTTTGAGTCTTTTTGCAGCCTTTGGTGTTAAATTTAAATCTCCAGAAATACCTCCAGCAAAAGTAGGTAACCCAATGTTATCTTTTCCAATATCTAAAATATCTCTAAATATTTCTTTTACTTTTAAATTATTGTTTTCATCTTTATAACCTACATGTAATAATTTAACATTATCATCTAACTCTATATTTTTAATTAAACTTCTTGTATCTTTTAAAGCTTCTTCAGGTCTTAGTCTTAAAGCTAATGAGTTAGAAAGAGCATTATCACTATATGAGGAAGCAGGGTCTCTTAGACCTTGTAAATTATAACTTGCGTATAAGCCAAATTGATGTTTAGATCTTGGACCTATTATGTCTTCACCTAGTTTCCAATTTGCAAATTTTGATGACTTACCAGTTGTGGTATTGGTTTTTAATTTTTCAACAGGGATTTTACTACGATCTAATTCTAAATTTTCAAAATTAAAATCTGCATCTGATCCAAAACCATGATAAACTTCTTTAATAGGGAATCTTATAGTACCACCATTTAATTCAGACATCTTTTCAAGATCATTCTCAAAGTTAAGGTCAAACATAGCATAGGGATCTCTAACATAATCCTCAACACTGTTTCTTAACATATTACTTATGTTAGAACCATGTAATGCATGATAAGCAATATGTTGAGGAAGAGCACGTATTGCATCTAAATCAAAATTCTCACCAGGTACTGTAAATTTCATAGGATCTTCTGAATTTTGGGCTAGGTAGCTAACTACTTTATCATCAAAGAGCTGAGCATGAGCGTTTTCTCCAGCCTTTATAACTGCTTTTAATTGTTCACTATTAACAACATTATTTTGATAAGCATCACTTACATCAGCATATTTTAAAATATTTTCTAACTGATTTGTTGTTAGGTTTCCAAGACTTTTTGGTTTACTTATATCAATTCCTTTAAATCCTTTAAATCCATTGGGTAATTTTGGAATTCCATTGGGTAATTTTGGTACACCAAAACCAAATTTAGCTTTAGGTAATTTTACTTCTTCTACTATATAACCACCGTCTACATACTTCTGTATTTCTTCTCCAGATAGTTCAGCTTGTATATATTGATCAGGAGTAACAGGTTCTGTTGTCAGATGTTTTTTTAAATTACCAAATGTTTCTTTCATTCCAGGATCAGCTAAATACATTTCTTGGGCTTTATCCCAATATCTATCTCTTTTAAAATCTTCAGCTGTACCTTCGTATAATAAATTTCTTATAATACCATCAATATAACTGTGATCAAAAAACACATCGTCACTATCATACCATTCATTATATTTATCTTCACCTACTTCTTTTTTCAACCACTTAACTTCTTCTTCAAAATCTTTTTTAAATTTTGAATTCATGAATGCTGTACCAAATTCTTTTTTTAATTTTTTATATTCAGGATCAGCTTCATCCATACCATGTAGCATATCCAAAGCTATACCTTGAGATGTATTTGTTTTAGGATTAAATGGTATACCATACCCACCTGGGTTTGGATTAGGATATTCTAAACCTGTAGGATAAGTAAAACTAGTATCATTCTTTCCAAAAAATTCTATGTCACCTACACCTGTTGCTTCTCTAGTAAATGAAGGATCTCCTAATATCTTTAGGTCATCTTTCATTACTTCTAAACCTGGAAATTTAGAATAAGCCTCATCTAATAAATAACTATAATCTCTTGGACCGTCATAGTTAATTAAGTTAGGTGGAGAAACAGTAGTTACACCACCGTTTTGTTTTTCAAGTAAATGATCATACATATTTCTACCATATCTTTTTGCAAGACCTGTGGTATAACTTTTATCTTGATTTACAGCATTAGTACCTGTCTCATTAATGTAACCTTGTTCTTGTAATGTTTGAGGTGCAACATACTCTTCTTTAACAGGAAGATCATCTGCATCTGTTCTCATAACCATTGGGTTATCTGCAAAAGGAATATTACTTACATTTTTACCACCTGCATTAACAGCA
>Ga0255039_10000034_pt1 | contig 38090 bp, 29 predicted proteins | sample BC1_12_1_MG_FD_181713 | JGI IMG/M metagenome (GOLD analysis project Ga0255039, IMG submission 181713) | Seawater microbial communities from Strait of Georgia, British Columbia, Canada - BC1_12_1 | ecosystem: Environmental > Aquatic > Marine > Strait | place: Canada: British Columbia | collected... | reverse complement strand
GGATTGATATAGCGCAAATGTAGTGAGCTCACGGTATCTATCCCGTCAGCATGCATTCTGTTTACAGCTGCTTCTATCGCACCTTTTGTACCACCCCAACCAAGTACCAATACTTTGCCAGATTGAGCGCCATTGATTTTTAGTGGCGGCAATGTGTTGGCGATACGCGCAACTTTTTCAGCACGTAATAACGTCATCGTTTCATGATTGTCAGCATCGTAACTGACTTTGCCATCTTCATTTTTTTCGAGACCACCAATTTGGTGTTCTTGTTTTGGTGTGCCAGGGATCGCAATGCGTCTGGCCAATGTTTTTTCATCGCGTTGATAAACTTTAATGTCATCATTCATGTTTACGCGTGTTACTTCAATTGGCGATATCTCGCTAACATCAGGAATAAGCCAAGGTTCAGAACCAGATGCGATATAGCCATCAGCAAGTAAGATCACAGGTGTGTTATATTCTAAGGCAACACGGCAAGCTTCAATGGCAGTCCAAAAACAATCGCTTGGCGATGATGCTGCGATAATCACTACTGGCGATTCACCATTTCGGCAATAGAACGCTTGTAGTAAATCTGATTGTTCCGTCTTTGTTGGCAAACCAGTACTTGGCCCACCACGTTGCACGTTGATGACCACTAGTGGTAACTCTGTAATTGTAGCATACCCAATCGCCTCTGATTTTAAACAGATACCAGGGCCTGAAGTGCCGGTAATACCAAGTGAACCTGCAAAACTTGCGCCAATGGATACGCCACATGCAGCGATCTCATCTTCAGCTTGTACTGTTTTGACACCAAAGTTTTTATATGATGCCAAATATTTTAAGATATCGCTGGCAGGGGTAATTGGATAGCTGCCATAAACCAGTTCAACGTCACTAGATTTAGATGCCGCAACCAAACCAATGGCAAGCGCTTCGTTGCCAGTGATTTTACGGTATAGCCCTTTAGGTGTTGAACTTTTGGCGACTTCATATGTGTAGGGATTATTTCTGATGTTTCACCAAAGTAGTATCCTGCTTTGAGTATTTTACTGTTGGCAGCGGCGATTTCAGGTAATTTTTTTCCCCACTTGGTTTCGATCCATTCAAGGGTGGTATCGATTGAACGATTGTAAACCCAGTAAATGAAGCCTAGCGCAAAAAAGTTTTTAGAGCGCGCTTTGTCGCCACGTTTTAGTGGAGAATCTTCTAAGGCCGTTTCAATTAAAGAATTGATTGCGATTTCGACCACTTGAAAACGACTGTGTAACATATCGTCTTTGAGTGGGTCTTTTTCGTAGCCAGACTTTTTAAAGTTTGTTTTGGTAAACTGATCGGTGTTAACAATCAATAACCCTTTTTCTTTGAGGTCTACTAAGTTTACTTTTAGCGCGGCAGGGTTCATGGCGATGAGTGCGTCTGGTGCGTCACCAGGGGTCATTACCGTATTGTCACCAAAGTGAATCTGAAAAGCAGATACACCTGGCAGGGTGCCTATAGGTGCGCGAATCTCAGCAGGGAAATCTGGAAATGTTGAAATATCATGTCCGCTGGCAGCTGATGAATCCCCAAAACGTTCACCAATCACCTGCATACCATCACCGGAATCACCGGCAAAACGAATGACTGCAGAGTTAACGTCTAATACTTTTGCGTTTGCGATCATTATGCACCACCTGCTTCTTGAGATACTGCATCAGTTTGAGGCGGTAAGTTTAAGATGTCTTCTGGGAGATTTTCTGCGATAAAGGTTGTCAGTACACGAATCGAAAGTAAGCCAACGATGTCACGCCTTTTTCTGGCAACGATAACATGGCGAAAATGATGCTCGCCAAATAAATCTACTGCGTCAGCGACAGTTGCTTCAGGTTCTAGGTGTAATACGTTTTCGCTCATGATTTGTTTGACAGGCGAGTCACCACTAAGGTCTGTGCCCACAAATTTATTCATCACGTCGTGTTCTGTAAAAATACCTGAAAGTGCACCTTCTTCATTTAGTATCACTGCGCAACCGATATTGCGGTCTTGCATAGCGGCGATACATGATTTAATAGATGCCCCTTCTTGAATTACCAAAGGTGCCTGTAGTGAAAGACCTTGGACAGCCTTAGACCAAAAGGCTTGATGAATTTGTTCGGTCATCATTTTGTACCCTATCTTAAAATCTAAATTTTCATCTCAATTGGTGTATTTCGATACGCCAACTATTTTTTCAACACTGCTAGAGTGCTGTCTGTTCGATTTATCGTCTATTTTTTCATCACAAACTATATAAGAATATAATGATATCGCATTATTTTAAAAGGCAACGGCTATTGTTCCCTGACCGTTTCGCTTTGTGCTCATAAAGTGCTTTTTAGCACTAAAATAATGTAAACGGTCTCGGCCAAGCCACCACATTTGTAATGTGGTTCATCTTTTTTTAACGTTATGCCCTTTGTTGTCGGAGCAAGCCGTTAGGCATGTCCGATATTGTTCTTTAAAAATCTGTTTAGCTTAACTTCTCTTTAACGGCTAACGCTAAATCATCCATTGTTTTATAGACGGTAACGCCTGCTGATTCATAAGCTTCAGTCTTTGAGTCGGCAGTACCTGTTTTGCCACCGCCAGAAATAATTGCACCGGCATGTCCCATGGTTTTACCTGGAGGCGCTGAGCGACCCACGATAAAGGCAAAGCATGGTTTTTTAATATTGTCTTTGATGAAAGCCGCAGTGCGTTCTTCTTCGTCACCGCCGATTTCACCCACCACGATTATGGCATCAGTTTCGTCATCTGCTTCGAATAAAGGCAGTAGGTCGATTGGGCTTGAGCCAACGATTGGGTCGCCACCGATGCCAACACATGTTGATTGCCCGATACCGAGTTCTGTTAACGCATGAATAATTTCATAAGTTAAAGTACCGCTGCGTGAAATAACGCCAACGCGTCCTGGCATACAAATTGCCCCTGGCATAATGCCGATTTTACTTTTATCTGGAGAGATCAAGCCAGGGCAGTTAGGACCAATCAAGGTGATGCCAAGTCTTTTTACTTTATGGTATGTTTCAACCATGTCGTAAGGCGGCACACCTTCGGTGATACAAATAATGAGTTTAACACCAGCTTCGGCTGCTTCGTCGATCGCCGCGGCGGCAAATCTAGCCGGTACATAGATCACACTTGCAGTTGCGCCTGTTGCGTCAGTTGCTTCTTTTACAGAATTAAATACAGGCACGCCATGAATTTCTTGGCCACCTTTGCCGGGGGTAACGCCGCCGACGATTTGTGTACCATATTCAATCATTTGTTGTGTATGGAAAGAACCATCACGTCCGGTGGCGCCTTGTACGATCACCTTTGTTTCTTTATCAATTAAAATACTCACGTTTATTACTCCATTTTTTTTAGCTAGTTGTGATGTTATTTTGCCAGCGCTATGGTTTGTTTTACACCGTCAATTAAACTTGAGGCGCCAATAAGGCTAGTGCCTTCTAGTAGTGCCAAGCCTTCTTCGGCATTGGTACCACACAAACGAATGACGACAGGTACATTGATATCAATTTGTTTATATGATTCTAAAATACCTTTGGCCACATCATCACAGCGGGTAATACCGCCAAATATATTGATCAAGATCGCTTTAACTTTACCACTCTTTAGGATGTAGTTAAATGCATGTACAATTTTTTCAGGGCTAGAGCTACCGCCAACATCAAGGAAGTTCGCTGGGTTGCCACCAAAGAGAGAGATCATGTCCATGGTGCACATTGCCAACCCAGCGCCGTTGACCATACAACCGATGTCACCATCTAGTTGTACAAAGCTGAGCCCCTTATCTTTGGCATCAATTTCGACTTCACACTCTTGTGCCATGTCGCGTAACACATGTAACTCTTTTTGACGAAATAAAGCGTTATCGTCAATATTTACTTTTCCATCTAAGGCAACCACTTTATTGTCACCAGTCAAAATCAAAGGATTGATTTCGATGAGTTCACAATCTTTTTCTTTAGCGAGTTTGAACATTTTTTCCATGACATCAACGACGTCTGCAGCAGTGCTTTCGTCATCGAATAATTTACCGGCGATTTTTTTTGCATCGTCAGTAGGGAAAGTCCATGATGTCGTTGAGACAGTTAAAATCTTTTCAGGGGTTTCTTCGGCTACCGCTTCGATATCCATGCCGCCTTCAGATGAGGCCATAAATGTGATGCTTTTACCTGTACGGTCTAGTTGGATACTGATATATGCTTCTTTGGCAATGTCAGCAGCTTTTTCGATCCAAACTTTTGAAACAGTATATCCTTTGATATCCATTCCCAAAATTTCAGTCGCTCTATCGAACGCCTCTTCAGGATTGGCTGCGAGCTTAATACCGCCCATTTTGCCACGGCCACCAACGTGAACTTGTGACTTAACAGCCACACGTGCGTTCATTTGTGTTGCAATCTTTTTCGCTTCTTCAGGCGTTGTTGCCAGTTGGCCATCTTCAACAGAGATGCCATACGCTTTAAATAGCGCTTTTGCCTGGTATTCATGTATTTTCATAAAGACCTCAAATTAATATTATTATTTATTAAACGTAGTTAAAAGTGCCCCCAATGGGTTTCTTCGTACTATTCATGGCGGATTGTCGTTAATCCTACTTGGGTGTCAACCCCTTAAATATGAAGATTGTAAAGTTTATTTGATGCGTCTTTTGAAAGCCATGCTTTGCTACAAAGATGTAGTGAAAAGGTGGTGTTTTTGCTTAATAACTACCATTTAGAACTAATTAGTTCCAGTTGCGGAAACCACCGACTGCGATCGGCTGCAAAAGATTTCTTCTGCGTTCTCGCAAAAAAGTAGTCCTCGTGGGCAATAAGCCCACTGCGGGCACTTTTCACTCGGGCCTTGAAGAAAGCTTTTTCGCGCGATCTCGTTTTGGCGCTTTCCGCAACAGGAACTAATTAGGAATTAAAGGGGGCCGGCATCTTTAATTCCCCCCTTCGATTTGCTTATGATATCATCTTTAAGTACAATGCCGATTTATAAAGTGGCGATGAATCGTTAGATATTAAAATTGATAGATCAATAGAGAACCAGTAAATGCAAAAAGACGCAGTAATTATAGTGGGGGCGGGCCCAACAGGGATGACAATCGCAGGGGGCTTAATCGCAGCAGGTATCGGCGTGGTCATGATTGATGCCAGCGATGAGGGCGTTGGTGGTGGCGCGCGTGATTACATTTATTGGAACAAAGACAAGCTTAAATTAGGCATCATGAAAAAGTTTAAAGATACGATTGCCAACGAAGCCTTTAAATATTTCGGTAACGTTAAAGTAGGTCAGGGAAATGACTTAGCACTTAATCGGTTGTTAGAAATTGCCCCGGTAGTTTTAACCTGTGGCTCGCGCGGTCCCAAAGAAATGGCAATTGCTGGTTTTACCTCGACAGGCGTTTATGACGCCAATTTAATCGTTCGCGCTTTTAACGCCCGTTGGTTGCATGATCGCACCTGTGGTACCGTGACGGCAGATATCAAGACGCCTGAGATTGGTGCAAAGGTCGGTTTAATTGGTATGGGCAATGTGGTTGCAGATATCGTTCGGCATATGGGCACCCTAGGAGGTGTCGATAATATTCAGCGCGATGTCTCTATATTGGTACGTCGTGGTCCCTTTGCCAATAAAATAACGGCGCCAGAGATGAAGGCCGTCTTACCATATATAAATAAAGAAGCGTTATTGACCGAAATCAAGCGCATTTTGCCAATAATGATCGCCGATGACACCGCAGGTGACACAGGTTTGGTCTCAGGTGACGCACATTTTGAAGCAAACTTGGATATCGTATTAAAGGCGATGGCGATCAAGCGCCCGCGCTTTGATGCGCTGGAACCATTGGCCGCAGATTCACCAGCAATCGTAAGCTTTCAGTTTTTTAGCCAGATATCTACTATTAATGATAGCAACGGCCAGTTAATGAGCGCTGTGGTTGGTAAAAAGGAAGCGGGTGGCGGTGGCGATCACACCCAACCATTTGATACCTTGATATTTTCAGTCGGCACCGCGGTAGACCCAATACTTGGGTTACACGTAGAAAACGGTGGTGTTGCTGGTGACCCTGCAAGTGAATATAAAGTCGCAGACAAAGCAAACCTATATTTTGCAGGATGGGTAAGGCGACCTAGTACCGGTTTAGCAGGGGTGAACGTCAAGGACGGTAAGCAAGCATTACCAACAATCGTCGCAGGGTGTCACCGATCAACCGACACCGTGGCAGCAGCGATGCAACTCGCTAGCCAGGTAGCCGCAATGCTCGAAGGAACAGGCAAAGTAGATTATCTAGACGAAAAAGAAATCAACGCCCGCCTAACCAAAGAAATCGAAGCGAACCAAGTGTTATCATTCTTGGCATAGATAGTGCCGTTGCGTTTTACAGGCAGGGGCGATTTATTGTTTTTTCTTCAAAGGAATTGTTTCAACGGTCCAATCAGCGCCTGCAGGTTTTAAAATAAATGTGCTGCTATGAATGGCTTCATTGCATTTTATCTTTGACCATGTCGCAGTTGTGATCTTGGCATCTTTGTCCTCATAAGAAAATTTGATCGGTAGTTTATCACCACCACGTAACCAAAGGTGCATTTCGCGGTATGATTTGGCATAATGGCTCGTAGCGAGTGGCGTAAGGTGTAGATGTATTTTTGTGGTATCACCATCGGCTGTTTTTGTTTTGTTTTTGAGGTCGCCAGAATCTGTACCTTGGGTTACCGTGAAATGTGTTAATAAATCTTTCTTGGTAATAGTAAACGGTAATGGAAACTGCCCATGACCAAGTTTAAATTGTTCTTTAGGATTGCTCGATTTTTCGATTTCCCATTTTTTTAAACTTTTGTTGAGCCCATTGCGATTGGTTATCCATGCGCCGTCAAAGGTGTAATCTTCGTCGTATGGTGCGAATTTGTTCCGTTCTTCAATTTCTTCTTCGATATCATAGGTGCGAAACGTCGAGAGGTGAATGCGCATTTCAATACCCGCCTTGTTTGTTTGATACCAAATGGCGCCATTGTTTTCGGTGACTTCATCGGTGGTCAATACTTCTTTTACCAAAAACATGTCGCCTGAAAAGCTGGTCAGTTGCGCGCAAGTACGCTCAAGTTCGTTGAGTATTTTATCAAGGGGATGCGGTGTTTTAACCGCCGCCTTTGCACTTTCAATAGCCGCAGGTTTTGTGTTGCCCTGAGCGCTCTGCGCGACACTAAAAGTAGCGCAACCAAATAAAATAACGATAATAAGGTTTGTCGTTTTCATGAAGATATTATAGACGTGTCAAGGGGTATGAGCAAACAGAATTTAGCTAAAAGCCTTTAAGCAATTGTATCAATAATTTCGCCAAGATCGTCAATCACATTATCTGCCAAATGTGCATACATTGGATAATCTTTATTGGTCGTAATCAAAATCGTTCGCGCCCCAGCTGCTTTACCCGCCTCCAGATCAAATTTATAATCACCAACCATCACCGTATTGGTAGGATCAACCCCAAGTTGTTTGCAGCACAGTAAATAGCCAAACGGATCAGGCTTTACTGGCCCTGCATCATCGCGCGTTACTATCGCATCAAAGTGTAGTCCAAACTTCTTACACACAAATGCCGTATTATCTGCAGTGTTGCGGGTGAGTAACCCTGTCTTGATCTTCTGTTTATCAAGAAACTTCAGTAGTTGGTCCACATTAGGGTTAAGCGTCGCATTTTTGGCAGCATCATATTCGTAATGATTCAAAATGGGGTTGAGTTCGTTTTGCTTTTCGATAGGCATCTTCGCAAGCGCCTCAAGAATAGGGCCTTCGATACCACCCATTTCTTTACGGATCTTATCAAAATCAAAATACGATTGTGTAATAGTCCCATCAAGGTCAAAAATCATAGCTGCAATATTCATGGGCGGTATTGTACGGAAATAACCACACCTGTACACCGAAAACATACCTACTTGCGAAAACACCACAATAAGGTAAAATCACCTATATATGACAGTGATAAACACCGACATCTTAACGATAGGGCAAAATTGCACCGCAGCTGAGGCGATCCAAAGGGGGATTGCATGTTTAGCGCAAGGTGAACTCGTGGTCTTTCCTACCGAAACGGTCTATGGCGTAGGGCAGGCGGTGCCAGCTGACGGTAATATCGATAAGTTAGCGACCTTAAAATCGCGGCAAGATACCAAGCCATTCACGGCACATATTGGCAAAAAATCAGATATCACGCGTCTAGGTGTAGGGTTATCTTTATTAAACCAACATTTTTTAAAAAAGATGCTTCCTGGCCCGTTAACAGCAGTTTGTATGTTGCAAGACGACGATTTAGTGACAGTAGGTGGTTATTTAACAAATGCACAAATTGAAGCGCTCTATTTTGACCAAACCATTGGGATACGATATCCGCAAAACGACGTTGCCGAGGCGATATTAAGTGGCGTAAGTCTACCTGTTGTAGCCTCAAGTGCGAATTTGGCCGGTCATAAGCCACCAGTATGTGGCGATTCCGCTATTTCAGCGATGAACGGTCGGGTTACTTTGATTATTAACGATGGTCCATGCCGTTATAGTAAGCCTTCTACGGTTATTCGCTTTGAGAAAAATCGTTATAAAGTGTTACGGGAAGGGGTGTTAGATGCAGGGGATATTGAGAGGTATTTTAAGATGAAGATCATCATTGTGTGTACGGGCAACACGTGCCGCTCACCGATGGCAGAAGCGTTATTGAAGCGCAAAATAGCTACGCAATGCGGTGCATCGGTTGACAATTTGAGTGATATCGGGTATGATATTTCATCAGCAGGCATCATGGCAGCCGACGGTGTTTCGGCATCAGCGGGCGCAATTGAGGCATGCGAAGGAGTGGAGATCAATATCAGCGGCCATCAGTCTCGTCTTTTGACTGAAACATTAATACGTCAAGCTGATTATTTGTTTACTATGGGCGCGTCACACAGACGGGCGATTTTAGAAATCGTTCCCGAGGCGGCACCTAAAACGGCACTATTAGCAGGTGATCACGATATCGCAGATCCTTTTGGAATGGATATCGATTGGTATGTGCAGTGCCGAAAAGAAATCGAATTGGCAGTAGCAGCACGCGTGACAGCACTTGTTAACGCGTTATAGATCGAAAGGATCTAAAATATGAAATTAGCAGTTGCATGTGATCATAGAGGGTACGAAGCGAAAGAGTTAATCAAGAGCCATCTCATTAGAAATGGCTTTGATGTTACAGACTTCGGTACTGATGGTTCTAAGAGTTGCGATTATCCAGACTACGCGATCCCAGCAGCAATGGCAGTACAAAGTGGTGAAGTAGCTTTAGGCATTTTGGTATGCGGCAACGGCATCGGGATGTCAATTACCGCCAATAAAGTAAAAGGCATTCGTGCGGCGCTTTGTAATGACGAATTAATGGCGCAGATGTCACGCGAGCATAATAACGCCAATATGCTTTGTTTACCTGGTATGTTGGTGAATGAGTCTTTGTTGATTCGTATTGTAGACGTTTGGGTTTCTACTAATTTTTTAAAGAATGATGGCCGTCACGATCGTAGGGTCAGAAAAATGATGGGTGCCGAAGATAGCAGTGGTATTGATACTGTCGCTGGCGGGTGTTGAGTTACTATTGAAATAATTACAGCCATCTTTGGTTTGTCATTTATTTCATGGGTATGTTTTTTAGGGGTTTGATTTAATTTAACAACAGTGACTTCATTATTTGGGGTACCAAACATCGATCACGATAAAAGCAGTACGAACGACGGCATATCTTCTGCGCAGTTAGTAGCAGTGTTGGCGCATTATGCATTGGGTGGTGTTTCTGCCCTGACGCCGTTAAAAAAGGGGAGTAAATTATCACAAAAATGGATCGTCACTGCAGGTCACGGCTGTTATTTACTCAAAAAGCGTAACCTTTCATTACAACATCGTAGTCACATGTTATTGGCGCACCAGGTGCAAGATTTTTTACGGCAGTTTGGTTATCCAGTAGCCGAGTTGATCAAAACCGAAAAAACCAAGAGCGCTTACGTCACACATGAAGAGGAGGTGTACGAGCTAACCTCTTATATTTCAGGGAGTAGGTTTGACGGTTCTTTGGAAGAGACATTTGACGCCGGCAAGCACTTATCGTATTTTCATGAGTTATTATTAAATTTTAAATCAGAACAAACATTTCACTCGCGCAGTTATCATCAGCAAGAGATGGTAAGCAAGCAAGTGCAGAAGTTGGTGCCTCAGTTAATAAAAATAGGTGTATCACCATTGCATGCCGAAAAAGTGGCATCGCATTTAGCGGCAAGTTATGAAAAGGCAGGCACAATTGCAGAGCAGGAAACTGCATTTATCAAAGAGCAGGTGATTTCCCACGGCGATTATCATAGTGGTAATTTGTTATTTGCAAGTGGTAAAATGGTTGCATTAATAGATTTTGATTCACTTAGGTTAACGAGCCGTTTAGAAGATATTGCCAACGGCTGTTTACAGTTTTCGTTAGTGGTAAAAACCAAAGATCCCAAAAACTGGCCGCCAGAAATCCATATTGGCAGGGCGAAGGCATTTTTGACAGGTATAAGCGCAACATTGGCGCATTCCGAAAGTCAAATGAAATGCATCATCGCGCTAATGGCCGAATCATTAATCGCCGAAGCGGTAGCCCCAAGCCACTGGCAAGAACACTTCAGCGCTCAGTCCGGCGCCGACTTTATAGAGATGGTGATCAGAAAAGCAGACTGGTTATTATCTGAAGGTTATCACCAAATTAAAAAGTAAGTCCAACGCATAATTCATTTTCGCATTTTATATTTTCATTTCAAATGCGATATTTGGTATATGCCTTGTACCATGCAGGGCGCTAACCAAGCGGTGTAGCAAAACCAACCAAATCCAGCCCGCATCTTGTCCAGCCCACAACCAGCCCGCAACATGCGCCGAATAAATTTCAACCTTTACTTTACCCCTCATTTTAGGTATAAAATCCCAGTCGCCCAAAAAATGGGTCACAAGCCGCACCTGTAGCTCAATTGGATAGAGCAACGGACTTCGAATCCGTAGGTTGGAGGTTCGAATCCTCTCGGGTGTATTATAAGTTGTTTTCTAGTAATGACTTACGTTTTACCCTCTTTGTCTATTTCCATAAAGTCCGTCAAAAGTCCGTCACTTTCATTTTTATTGGGCGGAAGATTCACTTAAGCAGGCTTAGCAGTTCAATGATACTGATTGCTTCTACATCTTCAGACATTGGATAGCGATCTTCTCCTGCATAAACAAAGAACTTTCTAGTTGCCTTTGTCTCTTCATAACCGAGTATAAAACCCTTCGATAATTTAGGTTGTAATGTTCTTTTTATTTCAATGGCCCATATTTCATTTTTGGGGCTTTCCAGTATGAGGTCGATCTCTGCGCCAGCCTGAATTCTCTAATAACTGCATCGCCATTTGCAGTTATTATTTTTTGTGTAGCTTGTAAACGGGGCTTAACCCCATTGTTTTCCTCCTTCATATTCTTGGGCTCGGCAATCCGCAAAGGATAAGAACCTGTCATCAAAGCAGCTCTGCTGGGGCCACAAACAGGCTGAGCATAAAAACTGGTAAACTTGGTGCCCTCGTTGGCCATTTTGTCAAAATTAGGCGTCTTTATATCCTTTGACCCATAACAGCCAAGATCATTATAGCCTTGGTCATCTGTGAAAAATAAAATGATGTTGGGTTTGGGATGATGCTTTTGATTAGTGCTGATTTTACGAAAAGAACATCCGCTACAGATAAAGATGATTAATCCTAAAGATATCGGTATTCGAAAATCATTCATTTTTATATTCATATATTTACGCCTATAACGCAAGAAATCAGCAGCTCGCCTGCTGTATTGGTTGGATACTCATAAAGGTCTTGTCGATTGCTTAGTTTAAATCAATTAAACTAAGCATAGATAATATTAACCTTTTCCAAGGAAAAAGACCATGAGTTATTACACAAAAAAGCATAAACACTACTGTGGCATCGATTTACACGCAAAAACTATGTATCTTTGCATCATGAATGCAGATGGAGACATACTATTTCACAAGAATATGAAAACCGATCTTCCAATATTTTTGCGGAGCATCTCAAAATTTCGAGATGATTTATGTATTACATGCGAATGTATGCATTGCTGATATTGGATTGCAGATGTGTGTCGTGACGAGGGAATTGCATTCGTACTTGGTCATGCTTTGGAAATGCGTCTTATCCATGGTTCAAAATCTAAAAATGACCGCATTGATTCTATGCGGATTGCAACACTACTTCGTAATCATACCATTCCTATGGCGTATGTATATCCTCGCGAGATGCGTTCAACCCGTGACTTGCTTCGTCGTCGTATTAACATCGTCAGAAAAAGAGCCGATCTATTGGCGCATATTCAAAATACCAATAATCAATATAATCTTCCGACCATTGAAAAGAAACTGCAATGTAAATCAAATCGCTTAGGCGTTGCTAATCGGTTTGAAGATACCTCAGCAAGTAAAAGTATCGAAGTGGATATAATAAGTATTGATCATTACGATGACGTTGTTCGTGACCTAGATTTATTCCTCGAGCGAACTGTAAAAATACAAAATCCTAATGATTATAATTTATTAAAAACAATCGTTGGTGTTGGTAGAATATTAGCATTGACTATACTTTACGAGATTCACGATATTGCCAGGTTTAATCGTGTACAAGATTTTATTTCATATGCAAGACTAGTAAAGGGCATTAGTGAATCTGCTGGAAAAAAGAAAGGTTCAAAGGGAGGAAAAATGGGCAACGCAAATTTAAAGTGGGCTTTTTCAGAGTCAGCCATGACATTTTTACGCCATAATCCTGAAACGAAACAGCTAAAAGAAAAACTAGAACGCAAACATGGCAAAGCAAAGGCGTTGTCAATTATATCAACCAGGCTTGGGCGCGCGATTTATTATATGCTCAAACGTCACAGGGCATTTGACATGAATATGTTCTTAAAAATATAAAGGCCGAGGCAAGTGAATCACAAGTAATAACTGGGTCCATATGAACGATGTCAACAGATATCTTAACGCTATCTGACACACCTCAGGAAACCTGTCGTTTTGATTGATCGCTTGCCTCTCGCCTATTATTAAGAGATAACCGATATTTTGCTCCTCACCCGAGCCAGGTAGTAACTGATCACTTCAATGTGAATCATCGGTTTGATAGGACGGCACGAGGGTACAGATGGATTTCTGAGACGCTAAGATGTTACATTGTTTTAGCACGTTTTTAATTAGATCAGTAATGACAATAGAAACGGTTGAGCTCATATAGGTGTTTGGTGCAACGTATTGCAACCAACTTAGAAACTAAGACAGAATTTGTTTGTCTCTTTCGTAAAGCAGTAATATTGACAAGATAAATTCATTTGAATTTTTTCGAGAATATTTTTTTATTCTACTTGACCTCAGAGCCCTTATAGGTGTTATTACTCTATCGGTTTACAGTTGCGTGTTTACTTTTTAATCCTGCGAATCCGTATCTTGCTTAACTGCTGTTTACCGAGTTGTGTGAAATGATGACCGTGTTAGTTAAACTAAGGTTATTGTAATCCTTACGGAGGCATTAATCTAGTTGATTATTAGAGCGAGTAGAGACGTAAGTATAAAATCACTTTTATTCCTTTTTAATAGCCCCTTAACGACCCTCACCCCCTCCTTTTTTTACTTATATGTTGAGATATATACCTTTGTCTGATACAATCTATTTTCAATTCTTTTATATATTTGATTTTGAACAGAGAGAGAGAGAGTCGCTGTTTTAGATTGCAACAAACAATTAACTTTTGTTAACTTGCAACTGTGTTTTTTTATAGGTAATTTTACGTCAGTAAAATCGTGTTAAATTATGGAAAGTGTAAATGAAGAAGAGCTTTGAAAAAACGTTTAATTTACTTATAGATCATCTCATTATATGTATTGTGATATTAATCATCAGTCCCTTAGCCTATGCTAATTGTTCTTCGACTGATCTTACTGGGGATTGTTTTACTAATTTTAAAGATTACGCGGTGCTTTCGAAATGGTGGATGGTCAATTGTGATTTAAGTAATAATATATGTGATGGGGCAGATTTTGATTCTTCTGGGCAGGTTGATCCAAACGATTTACGCCTACTAATAGACGATTGGCTTGTCGACCCTAATGCCTTTATAACTACCTGGGACACAAGCCTTGGTGTAGGTTCGTCAGTCACTCTGGCACTAGCCGGTACCGTAGACGTTCGAATTGACTGGGGCGATGGTTCCTTTGAATTGGCAACTGCCCCAGGCTTGATAGAGCACTACTATTTTGGTGACAACACTATCCAACAGTCTCTGTTACCGGCAGCGCTACAGCCTACAATAGCGAATCCTATGGTGGCTATGCTTCGGCGCGAGCAAAATTAATAAGCGTTGATAACTGGGGACAACTGGGATTTACTAGTATGAGATCTGCGTTCAGGAGCTGCCCAAATATCGTTTCGGTGCCGACTGATTCCGATGGTCTTGAAGCTGTAGTCGACATGAGTTATATGTTTCTTCATGCATCTTCGTTCAATCAGGACATCGGCAGATGGGATACCTCCGGTGTTTTCAATATGCACGGGATGTTCCGCAATGCGTCGTCGTTCAATCAGGACATCGGTAGCTGGGATACTTCCACTGTTACCGATATGAGTTATATGTTCTTCGAAGCGTCGTCTTTTAATCAAGATATCGGTGATTGGAACACATCTAACGTTGCTGACATGAGTTGGATGTTCTGGAATGTGTCGTCTTTTAATCATGATATCGGTGGCTGGAATACATCTACCGTTACTGACATGGGTTATATGTTTGGTGGCGCCACATCGTTCAATCAGGACATCGGTGGTTGGGATACTTCTAGAGTTATCGACATGAACTCTATGTTATCCAGCGCGTTGTTGTTCAACCAGGATATTGGCAGCTGGGACACATCTCGCGTTAGAGATATGGTCGCAATGTTTTCCAGGGCGTCGTCATTCAACCAGGACATTGGCGGCTGGGACACATCCCACGTTACCGACATGGTCGGCATGTTTGGGGAAGCGCCGTTATTCAACTATGACCTTTCTGGGTGGTGCGTCAAATTGATTTCTACTGAGCCATACTATTTTGATTACGATACCACAGGTTGGACAGAACCGCGACCGGTGTGGGGGAGCTGCCCGGGTGGGATATCAGTTCCAGATGTCGTTGGTATGCCCCAGGCAACGGCCCAGACAGCCATCACCAACGAAGGATTAACTGCTGTGATCATTTTCCGGCACAATACAACCGTCCCTGAGGGAGATGTCATCAAACAATTTCCTGTAGAAAGCTGGCTGTTACTGTTGGGGGGTGCGGTTGACCTGACGGTCTCACTTGGCCCTTTTCCTGATCCTTCAGCTTTTATAACGACCTGGGATACACGTCTCAGTGACGGTACGACAGTCAAGCTGGCGCTGAAAGGTAGTGTGGACGCTCAAATCGATTGGGGCGATGGTGCCGTTGATTCGGTAGTTACCCCGGGACCACACAGTCATGATTACAGCATCAATGGTATTTACACCGTTTCAGTTACAGGTAACGCCACTGCCTATAACAGCTATATCAACGAGCTCCCATCATTGGCAATGGATAAATTGATAAGCGTTGATAACTGGGGACACCTAGGCTTTACCAGTATGAGATCAGCATTCAGTACTTATTCGAATCTTGTTTGGGTGCCGAATGATTCGATTGGGCTTGAAGCTGTTACCGATATGAGTTATATGTTCGCTAATTCATCGTCGTTCAACCAAGCCATAGACCGCTGGAATACTTCCAACGTTACCGCCATGGATGGTATGTTCTGGAGAACGTCGTCATTCAACCAGGACCTCTCCGGGTGGTGCGTCTCCTTGATTGCTACTGAACCAGGCGGTTTCGTCGATACCAATGACACAAGTTGGATAGAACCGCGCCCTGCGTGGGGGACCTGCCCACCATAACACTCAGTTGAGCAGTCCGCCAAAGGCGGATCTGTCTCGAACGATTTGTTATGTATTATAGCGGACAAACGAAGTAAGTCACTTTTTATCTTTAATCTATTTTTTTTCATACTTTTAAAAAAAAGAACTCACACAAATTTCTTCTTGGAGAGTGACAGATAAAAAGCATTGATTTCAATTATTCAACAATGAATTCGGGAATTAATGCCGCAGCTATTGGTCGCAACCGAACAGCTTCAATGGAGTCGATTGAGCGGTATGGCCAGCGCATTGACTCACCTACATCGCACCAACCACCGATTAATGCCATAAGGCGGTCTGCTGCACCATTGCAATATTCTTGTTCAGTAATATATGGCGTAATATGTTTGATGATAAATTCCTTGAGGCGGTTTTCAATTTCTATCGCGGCCGATAGATCTGTTTGCATGAGATCACTCCACTTTTGTGCAGCCGCAGGATTGAGACAAGCGACATTTGAATATGCGCCCGCAGCACCTCGCTTTATACCGCTGGCCAAATGGTGACCGGGGATAAATACACTGATGCCTGAAAGATGTGCTCGCATCTCGCTATACCAGTCGTCATCACCACCGGCAGTTTTGAGGCCGATTACCGCCGGTACTTCTTTGATAAGGCGTCCAATTTCTTTTGGACTTAAGCGCTTCTTTGCGTGGGGCGGGTTATACAATACCAATCCAATGCCACCTGCAACCTCAGCCATGGTCGTAAGAAAATTTATATTTTCTGCTTCTGACGTTACAAACCAGTCAGGCAAAATAACTTGCACCGCTACGGGTGCCAAATGAACAGTCCGTCTAAGTCGCTCCCGTGAAATTTGCGCAGACATATGATTGACACCAATTTGAAAAGGCATTCCGGCGCCATTGCATTTTTCAGCAAGCAGTTCAGAAATTTGATCAAATTCATTTTTCAATTGTGCATGAAATTCACCCGCTGTGCCATTAGAATAAATGCCGTCAACGTTTGCCGAAATCAAGTAATCAATCTCCCCAGCAACGCGCCCTAGATCGAGTGAGTCGTCGTTATTCCAGACTGACAATAATGTCGCCCAGTTTCCTTTGATGTCGGTTGCTTTGAATGGTTTCATATTTTATGATACTTAAAAGGGTAGACTTGGCCTGCGTTCCATTGAAGCACATAAAGATCGCCTACAGTGTCAATACATACATCGTGTCCATGGTCGATGATATTTTTTTCTTGATAAAGATGTTCTAATTGACCATCGCTATCATATTGTGGTTGATGCGCACCAGGTGCCGAGACAACCCGATTATTTTTATCGAGAATAACCACGAAGCCTCTTTTGAGCCACGCACGAAAATCTTTAGGAAAGGTCCCCATGCAAACGGCTGCATACAGATAATCGCCGTTGATCACCGGACGACTCATATAGACGCCGGGGAGGTAGGCATTTTTTACATATTCGCCCTCAAGGGTAAACCATTGAAATTCATTTCTCACTCGGGAACTCACTACCAGTAGTGGCTTCTCGCCTCTGGTATCGAGTGCAATGCCGTGGGCTTGATAGAATTTTCCTTTATTTGTAGGCAGCATACTTTTGCCGCCGAACTTGCGAATAAATTCCCCCTGTTTGTTGTACTGGATAATATATTGAGAACCATAACCATCGGCAACATAGATATCACCATTAGGTGAAATGGCCGTTTGAGTCGGCATGTAATCCATGTTGGCGGTATAGGTGTTTACCGAAACGGGTGATGGAATCTCAAGTAGCACTTCGCCGAGCAGGTCTGTTTTAACTACACGTCCGCCTGTATCGCAAATATATAGAAATGGTACACCTGATTCAATATTTAAAGTGAGCCCATGACCCTTTTCCATGTTTAAAGTCCAACTATCGAGCAGGTCACCATCGGTGTTATATATCAATATATTATTGTCGAGATGATCTGTGATCATAAAAAGGCGGCCATCTGGCACTTGCACCATTTCGTGACAATTATTGACAGGGTGCGTTGCTGGATCGGCTTTCGACCAAGCAGTGTCTACTCGGTAGCGAAATTGGCCATGACCTATTATTTCTTGTTGACTCACTCTATATTATCCTTAGTGGTGGACGTTATAAAAAAAAGCATTATAATATGAATTACTCTAATAAACTTAGATTCATCATGCAAGTTTTTTTACGAATATTAAAATGCTTGTTAAAGAATTGCTTAAAAGGAAAATCATGGATAGTATCGAAAATCAGAATAATAATCACCTAGACACCGATTGGACAATCAAGGGTTATATTGCGGCACCATTAACAGGTTTTAACCAAGATAAAACGGTGAACCTTTCGACCGTAGCGCCTTACGCTGAAATGTTAAAATGCGGGGGCGTGGTGGGCGTATTTGTTAATGGCACCACCGGCGAAGGCATGTCCTTGACTGCAGATGAGCGCATGGAGTTGGCAGAGTTGTGGGTGAAACAAAAAGCTGACGATTTCAAGGTCATCATCCATGTCGGTTATGGTGAACAAACATTGGGTTTGCAACTTGCCAAGCATGCTGTAGATATCGGTGCCGATGCGATTGGTGAAATTGGCCCGATGATAAATCAACCAAGTACAGTAGAAGCACTTGTTGCTTATTCAACGCGCACCGCAGCCGCTGCATCTGCTTTACCCTATTATTACTACCATATGCCATCATTAAATAATATTACGTTTCCGATGGCAGACTACCTCGCATGCGGTGCAAACAAAATACCGAATTTTCAAGGTATTAAATATACGTATGAAGATCTCGATGATTACGCAAAATGTGTGCAATTTGATCACAAACGATTCGATATTGCTTTCGGTCGCGATGAATTACTTATAAAGGCATTGCCGCTAGGTGCTCAAGGTGGTGTTGGTAGTACCTTTAATTTCATGGCGCCATTATACAATGAACTGACTTGCGCGTTTCATGCAGGCGATATGGACAAAGCTGCGGCGTTGCAAAATTTATCTATCGCGGCGATTGATCTGCTTGTTGGTACAGATAATTTTTTCAGTGCGCTCAAAACGGTGGTTGGTCATATGGGCATCGATCTGGGTCCGGTACGGGATCCTCAGGTAAATTTGCAACCTGCAGCTAAAGAAAAATTACTCAATGATTTACAAGCGATAGGGGCTTTTGCATATTTAAACAATACGATATCCAAATAAACCCTTAATTTTTCTACTTTTTCGAATGTTTTTTGCGATAAGCGGTGGTGCTCATGCCCATTTTCTGTTTAAACGTTCGGGCGATGTGGGCAATATTATTAAAACCAAGCATTTCTGCGATCCCTGTTATTGTCATATTTGTTTCTACCAACAGTTTCGCAATTTCTTCGTTCCTGCTACGTCTGATCGCATCGTATGGTGTATAGCCAGTCGCATGATTAAATCTTTTATATAAAAGACGTTTTGAAACACATACTTCATCTGCAACATCACTTACCTGAAGATTCTTCCGAGGATTTTCTTTAATGAATTGCACCGCCTTGGCTACGATCTCGTCATTGACTGCAACGGTGTCGGTCGAAGCTCTCGTTACGGTATATGCAGGTTCGATGACGATGATATTTTTGCCTGGCTTTTTACCACGCATGATTTGACCTAACATTTTTGCCGCTTCGAACCCAGATAATTCTGCATTTAATGCCACGCTTGAGAGCGGTTGATACGATAATTCGCAGATCAAATCATCGTTCTCAACGCCAATGATTGCCACCTCTGTCGGCACCGTTAGATCCGCAATTTGACATGCCTCGATGACCTGTGCACTCCGTTCATCGACATCTGCCATTATGCCTACAGGTTTGGGCAATGATTTCAGCCAGTCAACCATAAATAATTGTTCGTTTGCCCACGAATTCTTTTTTTTGTTTTTGGGTACTTGATACGCATAATATTCGAGTCCTTTTTTGTAAACGACTTCCTGAAACCCTTTTCTACGTTGCTGGAGCCATGGCCTATCTACCGATGGGCAAAAGGCCAGATTTTTGAATCCACAGCTAATTAAATGATCAGCTGCGCACTTCCCAAATGCGTGATTATCAAATTGTAGTTGAATCACATTTTTTTTATTTAGATTTTCGTGAAATGGCAATATAGAAGGTATATTCAGCTTGAGTATAGCGTTGACATTAATTGAGTTCGTTTTTGTATGGATACAGATGATACCATCGGCAGGCCATTCTTTTACCAATTCAGGGATTTTTTTGGAAATCGGATTTGTGTAAAAAGACCACGGGCCATCGACTCTGGAATAGCGGGCAATGCCACGTAAGACATCCCGGTCGTAACCGCGCTCGGGTTTAAGCAATATCAATATATTGAATTTTGTTTTCATTTATATTAAGTATCTGTTTATCAATATATATTAAGTTTCGTTGATGTACTGTAGTATTATACATTTTGAAGAATATCGAGTCAAAAACATTATGCACGATTTGGTTAATATTAGGCACGAAATTGTCTAGTATAGATTCCTATATTTGATATAATCCAATTTTATATATGTGGTAGGCTAATGACTTTATCTACTTTTATTAAGAATAGATACAAAATGAGACAATTAATTTATCTGACAGTGCTTTTATTGCCATGCTTCGCCATGGGGGTTGAACCTTTTTACGCAGAAGCTCAGGTGTGGGATTACAAAGAAGGCGGATACGACACCCATCATGTGTACGGTTTTGCCGTGACCCAAAAGGGAACAGTTTTGGCCTTTTCGGAGGGGCGCGAAAAAGCGAAGCACGACGCCGGACCCAAGGATCAAATATTAAAACGAAGCACCGACGGCGGTCGCACGTGGGGTAACGATATTTTTATCGAAAGAGCGGACGGCGTCTACTGGAACGCCAACGGCCATTCCGGCGTGAGGGAGACCTGGACCAACTGCGCCCCGGTGGTTGACAAAATTACCGGGAATATATTCTATTTCTATGCGCTTAACGATTTTGATCAATCCGGCCACAAACAAAGAGTGACTAAAGTATTCTATAAAATGAGTGCCGATGACGGATTGACCTGGTCGGCTCGGGTTGAAATCACAGATATTCTCAATGTAAAAAAAGACGGATCACCTAACAAGGACGCCAGTGGAAATTGGATTTTAAATGGTGATGGTTTTCCTTCAGACTATCTAGGCAGGGCCTTTCATATGCCGGGGCCCGGCCACGGCATTCAGGCGTCTGATGGCCGTCTTATGCTTCAGTTATGGAACAGGACGACTGTAAAAAAAGGCAAAGATGAGCGGCTCTATGGCGTGACGGTTATTTACAGTGATGACCAAGGCGCATCATGGCAATTCGGCGGATTTGTAGACGAAGGCAAGGCGGGCATGAATGAGTCGAGGATCGTAGAACTTGACAATGGTAACTTCTATTGCAATGCACGGTGGGCCATGGGTGGGTTGGCTTATAGGATGGTGTCGACTTCTTTAGACAGCACGTTGGATAAGTGGACTACGCCAAAGCAAGAAACACATCTAAGTAAGTCAACGACAGTGGATGCCGGCATGATCAGGCTTACCAGTGCTTCGAATTATAATAAGAGCCGTATTTTGTGGGCCAAGAGTAATGATTTTATCGAGACACCCGGGCGCCATCAACACACATACAGAAACAGCATGACCCTATTTATGAGCTACGACGAAGCCGAAACCTGGCCTCTGCAAAAATTGATCAATCACGACTGGGCCAACTATTGTGATTTAGCAGTACTGGAAGATAAAACCATTCTGTTGCTCTGGGCAACGGGTACAAAATTTAATCAGCAGAAAGTGATCGTCTCGAGGTTTAATGTTGAATGGTTGACCGATGGTAAGGACCGTTTGGTTTTAAATAAGTAATCAGTGCTTACAAAGAAAGTATCAGTAAAAATGAACTCAAAACAAGACTTAGCTAAATATTTTAATTATCAAGCGCTAACCGGTGATCAAATTGAATTTTATGAGCAGCAAGGGTATTTAGTGATCCCTAAGGTTTTAACAGAGGCTGGGCTTGATTTGTTACGGGAAGAATGCCAGGTCGCTTGGGATGATGAAAAAAAAGCGTATGATGATAAAGCGAGTTGGAATCAAAATTCACTTTTGCCTAACATTCATCATAAAGCGTCAATTGTGCGTGATTATTATTTTCGCGGTCCGCTGGTCGATGTATCTGAACAATTGATCGGTGCCAACATCAAAGGCGTGACTTCGCAACTCACGTTTAAAATGTGTGGCAACACCAACCCGTTTGGGTGGCATCAAGATAACGGCTACGGCGAACTCGACCCGTACAATGCACTAACTACGCTTACTGCGATGGATGACGCTGATAAAAAGAATGGTTGTCTCAGGTTGGTTCCGGGCTCGCACAAAGATGGACAACTCGACAACGGATTCGATCAAGATGCGCGAGCGAATAAACAATCGATTGATTTGCAAGTGGATGAAAGCCGTGCCGTGGCGATGCCGATGACCGCCGGCGACTGCTTAATTTTTAACTGCTGGATGCTGCATGCCTCTGATGGCAATTTATCCAAAGATCGAGATCGTCGTATTTTGTTTTTACGATATGCCGATGCCGATGCCGTTGAAGTGTATAATGACAATCAACCGCGCATCGGGCGATTACTGCGTGGCGAGACAAAATTTGATTCGGTTCGGAAATTTGAACAGGATTTGGAATAAGACTAAACTTCGTTGATTGTGATAACAGGAACTTAAGTCTCCTCTCCCTCTGGGAGAGGCCGGGTGAGGGTTCACCGGAGTTCAGTATATATAACATTATTTTATCTTATATCGTATTAAACAAATTATTTGAAATTACTATATGCTTTATTAAACAAACCCTCACCTAACCTCTCCCAAAGGGAGAGGGATTTGGAGTCAGGAACTAAATAAATGACATTTCCTTACAGTGGGCAATATATGCCCTTAAAAAATATACTATGCGAAGACCGCTTTGAACGGGGGCAGTGTGGTTGGATGGACTTGATGAATAACTTTGTCCTGCCCGGTCACAAACCACGTCCGAGCATTGTCGAGAAGACGCAGTGGGGTCCGACCATGCTTTCCAATCTGAACTTCGGTTACGCCGGCACACATGGTGCACTTAATGGTTCGTATGCGCTCAAGCTCACAACGAGACCGACTGCTGCGCCTTATGATCAACCGCCTAAAGAAGGGAGCATGGGCTTATCGATCAAACGACTTTCAGCCCGTGGCAAAGGTAAAACGCAAATCGAACTTTGGTATGCTTACACACCGGAACAAGATCGTATTGGTCTGGGCGAAACAGATATTCGCGCCTTTGGGTTTTGCTTTGACATTCAGGATGAAAACGATCGTTACTTTATTGGCCTGCGTTACCTGAATTCGATGGATGGTCAATACGTTGGACGATGGCAATATGCACAGGCGAATGATGTGACGGATTCCCAATGGGCTTACGATACCGATGGTGACTGGTGTAAACGCGGAATAGACCCAATGTGGTTTGGTAAAAAGCACAAAGACGGTTCGACCGATGGATGGCAATGGGTGCCCGGTGGTGAACAGAAACTCGTCTATAATGAATCTGATGACAAAATAAATTGGCAATACCTCCGCTTTACCATTGATACAGAAAAGCGTGAGTATGTCAGTTTTCAATCTCTCGATCGAACGTTTGACCTTTCAGGTATCGCGCCAACCATGGCGCCCCGTTATAAGGGTATTCAAGGTTTGCTCAACCCGCTCATGTGGATTGAAGCAGATAAGAACCGCCGGGTATTTCTTTTTATTGACTCTGTAACTATTTCAATGGATTATTAATATGCTTAGACCCTCTCATACGCAACCAATTGAACGTCATCGTGTTTTTTCAGGAGATTTCGCAACGGAACCTTATGAATGCGCATGGGCAACTGAAGCACTTTTTTTCATTCGTATCGAATCGTTAAAAGGGAATAAACCAGAATTGCAGGTCTCCGTCCAGATTTCGCCGGACGGCATTAACTGGGTGGATGAAGGAACATCTTTCGATGTGATGCGTGAAACCGGGCAAGCGTTTGTACGTGTGCGTGAGTTTGGCGGCTGGTTGCGACTGGCAGGCACCACTTCTAAAGATGCTGAAATTGAAGTGATGATACATCTGGTACTTAAGGGATAAAAATGCGATTCGTATGTTTTCTTTTACTTTTTCTTTTTGTTGCACAGCCATGCATTGGTGATGACGAGAATAGTTACATCGAAACATCACTTGCATCACTTCCTGATCACGGAGTTGCCGGGCCGTATGTCGGCATTATTTCTGATCAATTAATTGTCGCGGGTGGCTCGTGGTTTCCAGATGGATCCACAGGTGAAAAAAAATATACCGATCGCATCCTTTCTTATAATTTTGTTTCCAAATCATGGCATGCCATTGGCACACTGCCTGAGCGACGTGCGCACGGCGCAGCTGTCGTTAATGGCAACGCACTTATTTGCATTGGCGGTGAGAATAAAAGTGGGGCGGTAGCAGCAGTATGGCGACTGACTATTGCTGATAATTTGGCGGTGGTAGACTCGCTTTCCGATCTACCCAAGCCGTTAAGTTTTCTGGCAGGTACCATCGCCCACGGTACTATTTATACTGCAGGCAGCAAAGGCAGTAGCGGTGGCGCGGATGATTTTTTATCATTGTCGCCAGGGGACCCCAACTGGCATGCTTTAGCACCGTTACCGGGACGACCTCGCTTCGGTTGCAATCTTATCACGCAACATGACGGTGAATTCACAGCGCTCTATCTTATTGGCGGTAAGTCAGATCAAACCTATCTGAAAGACGGTTTTAAATACGACATCAAAAAAGCGATGTGGAAACCTATTGCCGACATGCCACGACCGGCATTGGTCGCGCCATGTATTGCGATTGGGCAATCAGATATTCTTCTCTTTTCAGGTTCCGATGGCATCGACGCACCGCGTTGGCGCGAGTTGGGGCCAGACTTTCATTTTACCAAAGAGATACTCAGTTACAATACCATCACTGATCGGTGGACCAAACGTGGCAACCTCAATGTAGGTATAGCGTCGACAACACCTGTTGTTTACAACGGCCAAATCTTTTTACCAAGTGGAGAAGTTAGGCCAACGGTGCGGACCACGCAGTTTTCAGTGCTTAAAAAAAAACCGTCGACCAAAACGCTGCAGATGCTCGACTATATTACCTTACTTGCTTATCTACTCTTTATTGTGGCAATTGGTGTTTACGTTGGCCGCAAGAACAAAACCACTGATGACTATTTTCTCGGCGGTAATCGTCTGCCTTGGTGGGCGATTGGTTTGAGTTTACTGGCGACACAAGTCAGTTCGATCGGATTTATGGCCATTCCCGCAAAAACATTCGCCACAGATTGGCGTTACTTCGTTAGCATTGTGACATGGTTTGTTACCGTGCCGATAGTGGTGCGTTACTTCATTCCTAAATTTCGTAGTATGGGATTAACATCGGCTTATGAATATTTGGAACACCATTTCGATATCCGTTTGCGATGGATCGCCTCAGCAGCATACAGCTTGATGCAGCTCGGAAGGATGGCCTTCGTACTTTTTCTACCAGCCCTTGCGATCTCAGCGGTGACTGGCATCGATCCTTTTATCGCAATTATTATCATGGGTATATTGGCGACAGTTTACACTGTTGTTGGTGGCATCGAAGCGGTCGTCTGGACCGATGTTGCCCAAGCGGCAGTGCTTTTTGGCGGGACGCTTTTCTGTATCGTCTCGGTTTTTTGGCAACTGGATACAGGGTGGAGTCAGACAACCGGGATACTTCAATCTAACAATAAAATAAAGTTGATTGACCTGGGCTTCTCACCAAACGAAGCAGTGTTGTGGGTTGTTTTGCTCGGCAGTTTTATGTCGCGTCTCGGTGGTCTGGTTTCAGATCAGTCACTTGTGCAACGTTACTTGAGTGCCAAATCAACGTCGCATGCCAAGCGGGCGTTATGGTTGGACGTTGCCGTTTCGATACCGTGGGCGATCATTATATACGGTCTCGGTACAGCGTTATTTCTTTTTTATAAGGCGAATCCTGTGGCGATGCCGCCGGGCGCCTCGACGATTGAAATAGTACCGCAATTCATTATTCAACAACTACCTGCAGGCATCTCAGGGCTTGTGATTGCAGCAATTCTTGCGGCGGCCATGTCGAGCCTCGACAGTGCGATGCATTCAGTTTCAACTATTTGGACGACAGATTGGTATAGTCGTTTCTTTCCTGAAACAACTGATGCGCAAAGGTTAAAATTTGCAAAGCGATTGATTGTTTTGCTAGGCATTTTCGCCATCGGCGCGGCGCTAGTGCTTGCTTCTACCGATATTCGTAGTATGTGGGATCTCTTCTTTAAAGTTGCAGGTTCTTGCGGCGGTGGCCTTGCGGGCGTTTTTCTCTTGGCCCGTTTTATGCCACGCGCCACTGCTATTGCGGCATTGGTTGGTATGATAGCCAGTTTCGGTGTGCTAATACTTTGCTGGCAGTACAACCTTGTTCACCCATTACTTTATACGGCAGTGGGTGTATTGGTGGTTTTTGTAGTCGGTATTGTTTTCCCCAAGAAACCAATTTAAAAAGGTGATTATTACTTTCCATGAATATATTAATTCAAAGAAATATTCCCGAAGAAGTAATAACTTCATTTCGAAATCGTTTTTCACATCAGAAAACCTGTGATTGAAGGAACCAATTAAATTGATTTGTACATTTTTAGTTAAACAATCAATATTGGTACTTCGTGTCTTCGTGAAGAACAAAATTGCTTGCCTATTTTTGCGTGTGAAGAAAAATTAGTTAAGCAATTACTATAGTTAACAAAACGCCAGAGTCGGAAAACCTAAGGGTTAAAGCATCTTTATAATCTATCATTTCAACAAAAAGTTCAGCAGCAGCTTCGCTGTCTGCTGGAACGACAAGTTATTACTCTATCGGTTTACTGTTGCGTGCTTAGTTTCATCATTTAATTGGAGCCTGTCCCGACTTTTTGACTTTTTTTACGTGCTTAGTTTCATCATTTAATTGGAGCCTGTCCCGACTTTTTTACCGGGCAATTAAAAATCAAAGGGGTCAAACCTCTTTATTTTGAATGGTTAACAAAGATGTTTGACCCTTTGAATCTTCATGTATTAGAACCCATCGAGGGCTTTTAGTATTTTGCGATACATTAATTTGTCCCAAAGTGGGTCTACACCAGCCATGTCGCTGTAAATAAAAGGCATATCCTCGTCCTTACCAAATTTAACGTGACCGTCGATGAAGACCATATTACATCCGGAGCTAGCACCAGTACCCTTATGTGACAGTTTTTCTTGATCCTGTAAAAGATCCCTCATTACATTTCGTGCCGGATCCACATTACCGAACTTTAAAGCCATAATGGGCCACTGTTGCCCATCTAGCTCAAGTGTTTTGGACCTGTGCTGTGGCATATATGAGTAATTACTCCGAACACCAGATGGGTTTATCTCACTGCCACTTTGGGATATGGTATAACTAGGATATGGCCATTTGTCACCTCCGTAATGTTTATAGCTGAACGGAATTGCTGTACCGCTCGGGCAGTAAAATATTTCGCCTCCTTCGTAATCAAGCGTATTTTCCTTTATGAAGTATCCAATGCCTCTAAACGTTTTATTTGCAGGATATTCATGATTGTCTCGGGATAACTGGACTCGCTCTGATGTGCCAACGGCTAGATAGCTTGGTAGGTCTGTGCCCAAGGCCATAATCATATAGAAATGATTTGGCGCAGTAAGTTGTGTTGCAGCATTAGCAGGATCAGCCGCTGGTGGAATAAAGTCATTATTTTCATGAGCGTACATTTGCAGACCAATGCCGAACGTTTTTAGATTTGCCGCGCAAACTGTTTTTTTTGCCTGTTCCCTGGCCGACGAAAGCGCCGGCATTAAGATGGAAACGAGCAATGCAATGATACCTATCACAACGAGCAGTTCAACTAAGGTGAACCCAAAATTATTTTTTTTCATTTTCATGATCGAATTCTTCAATTTTAAGTTAAAGCATTTTTTTATGACTACAGAAACATAGATACTAAAAACCGTTATCAATTTCAAGCTTATTTCGTGCGAAATTTTAAGGGGTCAAGGCTGGTTTACGATTTATATTTACGCTTATAACAAAAAGTTCAGCAGCAGTTTGCTGTCTGCTGGGACGAGATGTTATGACTCTTGCGGGCAAACGATATCTGTTAATGATGATAGTCCTGCGTATCCGTATATTGCTGGTTTGCTTTTAGTAACGTTGTGTAGCTTGATGACCGTGCTAGTTTTGGTTAAGATTATCATATTGCTCTAGGCGTTATTAATCCAGTTAATTGAGTGCAAGTTTGTGGGGCGTTAGCATAAATTGTTTTTGACTTCCTTTTGTATCACGCCCAATAAGTTAACTAAATAACGCCTAAACGACCCAAAGATCAAATAAGCTGGCGCTTATTTGCCTCTTTAAATTTTCTATTGATACTATAAATGGTTCTATCTGCTACGAATTAAAGCGTATGTTTTTTGTAATAGTATCGACAAATTGATATAAAATCGCTAAAATTCTGTTTGTCAGAATAATAGTATGTTAGGAGTTTTTTAATTGCTTAATCGTAAGCGCATTTGGTTTTCTTTTATAATCGTGACCATGGGCAGTGGCCTAATGGTAAACGGAGCATCTAAGAACCCTTCGCAATCACCGGTGAGTTATAATCGTGATATTCGCCCGATATTTTCTAATACTTGCTTTCATTGTCATGGCCCAGATAAACATGCGCGTAAAGCTGAACTTCGTTTAGATGTTGCAGCTGATGCTTTTGCCGTGAGAAAAGATGGCGTGGTTGCTATTACGCCAGGTGATCTCGAAAAAAGCGAAGCGTGGCAACGTATCATCGCAACTGATGAAAAAAAATTGATGCCACCGGTTGATTCTCATATGACCATCACTGCCGATCAAAAAGTATTGATTAAACAATGGATTCTGCAAGGGGCAATATTTGAAAAGCATTGGGCGTTTATTGCACCAGTAAAATCACTTTTACCTAATATAGAAAATAGCAACTGGGGTAATAACGATATTGATGCGTTTGTCTTTGCCAAGTTACAGGCAGAAAGTTTAACACCATCGGCGCAAGCAGATCGCCGCACCTTGATACGTCGCTTAAGTTATGATCTAACAGGATTGCCACCGACAGTTGCAGAAGTGCATGCTTTTATAGATGACCCTGCTGATAACGCTTATGAAACATTAGTTGATCGTTTACTCGGTTCAGTTCATTACGGTGAACGAATGGCCGTCGCTTGGCTCGATCAGGCCCGTTACGCCGACACCCACGGTTTTTCACGCGATGGTGGACGATCAATGTGGTTGTGGCGCGACTGGGTGATTCAGGCGTACAACTCTGATATGGGTTTTGATCAATTTTTAAAAGAGCAAATTGCTGGCGACTTGTTGCCCGATGCGACCGATCACCAGAAAATCGCAACTGGATTTTCCCGTAATCATATGGTCACCGCCGAAGGGGGTACCATTAAAGATGAAAACCTCACCAATTATTGTGTTGATCGGGTCAAAACAACTGGGGAAGTTTTTCTTGGTTTAACCATGGCATGTGCGCAGTGTCATGACCATAAGTTTGATCCAATTACCCAAAAAGATTACTTCAAGTTTTTTGCCTACTTTAATGAACTCAGTGACAAAGGGATAGATGGTGCAGGTGGTAATACTGCTGTGCCGCGTATTAAGGTAACCACACCGTTACAGCATGATGATGTCGATGTGATCAAAAACAAAATCGCAGACGTCCAGTTGCTTATGAATAAAACATATCCAGATTTACAACGCGCGTGGGAATCATCAGCGCATGAAGTTATTGCGATGCGTGGTAAAGGGTTTCAAAAACGGTCACTCGTGCCATTATCAGTACAGACCGATGAGACGAAAGTACCACTGGTCGTATTAGCTGACGGGTTAGTATTGGCTGGCAAGAAACATAAATTTAAATTTTTTAATATTGCATATAAAATAGATGACCAGGTAACAGACGAAATCACTGGGTTACGTATCGAATTTTATCCACATGACAAAATTAAAGATGGGAAGCTCGGGCGTGGTAAAACGGGCAACTTTGGTATCACTGCGATCACGATATCTGCTGATACAATTTCAACTTCGTCAGTCGATTTAAACAGTATAAAGCCCATCAATAACGCAACAGCAAGTTCTGCCCATACGGATCACCCGCCAAAGAACGTTTTAAATCCTTCGCGATTTGATTGTTGGTCACCTGCAGGAGATTTTACCGCACCGCAACATCTCACGGTACAATTTGAAACGCCGCTAAATGCAAAAGATACGCCATTTGTCACGATGATGATCACTTGTCGTAAACTTGGTGCGCCAGGCCACTTTAAGACCTTTGCGATTACCGGAAACGATACCGATATTAATATCGACAAAGAGATCATTGCGATACTTGAGATTGATGTTTCTCTTCGCACCGCTAAGCAAAAGAAACAGTTGGCCGAGCATCACGTGAAGGTTGATCCAGCATTATCTCATTTGGCAGTGACACTTGCGAATTTAGAACGCCGTTTAAAAGAGATGACCAAACAATACTTTGTGCAAGTGATGGATAGTGCCAAGAAACCACGCAAGACCTATATACTTATTCGCGGTGATTATGCCAACAAAGGAAAATTAGTTACCCCAGGTGTACCTGAATTTTTACCGCCGCTACCTGAAGGTGCCCCAACAAATCGAATTGCTTTGGCAGATTGGTTTATTCACCCTGCTCATCCGCTGACAAGTCGCGTGGCGGTGAATCGATTGTGGCAACTTTTGTTTGGCAACGGCTTGGTTGCTACCAGTGCCGACTTTGGCAACCAAAGTGAATGGCCGAGTCATCCTGCACTATTAGATAATTTAGCTGTGCGCTTTCGTGAACATGGAAATGGCTGGGAAGTCAAAGCAATGATGAAGTATATCGTGATGAGCAATACGTACCGTCAATCGTCAGTAGTGAATGCCAAGGCCAAATTGGTAGATCCAGATAACCGATGGTTTGCATATGGGTCATGGTTTAGATTACAAAGTGAATTCATTCGTGATGGCGCCCTCGCAATTTCAGGGCTCTTAAACAAGTGGGTTGGCGGTAGCAGCGTGAGGCCATATCAACCTGATGGGTTGTGGCGCGAAAAGAGTTTTTACGGGGTGGTCACTGACACCACTCAAGTTTATGTGGCAGATCATGGTGTGAACCTTTATCGCAGAAGTATGTACACAATATGGAAGCGTACTGTGCCGCCACCAACGATGGCTGTTTTTGATGCGCCTAACCGAGAGTTATGTTTAATGAAGCGGGCGTCGACTAATACGCCGTTGCAGGCTTTAGTTTTGTTAAACGATCCTCAATATTTAGAAGCGGCTCGCGCTTTTGCAGAGAATGTTATATTGGAACTGCCCGAAGCGTCGTTGACCACGCAATTGACATATGCGTTTGAAACGGTGACCAGTCGTGAACCTAAACAAGGTGAATTAATTCAGCTCGCAAAAACGTATCAGGAACAACTCGATTATTATCAAGACAATGAACTTGCGGCAAATGAATTACTTTCGATTGGTGAATCAAAGCGATCAACCGAAATCGATAGTGCCAAGCATGCGGCGATGATGTGTACGTTACAGTTAATTATGAATTTGAGCGAAGCAATTACCCGAGGCTAAAAGATGGATCCATTATTAGATTATCACAGGCAAATAACCAGACGTAGTTTGTTTGGCCATATGGGCAGCGCTATCGGGCGCGTGGCATTGGGTTCAGTCGCCCTGAGTCAATTACTTGAGGTGAAAGCTTCCGGCAAACAAGTAAACCCAGCTAAGTTTATTTCAGATAACCTCCCGCACTTTGCGCCCAAAGCCAAACGGGTGATCTATCTCTTTCAATCGGGTGGTCCATCACATATCGATTTGTTTGATCATAAACCTCACATGCAAAAACATCATGGTCAGGCACTCCCTAGCGAAGTGCTCGGTAACCAGCGTGTTACCGGCATGACCAGTAACCAAAAACAATTTATCTATACATCTGGGATGTGGGGTTTTAAGCGGTGCGGAAAGCAGCAAACATGGATTTCTAATCAACTGCCATACTTGCAAAAGATTGCCGACGATATTACCATCATTCGCTCGATGAACACTGAAGCAATCAATCACGACCCTGCCGTGACCTTTATCAATACTGGCTCGCAACAGATGGGGCACGCCTCGCTGGGTAGTTGGCTCAGTTACGGATTGGGTTCAGAGAATGAAGATTTGCCCGCTTTTATGGTGCTCCTTTCACAAGGTACCGGGAAAAACCCGGGGCAACCACTTTTTTCTCGGTTGTGGGGTTCTGGTTATTTACCATCGAATCATCAAGGCGTGAGTTTACGTAGTTCCGCTGATCCTGTGTTGTATTTAAAAAACCCAAAAGGTGTGGAGAGAAATCAGCGGCGTAAGATGCTTGACCATCTTGCTAAGATGAACGAAATGAGAGCGAGTGAAGTAGGCGATCAAGATATTCAGGCGCGTATTGAAAGTTATGAAATGGCATACCGTATGCAAACCTCGGTACCAGAACTTACTGATCTTAAAAACGAAACGAAAAAGACCTTTGAATTATATGGTGGTGAATCAAAGCGTCCAGGCAGTTTTGCAGCCAATTGTTTAATGGCCAGGCGCATGGTCGAACGGGGCGTTCGCTTTGTGCAACTGTTTCACCGTGGGTGGGATCAACATAAAAATTTGTCTTCGAAATTACCCAAACAATGTAAAGATATCGATCAAAGTTCCGCGGCGCTTATCACAGATCTAAAACAACGTGGTTTACTCGATGAAACCCTTGTCATTTGGGGAGGCGAATTTGGAAGGACTGCCTACACCCAAGGTGGCTTTGAATTACCAGGATCAGGACGTGATCATCACGGCAGGTGTTTCACCATGTGGATGGCTGGTGGCGGCGTCAAAGGCGGCTTTGATTATGGTCAAACAGATGACTGGGGTTATAATATTGCCAAGGATGCAGTCCCAATTCGTGATTTAAATGCAACGATTTTACACACCCTCGGCATCAATCATGAACAGTTCACCGTAAAACATCGCGGGTTAAATCAAAAACTAACTGGCGTAGAGCCTGCGCGGGTGGTGTCGGAAATCTTGCTGTGACGCTTATTATTGATTTGTAAATGTTGATGGAATTAAATCGGTTAAGGGGTGTTTAGGATCTATGTTACCCTTATAACAAGTCATTATACACTTACTTGTGTATCATGACAACTGGGGTGATACTGTAGTCGAGCGTGACTTTAAATCAAATACTGGCGATTTAAGGCTTCGCTGGACGTCTGTATCATCTCGAATAGGATGTTATCGTGTTAAGTGTATCATCTTATTTTTTTGTAGAACAGCAATTTTATACGCTTTAGATTGTTGCACTAGCGCATTTGTTTGTGTTGTATATGCGCAGTAGATCTGTTTTATTGCCCGTAGAGTGCAAAAACTCATCGGTATTTAAATAGTGGCGTATTATATATGGTTATATTGTGTGTTTTGTCGGTAATTCCGTTTACGGTATATTTAGTTGTGGCCTAAGATCTTGTTATTAGATGTTTTGTAAGTGGTTCGACGGTCGCTTGACAAGTACAGGCAGTCCCGTCATTTCTTAGTCGTTCAGGGCTACGCCTTACTTGACATGAATATAATAACAATGTAATTATATGGTTATACCTAAACAAAGCCAAAAAACAGTTGGCAACTATTTTTACCAGAAAGAAAATAAAGACCTCCGCGCTTGTTTAGATTTTAATGCTTCTCATTGAATAATAGAAAATCAATGGGGTTAAGCCCCGTTTAGGATCTATTTGAATTTAATACCATTTATTCACTAGTAAGTCCGTCAAAATTCCGTCACTTTCATTTTTAATGGGCGGAAGATTCACTTAAGCAGGCTAAGCAGTTCAATGATACCGATTGCTTCTACATCTTTAGACATTGGATAGCGATCTTCTCCTGCATAAACGAAGAACTTTCTAGTTGCTTTTGTATCTTCACAGCCGAGTATAAAACCCTTCGATAATTTAGGTTGTAATGTTCTTTTAATTTCGATGGCCCATATTTCATTTTTGGGGCATTCGAGGATGAGGTCGATCTCTGCACCTGCCTGAGTTCTATAATAACTGCATCGCCATTTATCATTAATTTGTGATAAGATATTCTCTATTAAAAAGCATTCCCATGAGTGTCCCACTACAGGATGTCCCTGTAATACATCGGGATCAGAAATATGTACGAGGTTGTGTAGTAATCCAGAATCTCTAATATAAACTTTGGGAGATTTAACCAACCGTTTTTTTGTGTTCCCCGACCATGGTTGTAATTGCCGAACCATATATAACTCGGTAAGAATATCGAGATAGTGTTTTATTGTAGGGTTAGAAACACCAAGCGCCGACGCAAGTTTTCCCTGATTAATTTGAGTGCCTTGAGAGTGCCCTAACATTGACCAGAAGTTTCTTAATCTGGCAGATGGAATGCGTGGTCCTAACTGAGGAATGTCACGTTCGACATAGGTGGAAATAAAATCTTGTCGCCACTGCCAGCTTTCATCCTGGTTGATAGCAAGATAACTGTTAGGGAAACCGCCACGATACCAAAGGGCATTGATATCGAAGTCTTTGTCCTCATTCATGGTTTCTGAAATAGTTAAGCCTGTTAATTCGAAATACCGAATGCGGCCAGCCAATGTTTCAGATGATTGTTGTAGTAAGTCACGGGATGCTGAACCTAAAATTAAAAAATGTCCACCCTGTTCGCCTGCTTGTTTGCGCTCGTCAATTAACGATCGTAAAACTGGAAACAAGTCAGGTTTATTTTGCACCTCGTCAATAATAAGCAGTTTATTTTTAAAGCCGCTAAGAAAGAGCTGTTTATTCTCCAGTTTCGCAAGGTCTGATTCGTTATCTAAATCCAGATACACTGCCTCTTTGTCTGTTTCTTTTAGTATTTGTTTTGCAAGTGTGGTTTTACCAACTTGCCGAGGCCCCAGAAGTGCTACTACAGGCGTTGTTTCAAGTGATCGCCATATTTTTGACTTTATATCTCTTTTAATCATCATGGTATTATTAAATACTGACTTTAAAAAAACAAGGATAAAATGATTTTGTTAGTCTGAATTAGAAAATTATTTGTTAACCGGTACAGTGTAAAAACTCATCGGGTCTTAAATTTAGCCCTTTTAAGGGCTTAACACTTAATAGTTCGTTGGTGAGATATCTACTCATATTTTGGAAAAGTCCGTCAAAAGTCCGTCAGTTTGCAGTGGATACTGAGTGGTAAGCCACTTGTTATTCACTAGTCAACGACTTGTAATCCTTGTTTACGGGTCAAAAACCGCATATAAGTCGTTGCTATACAATAGGTTATAAGCCAAGTTTTGGACTTCGAATCCGTAGGTTGGAGGTTCGAATCCTCTCGGGTGTATTACCTAAGTTATTGTTATTCAGTAACTTAGGTTTTTTTATGATCCCAAAAAATCATACTAATTTTATAAAGTCCGTCAAAAGTCCGTCAGTTTACTTAGGACATCGATCTCTGCGCCAGCTTGTGGCTCGACGATCGCTAGAGAAGTGCAAATGTTCTATGTTAAGTGCCAATCGATGCTGCGTGCATTGCAGTGGTCACTTGGGAGATTGGCATATCGTATTCAGTCAGGCAGTAAACAATGCCCTGACCTATCGTTAGTTTAAATTTTGATAAAGTTGAAAAATGTCGAATGTCATTTTTTGTTGGATGAGCGGTCTTTTTGATTTCGATTAATATTTAGTCGACCAAAGCGATGAAATAGGCAATGCGGTCATATCTTTAGAAAAAGGAATAATTTCATTGCCTGTGTAGAGTAAAATACCCTTTATAAATTTTCGACCAGTTTCTTTGGCAAGGAACTTCATGCTTTTGAAATCATCTTTTTTTATTGTACTACGAGATTTGACTTCGATGGCAATAATATTTCCGGCCATATCTTCGATGATAAAATCAACCTCGTCACCAGCTGTGGATCTGAAATGATATATCTGGTAATGTTTGTCGCACCATGATATTTGTTTGAGAAGTTCCATGTATACATAATTTTCGAGAATGTTTCCTAATGCCGAAGGGTCTTGCATTAATTTTTGTTGATCGCTGCCTGATAGATAACATGACAAACCTGTGTCGCAAAGCATGATTTTTGGAGACTTCACAAGTTTTTTATTTAGATTGGTTGACCAGGCAGGTAGCGGTTTAATTAAGAATGTTGTTTCCAGTAAAGTGATATACCGTTTTAAAGTACTTTGAGGAATTGTAGATGTGCGCGACAGTTCAGAAAAATTTAATAGACTACCAGACCTCGCTGATAAAAGTGATAGTAAACGTGGCATTAATGTTAAGCCATCAATGTTTGCGAGGTCTCGTATATCCCTTTGTAGTATTGTAGTGATATAAGCGTTGAACCACTGTTCCCTGCGGGTAGCAGTTTTTCGACCGTATGCTTCGGGATATCCACCTTTGACAAGTTTGGTAATAAGGTGTTTTTTCTCTAGGGGTTCACATTGTTTTGGCAAAACGCCTTGAAACAGGTTCTGCACAAAATTTATATTTGATGCTAAGATCTCATTTTCTGAAAATGGCCACAGTGTTAAAATCTCCATTCTGCCTGCAAGAGAGTCAGCTAGTTTTGGCAACAATAATACATTGGCAGATCCTGTTAAGATAAAGCGGCCTGGTTGACGATTTTGATCGACAGACTTTTTTATAGCCAAAAGTAATTCCGGTACACGTTGAATCTCGTCAATAATAACAGGCCCATCAATACCTGATATAAAACCCTCAGGGTCTGATGTTGCAGCCGCTAAAACAGAGCTGTCGTCAAATGTGAAATACTTGGCTGGATATTTTTCCTGGCTAAGCCAATTAACAAGGGTGCTTTTGCCCGTTTGTCTCGCACCGTTAAGGAATATAACTGGCGTGTCTTTGAGCGCATCTTCAATTTTCGATGTCAGATATCTATAGTACATGGTTAAAAATTAACCAGCTAGTGGTTGATTGTCAAGATTATTAGATTCATTTATGTAAAAAAGTCCGTCAAAAGTCCGTCAGTTTGCAGTGGATACTGAGTTGTAAGCCACTTGTTATCCACTAGTCAACGACTTGTCACCCTTGTTTGACGGTCAAAAACCGCATATAAGTCGTTGCTATACAATAGGTTATAACCCAAGTTTTGGACTTTGAATTCGTAGGTTGGCCGTTGCGAATCCTCTCGGGTGTATTGTAAGTTGTTTTAAAATAATGACTTATGTTTTATTGTTTGCCTTCTAGCTCTTTATAGATGGTCCCATGGTCGCTTGGCAAGTCAGTTTACAATCATTGTTACTTTGTATTTGTCTAAGTTTCTATTACAATGGATTTATTCATTTAGTAAACCGAATAGGGAGTGTCTAATCATGAAATCTGATTATAGTGATCTCGAAGCATTAGCTGATCTAAAGTGGCAAGAAAACTGTTCATTTCGAAGCTTTTTAAAATTTGATGAGACGTTGTCAGATAAAGAACTTGATCGGTTGGTGTTTAAGACAGCAGATGAGGTTGCCTCTAAAATTGATTGTACGCAATGTGGTCGGTGTTGTAATAGGCTAGCGCCTTTGGTGTCTGAAGATGACCAATTACGATTGGCTAAAAGGTTGCAGATTACTGTGCAGCAATTACAAAATGAATATTTAGAATATGAAGAAGATGATGAAGCTGGTTGGATTGTTAAAGGGGAGCCATGTGTTTTTTTGAAAGATACGCAATGTTCTATTTATGAAGATCGGCCTGATAATTGTCGTGAATATCCATATTTAGATTCAGTAGATTTTAATCAACGGGCAATGGGCATGATTCAACGGACACAGACATGTCCGATTGTATTCAATGTTATGGAATCTTTAAAAGAGGAATATCGTTTTAAGGAGCAGCGCGTGAATGACGGGAGTTGGGATGACGAAGGCTGTG
>Ga0255039_10000033_pt1 | contig 38654 bp, 31 predicted proteins | sample BC1_12_1_MG_FD_181713 | JGI IMG/M metagenome (GOLD analysis project Ga0255039, IMG submission 181713) | Seawater microbial communities from Strait of Georgia, British Columbia, Canada - BC1_12_1 | ecosystem: Environmental > Aquatic > Marine > Strait | place: Canada: British Columbia | collected... | reverse complement strand
CAAACAACTGCCGTTTTGTTGATAAAAAGTAGTATATCCTTTGTCTATTAATTTTGTAATTAATGGTGGTATGTCACGCCCCTCTTCCTTTAGGCGAGTAACAATATTCATCACACCAATTGCATCAAAGAGTTCAAATGGCCCCATTTCCCAATTAAAGCCCCATCGCATTGCATTATCAATTTGGACAATATCATCTGAAATATCTGGTACATTATGCGCTGCATAAAGCAGTGTACCAGAAACCTGTTGCCATACAAACTTACCCACTTGACTATCATCTGCCATTAAAGCATTTATTCTGGCACCAAGTTGTGGTAATTTTTTAAGTTCTTTTAATTGCGGTAAATCTGGCTTCTCTTGTTGTCGGTGCGTCATCGTTTCAGTATCAAGTACTAATATTTCACGGTTGCCACCATCATCAACACACTTTTTATAGAAACCCGCACCACATTTTTCACCCAAATACCCTTTACCAATCATCTCCTTCAACAAATCAATGTTGCCGAAAAGTTCTCGATGCGGATCATCTGGTAATAATTTATATAATGTGCCATTAACATAAGCTGCGACATCAACACCAATCATATCAACCAAACGATAAATACCAGACTTTGGTCTACCACATAAAGGGCCCATGAGCAAGTCGACACACTCGATTGATAATGCTTCGGATGCCGCAATAGCCATCGTATTGGCGATGTCAAAGACCCCGATACGATTGGCAATAAAATTAGGGGTATCTTTGGCAACGACCACCCCTTTTCCTAATGTCTGTCTCGCAAAATGAATAAAATTATCAAATAATTTATTGTCAGTTGCAGTTGTTTTAACCAACTCCATTAAATGCATATAACGGGGTGGATTAAAAAAGTGCGTCACAAAAAAGTTTTTTGCAAATGTTTCAGATCGCCCCGCAACCATTGTGTTAATACTCAATCCTGAAGTATTACTGGTCACAATTTGTGATGGCTTACATATATTGTCAAGTCGTTCCAGTAACGGTATTTTAATGGTTGGATCTTCGGGAACTGCCTCGATAATCCAATCAACATCACTGAGTTTATCAAAATCATCTTCTAAATTGCCAGCCGTTATAAGCTTACTCAGTTCAGGTAAATACAGGGGGGCGATTTTGGCCTTAACCATTTTCGATATCGCATTCATTGCAATACCACTTCGCGCCTGTGGATGATCCTCTGCACCTTTAGGAACAATATCTAATAACAACACCGGGATATGACAATTAGCCAAATGCGCAGCAATAGCGCCCCCCATAGTACCTGCCCCAATGACTGCCACACGGTTAATTTTTAACATAACAATAATCCTTCAGGAACTATAAACTTATATAAAATGATATGCATACATGCCACAAATAATCAAGTTGCATCATGTATAACTTTAAATGTATCAATCTTGAAAAACAGCCATACATATGAACAAAATGCATTGTTATATATTATCAGCTATTTATGATGGTATTATTTACCATTAATAAAGGAAAATGCCCTTCAGAGAAGATCTAAACTTAGTTGACCACCGGTACGCCGATAATAATCATCATTTCGTTATTAATACCAAAGATGGTCGCACCAGTTATCAACCAACAAATAATTTATTTACACCCCCCACACAACAAGCCCCAAACATTATCGCCCCAAAAAAGCAGATGCGCTTCGCGCCCTGCTCATTTAATGATTATAGCATATTGTGATATTTCGACACTTTACTGATTTATTTAGTCGCTACGCGCAGCGCTGGCATTCCGCTGCGGTGAACTTACAAATACTTGCGATGCTTAGAATTCGTAATCAGGCCATCTTGGCCTGTTCGTCACAAGTAAGGCACCGAGGGCGACCTTCAAATTGTAATACGATTAAGTACCGCAGTTATTCTCGATCAGAGCAGGATGCACTGATTACGCACATAAATGTGACTTGCTCTATTTGTCCGCTGTAAGAAATAACCTAGCAATCCACCAGACGCGCTGGTGATTTCGGTGTTATGAATTATAACGGCGTGCATCACGTTTGTGCTTATTAATGTGAAATGTAATAATGGGGATCTTCTTTTTCGTCTACTTCTATAAAATTTCCCGCTTTGTTAAGCAGTGCCTGACACTCGGTACTAAGATGCTTAAGTTTGATTTTCTTACCTTGTTCGTTATATTTTTCTGAGACGGCACCGATCGCTTCCAAGGCTGAATAATCATAGACGTGACACGCTTTAAACTCAATCGATACGTTTTGCGGGTCTGTTGCCGGTTGAAATATATCTTTAAAATGCGTAACTGCACCAAAGAATAAAGGGCCCGTTAAGGTATATGTTTTATGCCCATCTTCTTCGGTAATCTCAGCAGTGATCTTTTGCGATTTCTTCCACGCAAAAATAAGGGCACTTAGTACAACACCAGCGACAACGGCAATGGCAAGGTCAAATATCACCGTAATGGTTGAAACAAGTACAATAATTAGAAAATCACTTTTCGGTATCTTGTTCCATAAACGCAAGCTAGTCCATTCGAACGTTGCAATCACCACGATAAACATCACACCAATCAAGGCTGCGACAGGGATCATGCCGATACAAACCCATAACGGTTCAAAGATTACAAAACTAAGTAAAAATATCGCAGCGGCCAAACCTGAAAGTCTACCACGGCCACCAGAACGGATATTGATCATCGACTGTCCGATCATAGCGCACCCACCCATGGTACCAAACAAGCCCGAAACCACATTGGCAATACCTTGCCCAACACACTCCCGATTACCACTACCACGGGTTTCTGTGAGTTCATCTATCAACGTCAAAGTCATCAACGACTCAATCAATCCTATCGCCGCTAAAGTAAGGCCAAGCCCAAAAATAATTGACAAGGCATGTAGATTAAAATCTTCGATCGCTGGTATTTTAAATGTTGGCCAAACCCCTTGATCGGCCTTCACTTCAGGTGTAAAGTCACTCGCAGCGATCTCAAAACCGACTGCTTCTAAATTACCATGCAGTGTCGTTGGTTTCACCGTTTCAAACGCTGCAATCTTGGCTGTTTTCTCTGCGGCAAAACCTTCTTGCGTCGTCACAAAATTTTCAACAGTAATCGCATTGTTACTTATGACATCAATCGGCACAAATTGCACAATAAGTGTCACCGTAATAATTGCAGCTAAGGTACCAGGGATCGCCTTGGTAAATTTTGGTAAATAGTTAATTATCGCCATTGTTAGCATAATAATACCTAACGTAACGAGCATAGTCGCCCCACTCATCCACTGACTAACAATATCAAAAGTACCTGCAACATGATTATAAACAACTTGATGATTATCTTTCAATTGACCAAACTGCGCCTTACCGATCACAATCGCCAAACCATTTACAAAACCAAGCATTACGGGATGGGGAATCAGCCGGACAAACTTACCGAGCTTAAAAATACCGCAAAATATCTGGATTGCACCACACATTATCACTGCGGCAAATAAGTATTCAACGCCGTATAATACCACAAATGCAGTCATCACCACTGCCATCGCACCAGTTGCACCAGATATCATACCTGGCCTACCGCCAATCGCAGCGGTAATAAAGCCGACAAAAAATGCTGCCCACAAGCCAACCAATGGGTCAACACCTGCAACAAAGGCAAAAGCAATCGCTTCAGGAATCAAAGCCAATGCGACAGTAAGACCAGAGAGCAAGTCGTTTTTAATATTCTTTTGCCGTTTAATGAGCAGGTCAATCATAAGTGGTAAAACCTTTTTGGTAATGTTTGGGTAATAATTATTTCAAAATTTATTAAATAAAATCTAAGGTGGGCATATTTTCACACCATCTATTAATCGCCATGAATCTCTCTGAGCCTGCCAGACAATCTTAACATCAACTGTACACGCTCAAATTCTTCGAGCACTTCTTGTAGCACCTCACGTACCGGATCATTGGGACGAGGTGAATTACACCCCCCCTTAGCATCTGGCGCAAGCTGCTTCTGTGCCATCGAGCGATAACGGCTTAATGTGCGATCACCAAACCATGAGCACAATTCAAAATCTTCTGCCATAAACCAAGTGACTGGCACGCGATACCCTTGATTGATCGTTGATGAGACGACCAACTCACCATGTTCATCATCACGATTAATAAAACGTAATTTAATAAGTGGGTTCACTTCAGCTATGCGCGCCATCGCTGCGCCCTGTAAAGAACAGTCACCACACCAAGGCCCAGTCAAACATAAGACAGGCATTTCACGCGCAAACGATTCGACTAAGGTACGTTGCTCATCACTCAATGCCAGTTGACCATATCTTTCAACCCATCGTTTATCATATTGTTCAGCTTGCAACGTTGGTAAATATTCTTCGTAAGCAAGCCCCATATCATAATGTTTTTTTAGTAACGCTTTATCCCACATAAATAACTCCATATTGTAAAAGGTACCATTATTACACTTAGCGGTACGTATTCTTATTAATTCACAGCCCAGCAAGTGTAGCTATGTAATCAACTCTTGTCAATTACTCTCTTAAATAACCATTCCATTTTTCTTACTTTTTGCGACATTACTCGATCAAAAGCCACACTAAAAAGCTAAGGCATTGTCCCTTCAATATTTCGGGCTTTATCTTATCTACTTTCATATTAAAAATCCCCCACTACAAAGATCACAAAGTAATTGCTGACAATGCGCAACGGTACCAGCGCAACGGAAGCGGTTGCCCCTAAAATCAAACGCCGAACTAGCCGTAAAATCAAACAGATGATCGAAAGCGAAGAACAATCTTTTTACAACGACAAATCTTTGGGACCGTGCTGCAGACGTTGTATGGTAACAATGGTGTCGATGCGGATCACCATTTCGCCGGAGTATTCGGCATATTCGTCCTTGCCATATTCGACAAGTTTTTTGCCTTGCCAATCATCTTCATCGTCTGGCCACTTGTACCAATGCACATGTGATAACTTAAGAAACGGCGCTTTGTTATTTCCGAGCATCACGTTTTCGTAATCTAAATAATTTACACTGCCATTGTAACCAGATGTAGACACGCCGCCCTCGTTGGTCTCAACTTCTACCCAAATCATTTCGATATCATCCATTGCTATTTCCTTTTAAAGTTTTGGCCAATTACTTTACTTGCGGCAGTGCCGTATCAATATCGCCAGCAAATTCGTTTAAAAACACCTTCCAGCCAAGTAACTCGTTGGTAATACGCATCATCTGGTCAAGTGGCCCAGATATAGGGCCATCAGTAAGCTTTCCGAGCATATCACCTAAATATCGCATCTTCTTAGCGAGTTCACCACCCTCACCTGCTAATACCGTAGCCATTTGTGGTGCACAACACAACAAATGTGCCTGCGCGAGCACCGTAGCTTTATCTTGCCCCTCATGAACCGGTACCACTGCTATGATTCGATGATCATCTGCGATAATTTGATAACTATCTTGATTCTCTACAACTTGCCATGCCATATGCATCTACCTCTAACCGTTACAACCGTTATATTTAATAAAATTAAAATCACCCCAAACGTGTTATCGGAAATATCAAATAAATATCGGACATTCATTTGCCAAAGATGAAAACCTATTATACTTTTAGTTCAGTAATAAAGAACGTTTGTTCTGCTCAATGAATGTTCTAATTAAACGTGATCCTATTCTATTTCTTTTCTTGAAGAGGCCGTGGGCTTAACCCTGCGGCCTCTTTTATTTTATATGCGTTTACCAAACACCTATCTTTACGATGTGATATCTAGTAAATTCAATATCTTATCGACTACTTGTGTCAAATCACTTCTTGGAATCATTGGTAAATCTATCTCACATGGGTCGTCAGTGATCATTGCAACAACATCGTTTTGTGTAGCGGCAATCGGTTCAGTGTTTGCTTTTTCTCGCCACACTTCCAACTTAAGACCTGGCCCTGCACAATGCCCTTCAACCAACACAAAATCACAACCTGCATACAGTGGCATAATATGATCATAACATAATGTATCGTTTAGCGGGGTCGGCAAATGCACTGCTGTATGACGACCAGATATAATGGCTGCAGGGACCGCGCCAGCAAGGCGATGCCGATCAGAATCTTTACCTGGGGTATCTAAGTCATAATTATGTGATGTATGCTTAATAGAACCGACTTGTAACCCTCGTGCCCAAAACGCTTCAATTAAAGCAACCACCAAGGTGGTTTTGCCATTATTCTTGCGACCGATGATGTTTACTATTTTCATATTTGCACTATAACACTCTCTTAATTTAAATGCTATACTGCATTTGATATTTGCACCGCAATAGTCATTATTGTTCATAAACAAAAGCAACCCAGCGCCCGAACCGATGCTTTAAAATGACTGATTTTACCTCATTGCATAGCGATAGATTGTCGCTGATGACAGAAGCGTGCCTCAGACAACGGTACTTTAAGGTTGATTTATTGCCTTTAAAGACTACAGTATTGCCATGAAAATTATTATTGATGAAAATATCCCGTTAGCAAAAAAATGCTTTAATACTTTGGGCGATGTCGTTTTAGTACCTGGCCGAGACCTACCCGCTGATGTCGTAAAAGATGGCGATGTCCTCTTGGTACGCTCGATCACACAGGTAAATGCCACCCTCCTTAAAGACAGCAATATAAAGTTTGTCGGTACTGCCACCATAGGGACTGACCATATCGATCTAGAATACCTCAAAGAGAATAATATCACCTTTACATCAGCTGCAGGTTGCAATGCCAATTCCGTTGGCGAATATATCACCCTAGCGATGTTACATTTTGCTGAAAAATTGCAATTCGATTTGTCCACTAAAACAGTTGGTATCATCGGCGTCGGCAACGTCGGCACAAATGTCCGCGAGAAAGCCGAGGCACTGGGCATGACCGTCCTCGAACATGACCCCCCTAAGGCAGCTACGCTTGGCGGTGACCACTGGGTTTCATTTGCAGAAGCCTTTGCTGCTGATATCGTCACCATTCACGTGCCACTAGAAAAAAATGGTGACAATCCGACGTATCACATGATTAATGCATCTGTGTTAAGTCAACTAAAACCGCATCAAATTTTAATCAATGCTGCGCGTGGTAGCGTAATCGACAATGCAAGTTTTACCAACTATTTAAAAGAAACCCCGCTAGCAGCAGTACTTCTCGATGTTTGGGAAAAGGAACCGACAATCTCCCAAGCGATGCTTACACAAGTCGATTTAGGCTCTCCACATATCGCAGGGTATTCATACGATGGCAAGATCAACGGCACCACAATACTCTACAATGCCCTAACAACATTTTTAGGTAGAGAAGAAACAATCACTACTGCTCAACTATTAAGTGATATCCCTGATAACCACATCACCATCGATACCAATGAGAAAACCATGCAAGCAGTTTGCCTCGAAGCGCTCAGATCAATATATGATCTCACCTTCGACGATAAAACATTACGTGATTCTATCTTATTGCCCCAAGAAAAACGTGGTGCCGCATTTGACCACCAACGTAAATCATATAGACAGCGCCTTGAAGCATCTCATACACATATCACCCTTTCCCCCTATAACGACGCATTAGCAACAACCTTAATATCAATCGGGTTTAACGTAAACAGTGAAACAATAAGTGGATAAAACCTTATGGACAACATGCAAGACAAACCACTCCAATTTAAAAAGCTTCATAAAACCGCAATCATTCCCGCCTACCAAACCAATGGTGCCGCCGGCTTTGATTTCAATGCTTCAATCTTGTTAGATGATGAAGGTAGTTATAATCATCTCGAAAAAACGGATAAGGGCGACACCCCTAGCGTGGTTATACCCCCCAAAGCTCAGTTTGTTGTCAAAACAAAACTTGCCTGCGCCATTCCCTTTGGGTTTGAAATGCAAATTCGTCCCCGTAGCGGCCTCGCCTTTAAACATTGCATAACCCTTACCAACACCCCCGGCACCATCGACAGCGACTATCGTGGTGAAATCATGATTATGGTTTACAATCTCGGTAACAAACCTTTTACCATTTACCAACACGACCGCATCGCCCAAGGCGTTATCTCTCGTGTGCCACAACTCAATATCATCGAAGTCAACACACTCGACGACACCGAACGTGGCGCAGGTGGCTTTGGTTCTACTGGTGTTTAACGCGTGCCTGTTGCGGAAACCGACAGCTGTGATCGGCTGCAAAATAATCGCGACATTGGTTGGGTAAATCAATATTGAAGTGCCGCCAATGTTAAGCCACCGTGGGCGCAAGAAAAATGACGCCCCACACGCATTAAAACTGATTTAACACATTTACTTTGTCAAATTTGACATTTTGACTAATTTATAAATTAACAGTAAATATAGACATTGACATCCCCGATGATATAAGTAGACTCGCAAAATATTTTTGTCCTCTAGGGACGTCGAGTATATAATACTTTTAGATACAAAGGCAACACAAATGAGTTATCCTGCACCATTCTACAAATGGCGACCCCACCCTTGGCACGGTATTGCTATTGGCCCTAATCCGCCACAAGTTGTACAAGCTTACATCGAAATTACCCCATTTGATACCGTGAAATACGAAATCGATAAAACCACTGGTTTTTTGAGATGTGATCGACCGCAACGCAGTTCAGCCCAATCGCCAGCGCTATACGGATTTATCCCCCGCACATTTTGCGGCCGCAATGTATGTAAATTGATGGCCGGAACCAAAAAGGGTGACGAAGACCCGCTCGATATTTGCGTACTCACTGAGCGCCCTATTAATCGCTCTGAAGTATTACTCAATTCCCGTATCATTGGCGGATTGCCAATGAACGATGGTGGCGAAGCTGATGATAAAATCATTGCGATCTTAGAAAACGACCCTTATTTTGAAGGCGTCAATGACATCGCCGAGCTCCCTAGTATCACTATCGAACGGCTCAGACACTACTTTATGACCTATAAATTGCGTCCCGGTGAAGCTTCTACTGTCTCTATCGCCAAAGAATATGGCAAAGAGTATGCCCAGAAGGTTGTCGAAGCATCAATCAGAGATTATCTTGACGAATATGGCGACTAATACTTATCGCTAATCTTTAACTATTATAAAAGATGAATTACCGATACCATTGACGTTAACACCAAAATCTATTACTATTTAAATTAACGTAATGCCATACCACCTGTTTGGCTATGGCGACACATTCTATGGAGTAAAAAATTATGAAAACAACATTCTCAAAAATTTTATTAACCTGCCTCGTTGCACTCATCGTTTCACCAACTGTTTTAAGTGTTGATAAAACGAAAGCAAATTGGCGCACCAATATGACCAAGCCAAAGATGATGACCTTTGACAAAGCAACCGACTACTATTGGATTTTAGATACCAACAAAGGGGTCATCAAGATCAAATTAATGACCAAAGTTGCGCCGATGCATGCAACCAGCACGATCTACCTCACCAAGGAAGGGTTTTATGATACATTAACTTTCCACCGGGTTATGCCAAACTTTATGGCACAAGGTGGTTGCCCAACTGGCACCGGTACTGGTGGCCCAGGCTACTATTACGAAGGCGAATACGACAAAAACGTGCGTCATGATCGCCCATACCTTTTAAGCATGGCCAACACAGGTCGCCCTAGCTCAGACGGTAGTCAATTTTTTATTACATTTGTACCAACACCACACCTTGATGGCAAACATACCATCTTTGGGGAAGTGACAGAAGGACAAGCTGTAGTCGAAATATTAGAATCATTCGGTTCTGGTGGTCGCGGTAAGCCAACAACAAAACTATTTATCAAGAAAGCGACCATCGTTGAAGTGAAAAAAGGTGACACAAAAAGTGCACCCAAACTCAAAGGCGCAGTAGCGCCAGGAAGCTGTTGCGACAAAGCAGGAAAAAAAGGTGCCGCATGCACCCATCCTTGCTGCAAAAAATCGGCTGCCGATGGCATTGTTTGCCCCAAGTGTAATAAAACAAAAGAAGTAAAAAAAGCCAAAATCAAATACAAAGAAGGTAGCTGCTGCGACCAAGCAGACAAAAAAGGTAGTGCATGCACCCACAGTTGCTGCAAAAAATCGGCCGCCAAGGGCAAAGCATGCCCAGGTTGTAATAGCTAAGAAATCAAAAGGTCCACCCTCTTTATTCCTTTAAATAAGGTAACAAAGAGGGTGGACTCTATATACTCATCTTTTTGAATTGCCATTCGGGAATTGATTTAATAATAAGCATGATCCAGCGCCACATCCATTTTGTGTACAAAATGTTTTTGTGATTCTGTTGCGCCTTAAAAATATCGTCGGCAACATTTTGAGGTAGGGCTGTAAGCTTTGCAGGGAGATCCATCCCTGCGGTCATTTTGGTTGCGACAAACCCAGGTTTCACCGTCAACACATAAACACCTACATCATAAAGCCTATTTCTAAGACCAGACAAATAAGCACTTAACCCTGCTTTGGCGGCACCATAGTGATAATTAGATTTACGACCACGGTCACCAGCAACAGAACTAACACCAATAATAAAACCACCAGTTTTTTGTTTTTCAAATGCGTTGGCTACAATGTTTAACAAGCTAACAATGCCGGTGAAATTGGTATCAATAATCTTATGCGTCTCAATAAAATCACATTGTGATTTATCTTGATCACCAAGATAACCAACCACTGAAATAACACCGACAGGTTTTTCTATAAGATTATTATAAAAGGCATCGTGCGATGCATAATCTAAGACATCTAGTTCAATCGGCGTAATGGTCCTCTCTGATCGAACTTTGAGATCGCTAACAAACATATCTAACTCAGATATGTTTCGAGCAGCCAGATAAAGATCAAATCCATTTTCTGCATACTTTCTTGCTACCGCTTTTGCGATATCGCTTTTAGCACCAATAATCAATATATAACTCATTTTAAATACCTATACGCCTTGATTGAGTAGAATTAAATTTTTCATTCATCTGATATTGCTTACGTAATTCCCTAAACGCCTCTACGTGTTGATACCCTTGTTCGAAAACAGTTTTACTTACACGACTGTCTTTGGCCAAATAGATACGCCCTTGCAATTGTAACACAATTTCATCAAGTTTGTTAAGGAAATCAAATAGTCCTGCATCAATTTTAAAATCTAGCGCCAAACTATATCCTTCAATTGGAAAAGATAAATAATTTTCATTTTCAGGGCCATACAATTTAAGCACTGCCAAAAACGAACCACGTCGGGATTCAGAAATCTCTTTTAATATTCTCCCTAACCCTTCAAGACTGGTTTCCTTGGGCAAAATAAATTGATACTGCACAAAACCAGTTTTACCATATATCCTGTTCCAGTGATCGACAAAATCAAGCGGAAAAAAGAATGTGTCAAGACCAACTTTTTGGTTGGTAATTGTTTTCTTCACTTTTCTATAATAAAACCAATTGAACATTTTTACGGTAAACGCATTTAGCACAAACGAAGGAAACATAAATGGTACATTTATGTTCTTTTTAGGTTTATAATCTAATTGCCCATCATCGGAAAAATCACCAACCATTAATAAACACTTTCCGATATCACTACCGCTTGCAAGGCAGTCTATCCAGGCGACAGAGTATGGTTTTTCTTTATAGGTTTCAAACGCTGCAAAGGTTTCTTTTAAGTTATTTGTTTTTATTGTCGCTTGGTCAATATGCTTAGATTTAATTTGTTTAAGCGAAATAATTGCTTCTAATATCACACCGGTAAGGCCCATGCCCCCACACGTCGCCTTAAACAATTCGGTATTTTCCGTTTTACTGCAAGTAACGACTTCCCCACTTGGCACCATGAGCTTAAACATGGTTACACATTCGCTAAAACAACCTGCGATATGATGATTTTTACCATGCACATCACTAGCGATTGCTCCGCCAACAGTAATCAATTTAGTCCCTGGGGCAATCTTTAAAAACCACCCTCGTGGTACAAAAACATTTATAATATCTGATAACAAAACCCCAGCTTGAAGATGTAGCAAGCCGCTTGTTTCATTAAAATCAATAAAATAATCATATGGTTTTGCATGAATAATATTTTTACTTAATGCACTATCACCATAACTGCGACCATTGCCATATGGAATAAGTGCTTCGTGGTGATCAATGACTTCTTTTAAAACAGGCTTGCTATCAAAAGTATAGACCTCATTATTTACATGAGGATAATTTCCCCAACTTGACAGCGTCATGAGATTTTATCCTGAAAAAAAAACCTGTTATCTAGATAACATTTAAAGGCTTTACCAATAACAAGGTCAATGCCGCCGCCAATATAATTTTTGCGCCTAAACTTGTATACAATCATAAATAAATAATCCATACAAAAGCACACAACCAAGATAAAATTGTAATTTGCATAAATTTATCCTTAAGCACTATCTTGGTTGGTGACCCACTGTTCTTTTCCACAAAGACGATTTGCAAATAACGCATGATGCCCAAAATAACAAATAGCGCAGTAAGGTATAAATATTCGCTACCCATTCGTGCCACGACTTCAGGTGACGTTGAATAGAGAAGATATGCCACAATAACTACAGATGCCATAATAATCATTGCGCCGTCTATAAGTTGTAAATTATATCCTTCTACGACTTCGCGCATCTTCTTTCCTGTATCCAAAAAAAGTAACACATCATCGCGCCGTTTTGCTAATGCCATAAACAACGCCAATAAAAAAGTCATAATAACGATCCACATCGACAGTGGAACGCCGGTGACAATAGAACCAATAAATAGGCGTAACACAAATCCTATTGAAATGGTTGTCACATCTAATATTGCAATATGTTTGATAAAATAACTATAAGCAACATTCAATGCTACATAACCACTTAAGACCCCCAGCGCTTTTAAAGATAACATCCCCATAAGAATGCCACCAATGATCAACAAACAGAACATCAATCCAAACGCAAATCTATTAGTAACTGCACCTGAAGCTAGAGGACGATACTTTTTTTCGGGATGTAAACGATCATCTTCGATATCTTGAGAATCATTTAATATATATATCGCACTCGCTGACAAAGAAAATGCTACAAATGCGATCAACGCATTAATTAACATTTGTGAATCATTAATTTTACCCACAAAAAAGAGTGGCATAAATATAAATAAATTCTTTACATATTGATGTGGTCGAATAAGCAAAAATAAATTTTTAAAGATGGATGACATATTGTATGATTAAACCCTAAAACTAAACGGTATTATCTTTGCCTTTATCACTATTAGTGATTATCGGACGCATGATTATCTATAAGCAAGACGCATATAAAATTCAAAACTGTCAAAAGTTAATAATACAATATAACATCTCAAAATCCAAACAAATAAAGCCCCATTATAGCTATAATGGTATTCAAACATACAAACCAACATTTTAATTACAACTGGGAAAAACCACTTACGACTGCAAAAAGGGTATAGAGGAGTGAGGCAATGCCTGAATTTAGAAATGTTGGTAGTAGTGACCATAAAACCATTAAACCGATTGCCTTTAGCCACACCAATTTCAAGGTGTGCTTTAAATAATAGATGGTAAAAAATAAAATCAAGGGTGGTGCAAACCCGACGACAGCCAATACGCCTAAGCTATCTGACAAATAAAATAAACCGAGGGCACATAATGCAACAAATCCAGAGACTAAAATTGCGACAATGCTAGCGTTCATCGAAATGCGCATTGCATCTCGAAAGGTACATACAATGCTCATCATAATACAGCTCAACCACAAGAAAAAGGCATAAATCATCCACCCCACAATACTCCAGATCGCAAGCACCACTAATACGATAATGATCATCGTTGCCGTTAGCCACTTATCAAGCAGTGGTTGCGCTTTTTCTTTAAGCGCAGCAAAGTCGAATTCCCCCAATGCCTTACCTAAACTTTTTGTATCTAACTTAGTTAATGTTTCAGTTAGCGCTTTTATATTATCAGGTAATACAATTTCATTTTCTTTTTTGATATCTGGTAATATCAACGTGTTGCCAGGGGCAATGGTGTACGGCTCAGGTATTTGATTCATCTCGATAATTTCACGCCATCGACTGGCGTCACCCAGTTCGTTTTTAGCTATCGCCATCAATGTATCCCCTGACTGAACGGTATAACCGCTAGCAATACCCGCGCAATAAATCGTAAGGAGCAATAGCGTGAAGTGTTTATGAAACAGAGTTAATCGCTTAATTGTTTTTATTGTTTTTATTGTTTTGGTAAGATATTTCAAATATTGAATTTCAAACAATCATTTAGATGCCATTTAAATACAACACGCCTAATGTGACGACCGCACCGGCAAGTGTTATGATACTAAAAATAGATAGTCCAAATAAAAAGGTAAATCGTTTTTGTTGCGCTGCAAGCATTTCACTCATACGATCATCACTTGACTGCAATAACTCCCCAATATTTGCCATCGATAAACTTTGCGCCTGCGCATTTTCCAATACCATCTGATTTTGTTCTGAAGCGCGTTCTAAACGATCATTAATATCAACTAATTTATCCATTTGTTCAATGGCATGCCCTGGAAGGGTTTCAATCGTTGTAAGCAACTTTTCATGCCCCACTGCCTGATCGGTTAAATGCTTACTAATAGTAGTAACCACTTCTGTTTGCTGTGCCGCAGTTTCAGGATATATCTTCAAGATATCTGGTAATTGAGATAAACTTTGCTGTAGCAATTCACCATTTTCTTTTTGCGCCGCTACGGTATCGTTTATATTCGATAAAACATCAACCATCCGATTAAAATTATCTTCTATTTTCTCAAGACGCGCCTTGGTATCTTGCTTAACAACTTTTGTTTCAGAACCAACAGAGACCACACTATCATGCGGCAACGCATCGCTACAAGGTGACATCTTAGCTGTTGATGATTTTCCAAACCACCCCCCCATACGTTTCCAAATCTGTTTTTTTTGCATCATCACACTCCATTTATAAAACAATGATATCGACGTATACTATAGACCTACAGATATTATGTCAATATGCACTAAAACATCACCGAAACAAATGATCATTGTAACGATCCACTTTATACATTCCTTTTTTTATCTGATAACACACCTTTATTCAAGTAGATTTTACCGTTATAGTGGTTTTATGCGTTCAAAACCAAAACAACAGTTACCTTCCGATCAATTAGCCATGCGCAATTTTACCAGAAAATTTATCGCTGCCCTATTATTCACTATTATCGCAATGATGATCTTTAACGGCAAACGCGATGGTTACACCATGGCCCCTACCCAAAATAGTGGCAAAAGACAAAGGGCCGATGATAATCTATCGTCACAACAAACCACTACTCAAAACGACCAATTTCGATACCACAATAAACAATTTACTGTGACAAAAGTGATCGATGGTGATACTTTTGATATTAACTTGCCAAATGGTAAATATAAAACAACGCGAATCAGGCTACTAGGCGTCGATACACCCGAGAAAACCGGCGGTTACAAAGATAAAATGTACTACGGTGATGAAGCAACAAAATTTACCACTGATACCATTTACAAAAAAGTGATAACCATTAAGCTCGATATTACAGGCGTCTCACGCGGCAAATATGGTCGTTTGTTATGCTATGTCTATACCGATAAAACAACTATGCTCAATGAACAAATCATCAAAAAAGGATTTGGCTATAGCGACCCCCGCTTTGCGCATCTATATAAAACAACATTTACCAAATTAGAAAAACAGGCACGTCATAACAAAACCGGCTTATGGCAAAAAGTCACCTATGCGCAACTGCCATACTACCATAAATAAACAATGCAGAGGAAATACATAACTCCTTACACAATAAAGACTTACCGTATAATGTAGCGATTTTGCATCATATCACTAGTGTAGCCCCATTTAAATGCCCACATCGGTCACGCAGATAATGGTTTTTATACTAAAATGTCACCCTGTGGTGGGTAAAAGCACCGTCTTGGTGTTGATTTTTTCCCTATGAAAGTGGATAATACTCTGCTTGATAATGAGGCAAATCTATTGAATAAATGCAAGTACCATTCATTCATGTACAAGTGCCAACAACATGCCCTAAAAAACGGGCCGGAGATGATACAGTATGTTTAAACAGGTTGACTCTACCTGCGATCAAGTAAAACTCGAACACCGTATTTTAGCATGGTGGGATGAGACAGACGCATTTAATAAATTACGCGAAAAAAATAAAGGGAAAAAAAAATGGTCGTTTATTGACGGACCAATTACTGCTAACAATCCAATGGGTGTGCACCATGCGTGGGGCCGCACATTAAAAGATACATTCCAAAGATATCAAGCAATGCTTGGCCGAGAATTAAGGTATCAAAACGGATTCGACTGCCAGGGCTTATGGGTAGAAGTTGAAGTTGAAAAAGAACTTGGCTTTAAAAGTAAAAAAGAAGTCGAAGCATTCGGTATTGAAAAGTTTGTTAATATGTGCAAAGCGCGTGTTAAAAAATATGCAGGCGTACAAACTGAACAATCAATTCGACTCGGCTACTGGATGGATTGGGATAACTCATATTACACCATGAGTGAAGAAAATAATTATACCATCTGGTCGTTCTTGAAAAAATTATTTGAAAACAACAAAGTATATCGCGGTACCGATGTCGTACCATGGAGTGGACGTAGTGGCACCAGCTACTCACAAATGGAAATCATTGAAGGGCGTAAATTAGTTGCACACCGATCAATTTTTGTACGGTTCAAACTCAAAGCGCATGAAAACGAATACTTATTGGTTTGGACCACAACACCATGGACACTAACAAGTAACGTTGCTGCTGCAGTAAATGTTGGCCTAGATTATGTTAAGTGCCAAGCCAAAGATGGTGCAATCTATTACTTCGCTAAAGAAAATCTTGAATTTGCAAGGCTCGATAAACAATTTAAAGAAAAGAAACAATGGGTTGAAGATGTACCAAAACTCAAAACCTTGGCACAAATTTTCAAAGAACGTGGTGGCTATGAAATCATAGATACCATAAAGGGCGCTGACATGGTAGGCTGGGAATACGAAGGCCCATACGACCATCTTGAAGCACAAAACATCGCTGGTGGTTACCCGCTTACCAACGACAAACTTGAAGCCGAAGGTGTCACAGGCGTCACATGCCATCGCGTCATTGATGGCGGCAAAGACTCCATTGGGTCGGACATCGTTGTTGCAGGTGAAGGAACAGGTATTGTCCATATCGCACCTGGTTGTGGTGACATTGATCACAAAATCGGACAAAAGGAGGGGCTTGTAGAGATCGCCCCCCTCACGCCTGAATCTACTTTTTTAGACAAATTCGACTGGCTCACTGGCAAAAGTGCCATTGATCACGATGTGATCACAGAAGTCATCGACGATTTAAAAACACGTGAAATCATTCTACATGTTGAACTATACCCGCACGTTTATCCACACTGTTGGCGCAGTGGCGAAGAACTGGTTTACCGACTCGTTGACGAGTGGTACATCAACATGGACTGGCGAGATAATATTAAAAATGTCGTTGAGCAAATCGAATGGAAACCAGCATGGGGCAAAGATCGTGAAAACGAATGGCTCACCAACATGGGCGACTGGATGATTTCTAAAAAACGATTCTGGGGTTTAGCACTACCCATTTGGGAATTCGAAGACGATACCTACTGGGTCATTGGCTCAAAAGAAGAGCTCAAAGAATTATGCGCCGAGGGATGGGAAGAATTTGAAGGCAATACCCCCCACAGACCGTGGATCGATAAAGTCAAAATCCGTCATCCCGAATCAGGCCTTATAGGCACGCGTATTAAAGATGTAGGTAACCCATGGCTTGACGCTGGCATTGTGCCGTTTTCGACATTGGGTTACAACAACGACAAAGCATATTGGAACGATTGGTTCCCTGGTGATTTAGTCTTAGAATGTTTTCCTGGGCAATTTAGAAACTGGTTCTACTCGCTACTAGCTATGAGTACCACTATGGAAAACCGTGCACCATTTAAAACATTACTCGGCCACGCATTGGTGCGTGATGAAAATGGCAAAGAAATGCACAAGTCTACTGGCAACTCTATTCCATTCAACGAAGCAGCTGACAAGCTTGGATCAGACACCATGCGTTGGATGTATTGCAACCAAAACCCTACGAATAACTTAAATTTCGGGTACGGCTTGGGCGAAATAGTACAACGCCGTAACTTTAGTACTTGGTGGAATGTATATAGTTTCTTTATCAACTACGCACGCCTTGACGGCTTTGACGTCAATGCGCCGATTATTGCTTTTGACAGTTTACAAGATATTGACCGATGGCTTTTGAGCAAGCTACAAGAGCTTGTTAAAGCAGCCAACACATCGCTTTCTGCTTATGACACGCTTACACTAATGCAACTCGCAGACGACTTCATCGATCGCTTAAGCAACTGGTATGTACGTCGCAATCGTCGTCGCTTTTGGCGCGCAAAAAGCGAATCAGACCAAGATAAACTTGCTGCATATCAAACGTTATACAAAGTATTGGTCGACTTCTGCAAAGTAATGGCACCTATCGTACCGTTTTTAACCGAAGATATGTACCAAAACCTTGTACGCACCGTAAATACAGATGCACCCGAAAGTGTGCACCACTGTGATTACCCTCAGTTTGATGAAAATTTATATAACGAAAACATCGCTGAAGAAATGGATCTCGTGGCAGATATTGTTAACAAAGTACTCTCTATCCGCGAAATCAACCAACTACGCGTACGCCAACCCCTGTCACAGCTTTCCGTCTCAACAACTAAGGCATCGGTCGGCACTGTACTCAACCAATATGAAAGTCATATTTTAGACGAGTTAAATATCAAAAAACTCGTGGTAGAAAATGTGACCCAATACCAAAATGTTACCATTAAACCCAACCATAGAGCGCTCGGCCCTAAGGTTGGCAAAAACATGAAAATTGTTACACAACTCATTGCTAAGGCAGAATCAAATGAACTCGCAGCAGCAGTCGCCGCTGGCACAGCGGTACTCACTGAAGGTGACTTCTCGATTACCCTTACCCCTGATGATATTTCTATTACACAAGACGCCGTAGATGATATGCAGTTTGCAAACGAAGCTGACTTTTCATTGGCGCTCTTTACGACCATCACCCCTGAACTTAAAATCGAAGGACTAGCGCGTGATCTTGTTAGAAATATTCAACAAATACGTAAAGAGAGTGGCTTTGAAATTCAAGATAGAATATCAGTCACCTGGTACAGCGATGACCAAGATGTCCAACAGGCGATCAAAACCCATGGTGACTACATTTGTAAAGAAACACTTTCTGACAAAATCAGTCAGTGTGAAACAAGTAGCCTAGACGTTAAACTTGCTGGCGCAACGGCTAAATTGTCCGTGGCTAAATTATAAAATTAAAGACACTCTTCATCATGAATAAAACACGCATTGGCATTTTACTTTCTGGCGGCGGCAGAACAATGGTTAATATCGCACAACAGATTGCCCAAGGGGATATCAACGGGGAGATCGTAACGGTGATATCATCACGGAGTGATGTTGCAGGCATTGAGCGCAGCAAAGACCTTGGCATTATGCCAATGGTTATAAGCCGCAAAGACTACGATTCAACCTCAACGTTTAGTCACGAACTATTTTCAATAATGCGAAAAGAAAGCGTGTCATTAGTATTGATGTGTGGTTGGCTTTGTTTATGCGAAATACCAGAAGACTACACAAACAAGGTTCTTAATATTCACCCTTCGCTGCTTCCTAAATTTGGCGGCAAAGGAATGTATGGTCACCATGTACACCAAGCAGTCATTGCCAACGGTGAAACTGAAAGCGGTGCCACTGTACATTTTGTTAACAACAACTACGACGAAGGCCCCGTGATCATCCAGAGAAAATGCGCCGTCGATCAAAATGAAACCGCTGATACATTAGCGGCTAAGGTATTTAAAGAGGAATCTCTCGCATATCCTCAGGCAATTAATTATGTCATAGAAGATCGCATATTAATTAACAATAACCAAGTAACAATAAAAACATCAACATCATAATCTTTAACAACTATTTTAACCCTTAGGTAGATTTTACTATGTATCAAAAACCATTACCCAAACGCATCACAAACCTTTCGGATGATGAAGCCATTCATTTAATTAATGAATGCCGCAGCCAACTCGGCAAAGAACTTGCCATTTTAGGACATCATTACCAACGAAATGATGTTATTCAGTTTGCCGATTTTACCGGAGACAGTTTAAAACTAAGTCAAATAGCTGGAGAACAAGATGCAAAATATATCGTTTTCTGCGGTGTGCATTTCATGGCCGAATCTGCCGACATATTAACGAGCGATCAACAAACCGTCCTGTTACCAGACATGACCGCAGGTTGTTCAATGTCTGACATGGCCGATATTGATGAAGTTGAAGATGCATGGGATGTCTTTACAGAACAACTACCAGATATCGATTGCGTTGTGCCTGCAACATATGTAAATTCATCTGCCTCAGTCAAAGCTTTTACCGGAAAAAATGGCGGCGTCTGTGTTACTAGTAGTAATTGCAAGTCTATTTTTACTGAAATATGGCGCGAAGCACCTGAAGCAATTATATTCTTTCTACCTGATGAACACCTAGGACGTAATACCGCTTTTGAAATGGGTATTCCTTTAGAACAAATGCCAGTATTTGATCCTTTTAAAGAAAATGGCGGTATTAGTGCAGAACAATATAAAAACGCCAAAGTTATTTTATGGCGCGGATTTTGTTCGGTGCATGGCGAATTTAATGTGGAACAAATTAAAGAAGCACGAGAAAAAAATAGTGATGTAAATATCATGGTACATCCAGAATGTAATTTTGATGTCGTTCAAGCTGCTGATTCATCAGGTTCTACCGCTGCAATTATAAAAACGCTCGAAGCTGCACCAGATCACTCAGAGTGGGTTATTGGCACCGAAATTAATCTGGTCAAACGCATGGCAGAAAAACTCAAAGAACGCCATATAACCGTTAGAAGCTTATCTGGAAAGGCATGCCCATGTGCAACAATGTACCGCATCGACTTGCCCCATTTGGCATGGATACTAGAAAATATTTACCAGCACAGCCAAAATCCTGAAATACCATTAGCTAACATTATCGTTGTTGCACCTAACGAAAAAGAACAATCTCTTATTGCCTTAAATAAAATGATGACCATCTCAAAAACAGCTCAAAAGGATATTGCATCATAATTCGGGAGTGATGCACATTATTTATATTTTGAAACGAACCCATACTAGCAAACATAATACTGGACACCCTTGTCATTTATTTATATTTATTGGCATTCTCTCGTGCGCTTATTTTGGCTTATTTGGATGCACATCAAGCGACATCAAAAGCCCACCTGCTAAAAAGCAACGCACTACACAAGAAACAGCGTTAAACCGCTTAACTAAATTACCTACTGTTAAGCGTGTAACACCTTGGCAATTACCCGATGGCGTCACAAAACAATCTAACGTCGCACTTGCAATTACCACAGATCACTACCAAATATATACAACAGTTACTGACCCGCTGATCTTAGAGTTCATACCTGTCTTTTTAGAGTCTTCCTTTATTGCCTATTGCAAAACGATTCAACGCAAAGTAAAGCTTGAAAGTCGGTTTCCTATTTATCTTTTTCAAACACGCCTTGAGTGGGCAGATTTCACCAAATTATCTACCGGCCACTTAAGTAAAATCTATCTACAAATCACCGCAGGCGCTTATTTTGATAACGGTATATGTGTCGCATGGCATCTAGGCAGAACCAATGATTATTCAGTATTGGCACATGAAGGGTGGCATCAATTTGCCCACAGAGTGATGAAATTCAATTTACCATCATGGTTAAACGAAGGCATAGCTACAACCTTTGAAAAATATCGTTGGCAGCATGGCAACTTGATATTTGAACCGAAGCGAAATGGTCCCAGATTATTTTCACTTAAAAATGCTATCGCAACAAACACGTTATTACCCCTAGAAACACTTGTCGCCACTGACCCAGGAAATGTATTGTTACATACCCAAAAAAGCCATAGTTCAAACACCGAAAGCGCCATAGGAACCTACTATGGACAATGTCATGCCCTTATACGTTTTCTACAGGAATATAATCAAGGCGCTATACTGGTAAAATTTATCGAAATGTTACAAGGTGCAGATCAAGGGACATGGCCGCTGTCGCCTTCATTAATCTCAGAATCAACCGAAAAGGATAAACCACTCAGTCGATACTGGAACAGTCAAGTTGGTGCTATTATTTTTGACACATATATTTCCAAAGAAAGCGTCCGTATAAATAGTGCCTATCGTAATTTTTGCCTTAGCTTAGCTTCCACTGTAAGCGGTAGAAGATAGAACAATCTTTTTAGATTATTTATTACATATTGCATGTTAACCGATGAACAGATATAAGTTATAAACCGTATTGTAAGTTGAACCATAATTTCCGGACTATTTGCAAACAACCAATGTGTTAATCAGGTCGAAGAAGGCGCTTAGTCACCTGGAATCAACACTTTAACACTAGAGCCAACAAGGTACATTTTATGCCCGAAATCACACAACTTATTATTTATTGTATCATTATTTTGGCAGTGTCGCTCTTGGGTGGTTGGATACCTATTTGGATCAAACTTTCACATAAAAGACTCGAAATCGCCACTAGTTTTGTCGCTGGCATGATGCTAGGCATGGGGCTTTTACACATGCTTCCACATGCCATACAACAATTCGATCATAACATTCATGATATCATGATTTGGACTTTAATAGGTCTCCTTACCATGTTCTTTATCGAGCGGTTTTTCTCTTTTCATCACCACGACTCTTACAATACAGAAGTCGACTGCTGTGGCCACGAAAACGACACACACAACCACAATAGTGGCCATAAAAGAAATCAACACCACATCACCTGGAGCGGTGCCGCAATTGGCTTAACACTCCACTCGATACTCGCTGGCATTGCATTGGCTGCCGGCGTGCATAATAATAGCGGCGTCGCTTTTGCAGGTATCGGCATTTTTCTTGTGATACTATTACATAAGCCATTCGACTCAATGACCATCGCAATGTTAATGTCCGCAGGTAAACATAGTAAAAATCGTATTCATTTTGTTAATGCACTTTTCGCCTTAGCCATTCCTCTTGGCGCCCTCTTGTTTCACTTTGGATTGGCCAATTTTTCTGAAAGTAATTTTATTGCTAAGGCACTTGCCTTTTCTGCAGGAACTTTTTTATGTGTTTCATTAAGTGACCTCTTACCAGAACTTCAGTTTCACCATCATGATCGCATTAAGCTCACATTATCACTCCTTGCTGGATTAGGATTTGCCTGGATCGTTGGCCTTGCTGAGCATCAGAGCCATAACCATGACCACGCACCCCACACTGAATCCATAAATGCCATTGATCACGACAATCATGGCCATGAAAGTTGTGATGACCACGAAAACCACGATCATCACCAACATTAACTATTAACTATTTCAAGAATTATTACCAAAGGCATTATTATAATGAATCAGATTAAACGTATAGGCATCATAGGCGGTTCTGGCCTAGGTCAAGCACTTGCAAGTCAAACCAAAGGGAAGTCACATGATATTAACACACCATTTGGCAAACCATCTGCCCCAATTATCACTACCGAATTAGAAGGTGTACCCATTGCATTTTTGGCCCGACATGGCGAAGGGCATATGCTTAATCCTTCTGCGGTACCATATCGGGCAAACATTTATGCCCTTAAAATGATGGGCGTAACCCATATCATCGCAAGCGGAGCAACTGGTTCATTGGTCGAAGAAATGGCACCAAAACATCTTGTGGTTATAGATCAAGTGATAGATAAAACATTTAAAAGACAGTCTAGTTTTTTTGACGAATTGGCAGTCCATGTTGATTTTGCTTATCCGTTTTGCGAGTCAATGCGTGCACTCTTAATTAATGCCGGAAAAGATATTGATACAACATTGCACAGTAGCGGCACATATGTTTGCATGGAGGGGCCACAATTTTCTACGCGGGGGGAATCATTATTACACAAATCATGGGGTGCCCACCTCATTGGGATGACCTGCATGCCCGAAGCCAAGCTAGCCCGCGAAGCAGAGATTCCATATGCCTTGCTCGCTTTGCCCACAGATTATGATTGCTGGCGCCCGCATGAAGGCAGTATAGATAAACATAGTTTAATGACCGAGATCATTGGCAATCTAAATGCTGCGACAGATAACGCGATAAACTTAATCACTAAAGCCGTAAAGAATGCAGGTGAAATGGATTTACTCAACACGCCAAATGAACATCACCAAGCGTTAGAAATGGGCATTTGGTCAGACAAATCAAAAATCACCCCAGCCCAGAAAGAAAAACTCGGCATCATTATTAGTAAGTATTTATAGAAGAATGAAAAGGGGTTCGGCCTCTTTATTATCTTTAAAGTAGGACAATAAAGAGGTCGACCCGTTTCATTTACCTGTAATCTGGAATGAATACAGGTTTAAAGGTTTTGGCCATTAATGGCGTAGTTGCCTCTTTTGCTTTTAAATGATCAATAATATCCTGCATGCCAATGCGATGATGAAATTCACCCATCGTTTCAATGTCAGATATGCGATCGCTCTTATAAAAATCAAACAATGTTGAAATCAAATTAACTAAATCTTCCTTTGCAACCATACGTAAATAAACATTGTTGTCGTTATCAATAACTTCACGTCCTTGAGTGCGCCCATTACATGAACCCATTAATTTTACTTGATAGTGCTTCTTACCAGAACCGATCAAGCCAATTGTTTTGGTTGCAGGTCTAAAACATTGACGTTCACACCCAGTCATTCCGATGGATTCATTCAAATCGCCGTACCCTGCTTTGTCAAGATCGTCAATTAATGTTGGGATATATTTTTCAGACTCGGTATAAGCCAAACGACACGTATGCAATGCAACGCATGCGCCAGAATTTTTACGTAACGTTGAATATGTATCACCGTTCCTCACGCCATAACCAAATTTCTTTAAATCATTTTCAAAAGTTTCGCGTTGTTCTTCACTAATATTCATAAAAATTAAATCTTGGTTTGGCGTAATGTAACTAACAACATCATAATTGTCCATTGCATACCGAACCATTTTCTTAATATCACCATTCACCATGCCATCCATCAATCGGCCACACTCTATATAACAACCGTATGACCACAAACCGTCACGCTCTTGCTGAGCCCAACCGTGATGTAACAATCGATCGCCATAATCAAAATCGCTCAGTGGTTGTTCAAAATTAATATTCTTCTCTTTTAATCGATCTTGATACCAAGAAATACCTTTAACCATTACGGTGTATTTTAGACGTGCCCAATTGCGCTCGCTACGATCACTCCATTCTTCATGAATTTTAACAACGGCATCGCAAGCAGCTAACAAATCTTCTTCATTCACAATGCAAAGTGGCTTAGCCAAAACTGCAATGGTCGCTTTACCCGAGCGTTGCCCTTGCCCGCCACCAATATATAATTGAAAGCGCGACACTTTATTACCGTCAAGAATAGGCGCTATCCCCAAATCATTGGTTCTAAGTTCTACACAGTTATCCGCCACATATTCGCCTGTTTCATGGTGCTTTACAAACGAACCGATACCAATTTTAAATTTTCGGTTAAGTAACATTTTACTATATTGATATTTTGGTTCATTATTTTCTTCACGCACATAAGCAGGGTCGATTGCAAAAATCTCAATGTGCGGCGCAATATCTAACTGAAAATATTTACCTATTTTTTGCGCCCATTGTGTTGCATCAAAAAGTTCACTATTAATTGAAGCTGGCGAGGCCATTACATTGCGCACATTATCGCCACAACCATTTAGGCTAAAAAAACCTGCCTTAGCAACTGTTTGTATTAGTTCTACGACATCTTCCTTTTTTACCCAATGGTATTGAATACATTGTCGCGTCGTCAAGCGAAGTGATGGTTTTCCTTCATCGCTGACACCAACTTTATCTGCAAGCTCATCTAAAATTTGCCATTGTCGACGGGTAATCGGGCCACCAGCAGGCATGGCCAAGCGGATCATATAGTTCCACTCTTTCTCCTTACCACTTTTTGCCCGATTAAATTCTAAATATATACCATGGCTCTTTGCAATAATTTCACTTTCATGCTTTATTTCTGCATATGAAAAATCGCGAAACTCTTCTTTGAGATTACCTTTAATACCCAAGTCAAGTTTAATCAACTCATTCGCGTTATAATCTTCTTTCGGTGTCCCAAAACTAGGGGTAATTTCTTTCATTAAATCATTCCTAAGGCGTAAGCGCCATAATCGTATGTCGTTTTTTGTTCATCAAAAATTGAACAACTTTATCTTATTTATATTCTAAATTTCATATTCCGGTGTTGGCCCTTTACCGAGACGAACTTTTGTCCAAAGTCGTTCGTGACCGTAATAAACAAATAATTTTATGATGGTATCTGCAAAGGCAACGCCAAGCGCCATGTTTACTTCATCAGTCGCACGGTATGTCACCAAAGCTGTAATTAATGTCGCAATGACACGCCATGAAATCGTTTTATAAATACTGCGCAGATGCGATTCTCCACGTTTACCCATGGTGTTACCTTTCTGCAACACGCTATACTGTAAGCATTCAATCTAATTAATACTTATATCGTATAACTTGCTACCTGATTATCATGTAATTCATCTTGCCGGTCAATTAATTCCTGTAGTGTCAAACCACTAAAAACCTGATCAACCAAAACATCAATTTGGCCAAAAACAGCAGCCAATACATTATCTGCCGGGCTAATATTTTGTCCTGATTTTGTTACTTGCGTCACAATATCCAAAGGACCCTGGACTGCATAAATCACATTAGCGACGGTTACCTCAACAGGCAAATCTTTTAAAAAATAGCCTCCCGACGCGCCTCTAGTTGATGTAACTATCTGTGCAGACTTTAGTTGTGTTAATATTGCTTCCAGGAACTTTGTCGGAATATCTTGCGCCTTGGCTATTTGCGCGACTTTTCGAGCACTACCAGTACGGCAATGACGGGCCAACTCTACCGACGCCTTTAAAGCGTAATATGTCTTTTGAGATATAAAAATACGGTATCACCCTTATATAAATATACAATCACTACTAAACTAGTAGGGATTATATAGTATATCGTCAAAAAAGCAAGGCGAGACTTTAAATGATGACTATAAATTGGGCGATAGCCATTTACGGACTTCTTCTACGTCTACACCTTTTCGCCTGGCGTAATCTATTAGCTGGTCTTCTTGGATGCGATTAACGTTAAAGTAAGTGCTTGCTTTGTGTGAAAAATAGAAACCACTCACCGCACTACCAGGGGTCATCGCATAACTGCTTGTTAATTCAAGACCAATACTTTTGCTTGCCCCCAACAATTCAAATAGTTTTCCTTTTTCAACATGATCAGGACAAGCAGGATAACCTGGTGCCGGACGAATCCCATGATATTGTTCTTTGATGAGTTGTGCTGGAGATAATAATTCGTCACGATTTCCCCACACAGCACGCACTTTGCTATGCAATAGTTCGGCAAATGCTTCAGCCAAACGATCCGCAACAGCCTTGACCATAATCGCTGAATAATCGTCATGGTCTGCAGCGAATGTATCGGCAATACTATCTGCACCATCGATGCATACACCAAAGCACCCCAAATAATCTTTCTGCCCTGTTTCCTTGGGTGCAATATAATCGGCAAGACAATGGTTAAATTTCCCTGGGGCTTTTTCAATTTGTTGGCGTAAGAAATGAAATGTCGTTATCACATTCGTTCGCGCTTCATCACTATAAACCGCTACGTCATCTCCAATACCATTCGCACAATAAATACCGTAAATACCTTTAGCTTGTAATGTCTTATTTTTAATAATCGCTTCAAGCATTACTTGGGCATCATCATATAACTTCTTCGCTTCTTTACCATACTTAGGGTGATCAAATACCTGAGGGTATTTACCTTTTAATTCCCAGGTATGAAAAAATGGCGTCCAATCAATATATGTGCTTATTTCAGATAAATCGTAATCGCTTAGAATAACTACACCTGTTTGCTCAGGCACTAACGGTGCATCAATCTCAAAATCAATAGAATGATGGTTCTTTCGCGCTGCTTCAATTGAAATAAGTTTTTGCTTTTTTAAGGACTGCTCATGGCGATCCCGTATTTGTGCATATTCGGCCTTAACTTCAGCTATATAATCATTTGATCCATCACCTACTATAGACTTCGCCACATTAACCACGCGAGATGCATCTAACACATGTACCAGTGGCATGTCAGCAACAGGCTCAACCTTAACGGCTGTATGCTTTTTGCTGGTCGTTGCGCCACCGATTAAAAGTGGCATATGAAGCCCTTCCCGTGTGAGTTCTTTAGCAACATGAACCATTTCATCTAGACTCGGTGTAATCAAACCCGAGAGCCCCACAAAGTCTACTTTTTTTGTTTTTAACGTAGCAATAATTTTATCGCATGAAACCATCACACCTAAATCAATCACATCATAATTATTGCACCCCAAAACAACGCCCACAATATTTTTTCCAATATCATGCACATCGCCTTTGACCGTTGCCAATAATACAGTGCCAGCACTACTTCTAGCGCCATCCTTCTCCGCCTCCATAAACGGATCTAAATATGCTACTGCCTTTTTCATCACACGTGCACTTTTTACCACCTGAGGAAGAAACATTTTACCAGCCCCAAACAAATCACCCACCACATTCATACCATCCATAAGTGGTCCTTCTATCACTTCAAGGGGCCGGGTGCTTTTCAGTCGTGCTTCTTCTGTATCTTCGTCGATATAATCTACAATCCCCTTGACCAAAGCATAAGAGAGGCGCTCTTCTACTGAACCTTTACGCCATGCTAGGTTTTCTTTTTCTTGCTGTGCACTCTTAACCCCTTTGGTTGTTTCAGCAAAATCCAACAACCGCTCTGTCGCATCGTCACGACGGTTTAATATTACATCTTCAACACACGTCAATAAATCTTTAGGGATCTCATCGTATACTGCAAGCATGCCTGCATTAACGATTGCAATATCTAACCCTGCATTAATGCCATGATATAGAAATGCTGAATGAATCGCTTCGCGAATAATATTATTTCCTCTAAATGAAAAGGAAACATTACTAATACCGCCTGAAACCTTACATCCAGGCAATGAAGCTTTAATCACTTTGGTCGCTTCAAAAAAGCTTATTGCATTAATACGATGTTCTTCCATGCCAGTGGCAACAGGGAATACATTTGGATCAAAAATAATGTCAGTCGGATCAAAGCCTACAGTGTCAATCAACACATTATATGCGCGCGTACAAATCTCGATACGACGCTGAGTAGTGTCAGCTTGTCCTTCTTCATCAAACGCCATTACCACGGCAGCAGCACCATATTGTTTACATAATTTTGCATACTTAACAAATGACGCTTCACCCTCTTTTAAACTAATCGAATTTACAATACATTTACCTTGTATACATTTTAATCCCGCCTCGATAACGGCCCATTTAGAACTATCAATCATAATAGGTACACGAGAAATATCAGGTTCAGCCATTACCAAATGACAAAAACGTGTCATCATTTCTACACCATCTAACATGCCCTCATCCATATTGATATCAACAATATTGGCGCCATTGTCAACTTGTTGCCTGGTAATACTCAACGCTGCTTCCAAATCACCTTCTTTAATCAAGCGGGCAAATTTAGGTGAGCCTGTAATATTTGATCGTTCGCCAACCATAATCAATGTAGATTCTTTAGTAATTCGCAAAGGTTCTAATCCACTATAACGTGAAACAGTTTCCGCTTTATTAACCTTATGTGGAGAAATCTTATGCATTACTTTTGCAATAGCGGATATATGGTCTGGCGTGGTGCCGCAACAGCCACCAATAATATTAAGCCATCCATTTTTTGCCCACTCCCCTAGCTGAGATGCCATATACTCTGGCGTATCATCATAGAGACCAAACTCATTTGGCAACCCTGCGTTGGGATGCGCTGAAATAAAACAATTTGCTTTTTCAGAAAGCTCCCCCAAGTAAGCGCGCATATCTTCAACACCCAATGCACAATTAATGCCAACGGAAAATGGTTTTGCATGTTCCACAGCCAACCAAAATGCATCTAATGTTTGCCCTGAAAGCGTGCGACCAGATTGATCAGTGATCGTTACCGATATCATCACAGGTAAGCGGAGATCTAACTTTTCAAATACCGTCTCAATGGCAAACAAACATGCTTTTAAATTTAGCGTATCAAACACTGTTTCGGGCATAAGCATGTCAACGCCCCCCTCTACCAATGCTTCAACTTGCTCTGCATATATTTCAACGAGATCATCAAAGGAGACTGCACGAAACCCTGGATTATTTACATCGGGCGAAAGAGAAGCCGTTCGGTTTGTGGGACCTATAGAACCTGCAACAAAACGAGGTTTGTTTGGCGTTTCACTTGTTTTCTCATCACATACCAAGCGCGCAATTTGCGCCGCCTTCACATTTAGTTCATAACAAATTGATTCTAATCCGTAATCAGCCTGACTAATTTGATTGGCATTAAACGTATTGGTCTGAATGATGTCAGCGCCCGCATCTAAGAATTCACGATGTATTTCTTTTATAATATCATCGGCAGTAAATGTTAATATGTCGTTATTGCCTTTGAGGTCCAAATCATGAGCAGTAAAACGATCTCCGCGAAAGTGTTCTTCTTCCAAAGCATGCTTTTGGATCATTGTCCCCATAGCACCATCAAGAATCAAAATGCGTTCATTGAGTATTTTTGTTAATTGCGTTATAGGAACGCGAGCTTGCTTCTTGACCATTCGAATTTTATTCCTAAGCAATATCTTGCAGCTACAAGCCTGTATGCCAAAGCGCAATATGTCTATTTTATACTAGACTCAGCCGTTAACACGACCGACGGAACTGCTAAATACCTTTTGCACCTGTACTCAAACAATGGATTTTATATAAATATAGATTGAGTAACCACCCAAGAATGTAAAAATGGCTAAAAACAGCAATAATAAAACATTAGCGCTGTGACCTGGCTTCAAACTTAAACATATTTCCCGACATGAATATGTTCGTTATGCAATAAATATGAGTGATCGAAAAGTATGAAGAACAAAGAGAAAACTTAACGTATCTCAAACTTCTACCTTACCTAGTTCGACATTGGCCCATTCTATCTCACCACTTTCATTCTTTATTTTTTCAAGGACAATAAGACCCTCTACCGCATCTTTGCCATGCACCCATATCTCTACGGCTACAGGTGACACCATCGCTAGTTCGCCTGTTAATGGGCAAATAACATATGCTTCAATGCCTGCATTAGCCAAAGCAGACACTAATATCTCCCCATGCGCCTCAGTCCAAACTGTTGCAATTGATAATGGTTGCGAATTCTCTGTGACCAAAATATGCTCCTTTTGAATACAAGTTGCGTTTGATCGATCTAAGCGAAGTCATTGAATATGCTTAGCTTATGCTCAATACAAAACAAGGGATACGACTACTACTTTAACCATACGATTCAATGTGTAAAAGGACCACTAATATGCACTTATAATTAAAAAATATTCATAGATTTAAGGCGTACTCATACCCCTTTTTTGTTAATTCTGTTTCCCTTGAAAATGTATTAAAAATGGGCAATCCACGCAGGATTGCCCTAAGGGTTTTGAAACACTCAATATTTTTGAAAAATTTATATGTTCAACAATAACGTGTTCGATATGCCGCAAATAATAGTTTTTGCCCGCTGAAATCAAACCTATTGTTACCGTTATATCTCTATAAATCTTAATCGTTGAAAATAAACCTTTTGATAAAACACTTGGTATTTTGTTAAATCTATATTATTTTATTAATCACGCAAATTTTGTTTAAGTGAAATATTGCTAAGTTCCACGCCATAGATGGTGAAAGCTACGGTTAAAATTATTTACCTTTGATTTGTAAGTCATCATTTTGAATCCTTTCGAAATGGGCTTCGTTGTAAAAAGCACTTTTTAAATAGCGATGGCTACTTTACAAAATAGACATCGCTACTTGCTATAAAATATACTACGCACTACCCCGTTACCATTTGCTGCCTTACAAAACAAATTATCGAAAGTGTCTGAGGATATACATGAGGCCTTTTTGCTATTTTTTTATCGGGCTCCTTAATCAAAAAAACCAGCGATAGATACGTAGATCAATTGTAGTTCTTACGAAACAATCGACTAAATATGGGATTTTAAAACTACGGTATGGAATTATATGTTGCAATTACAGACTAAGCTACTTAATGACTATCACTGTTATACCGCTTAAGCTAGCGTGCATTGCAACTATTCTATGATAAATGTCGTGTATTAAATAAAGAAATCGATTCAATATTGTTATACAACTAAACATTATTTTAGATTTTGCGCAAATAACCATTTGATGTTATCTTTATTTCCCCATACACGTCCAGCAGTAGGAACATGTGCAACACCTTTAAATATCGCAATATCGGCATTACTACCTGCTTCTTTTAAGCATTTTGCCACAGCAACACTAGGTACATACATTGCACGATCCTGATCTCCGACAAAAATACGAACGGGTATATGCTTATATTGCTGAACTTCTTCTCTTAATGCCGTTAATGTAATGCCACTGGGGTTTGAACCTAGCGGCCCAATTGCCCAACCAGCAACAGCATGCACACCTGCGAACAAATTTGGTGCTGCTTTCATAAACTCCCAAACAGCTTTTCCCCCATATGAAAAGCCCGTTAGATATATGCGTTGTCTATTGATATTAATGTCGGCATGCTTCACCAAAGCATCTATCAATGACACTGTCCCCTGAACATACCATCCTGCTTGATTTACAATCTCATAACCAGGATGCACCATTGAAGATGCACCTTTGGTTCCATTTGGCCAATAAGGATAAGGGCCACCTTTTGATGGCATTTGAGGCACCAATGAAAAACATTCGAATTGCGGGGTGTGATAATAATTTTTGAATAAATATGCCGCAGCAATTACCTGCTCCATATTTTTAATATTATCGATACCAACAGACCCCGATCCCGCAGAAGAAATAACCAAAGGATATTGTTTTGTAGGATCATAATTTCTGGGATACATCAATCGAAAAGGAAGTTGCTGCCCTGCAAATCGATAACTACCTCCGAAATGTCCAAACAACGCCCCGTTGCCTTGCCAACTTTGTAAACTGATTTGATGGATCTTTACAGCCCCAGTTACTTTTATCATTATCCATACATTTTTTTCACCCTTGTAGCGTGATGTCACAGAAAGGGCAACCTTGCTTTTAACAGCCTCAAATGAACTACGTAGATTTCGGCTTTTTTGCACCTTTAGAAAATCGTCAGTGGCACTATGACCTAAACTAACTTCTACAACACCATTTCCTTCATAGTCAACCAAAATGAGATGATGATTAAATTCACCAATTTCATGATCTAACGAAATAGCCTTCGAAGCAAAGCAAAACGTTCCTTCGATCTTTGTTTTTTTAAATCGTTTTACTTGCGCCTCTGAAATATTATGTGTAAATGTTGACACTGCATGCTTTGGTAACCTTAAATATGGCGCTTTAATTTCTTTTTTAATAGGCGCACTGCTAGGCGCTTTTTTTAAAGAAGGACGATCTGCCTCTTTTTCCTTTTTGGGAACAATTTTCTTTTGCTGTATCGGTTTTTGTTTACCCCCATAAGGGTTATATAAACCCTGTACAAAAAGCGGTAGATTTAACAACAAAATTAGTATAATACTTATACGCATAAAATATTTCCTTAAAAAAAGACGACCTTAGAAAGTCGTCTTTTTTAAATCAAAATTGTTATTACCTTTTAAGAAATCACTTGATTAAGAGGATATGTCAAAATACCTGTCGCACCCAACTTTTTAAGTTGAGGAATTAGATCACGCACTTGAACTTCCTCTAAAACCACTTCTATAGCAACTGACTGACCATCTGCCAACTGACTCACTGTTGGTGATTTTTCAGCAGGCAATAAAGCTGTTGCTTTCGTTAAGGCTTCTTGACTCAAGTTCATTTTCATACCTATTTTTTGACGCCCTTCAATAGCGCCCTTTAAAAGCAACGCGATCGCCTCAATCTTTTCGCGCTTAAAATCATCTTCCCACGCTGCTTTATTTGCAATCAAACGCGGGGTACTTGTCATTAATTCATCAATCACGCGCAAATTATTTGCACGAATACTCGACCCTGTTTCTGTAATTTCTACAATACCGTTTAATAAACGGGCTTTTACTTCAGTGGCGCCCCAAGAAAATTCAACCTTACAATTCACACCCTTATCACTAAAATATTTTCGCGTAACGTTAAGTAACTCCGTTGCAACAATACCACCTTCAAGATCTTCAACCTTAGTAATATTACTTTCGCTAGGTACTGCTAAAACCCAATGCGCAGGCTTTGCAGAAACTTTTGAGTACACCAATTCGCAAACTTCTATTACGTCAGATTCATTTTCACATATCCAGTCATGACCTGTTAACCCCATATCGACAACGCCATCTTCAACGTAGCGACTCATTTCTTGAGCCCTAAACATCACGCCTTCAATTTCAGGGTCATTAATCGTTGGAATATAACTACGAGATCCACATTTTACGCGATAACCTGCACGGCCATATAAATCAAATGTCGAATCCTGAAGACTTCCTTTAGGAAAGCCTATTTTTAAAATATTTTCCAAAACCATATCCTTTTAAACGCCATAATTACAGAGCGTTTCTATTAAAATTATTTTTTACTTTTCTTTTTAGCTACTTTCTTCTTTACCGACTTCTTAGTAGCCACTTTTTTGGTAGTCGTTTTTTTGGACACCTTCTTCTTTGCCACTACAGCCTTCTTTTTCTTAACCGCTTTTTTAGCTGCTGTTTTTTTGGTTGTGACTTTTTTTACCGCAGATTTTTTTGTTGCCTTTACCTTTGGCGCTACTGTATTGGCAGCTGCCTTTTTCTTGGCCACCTTTTTGGCAGGTACCTTTTTTGCTGCAGCCTTCTTTTTCACTACCTTTTTCTTTGCCACTTTAGGTTTTGGCACAGTGATCGTATCTGCATAACTTTGCAACAATGTGTAAGTAGCTAATCCATCTTTTGCAGAAATTTGATGCTCTAAAAAACTTTGCGCATCTTCATTTTTTACATTTGCTTCAAGAACACCTTCAAACAAAAGCAATTCTTTAAGTTTATTATTCATAGGGATCGCATGTGCGTCCATACAATGCAGCATAATCCGAGCAACAACATAAGGGGTTGCACTTTCGATTTTTTCAAAAAAGGCCTTTGCTTCTCGTTTACCACCACTTAGTGGCTCGATTAAATCAAGCGCATGCTCTTCTTGATACAATTCTTTTAGCACGTCCGTTAATAACTTAGCCATTGGTACGGCAGTCTCATCAGCGCTAATTACACGTGCCAATTCATTTACATTACTAACGCGGACTTCATTTATATCTACAAAATATTCATCGATCGCTTTCCAAGCATGCTTCGCTTGGCTTTCGGTTGAATAATTTGCCAAACAAGCCATGACTAATTCAGCCAAAGCATCTGCTTGTTTAAAAGTCCCCAGAGCCGTCGTAGCCTTGCCTGCCTTTTTAAGCAAACTTTTTAATTTATCGCTATTGCCTACCTTACGCTTCATTATCAGCTCCCGTAATTAAGTCGCTTGATGCATCATTCGCATCTTCACTCTCTTGATCATTTTTAAATTCAGATCTCGCCTGATCAAGTATACCTAACACTTCAAACGACTCTTTTAATTCTTTATCGTAATAAAACTCAAGCCTTGGACATGAGCGCGTTGTCAACGACTTTGCAAGCCGCGTCCGCATTAAACCAGCGCCGCTTTTGATACCAGTAATAACCGTATTAAATTTAGATTCTTCTACACCCAAAATGCTTAGATATATTTTTGCTAAACTCAAATCCGACGACACATCTACCCGAGTAACACTAATCAAACCTGTTACCCTTGGGTCAGACAAATGGTGTTGTATTGATTCGCTGACATTTATTTTTATCAGCCGAGCTATTTTTTCAAGTCTACGTGATGACATTTATAACCTTAAGCACCTAAAGTTCTTGTTACTTCGATTTCTTCGTACACCTCAAAAATATCACCAATCTTAATATCATCAAACCCTTTAAGCTTCACGCCGCACTCTAAGCCGCTTTTCACTTCATTGGTATCATCTTTAATGCGTTTTAATGATTCAAGTTCGGCATTATCCCGAACAATAATACTTTCTCGAATTAGGCGCACTTTCGATTTACGTGTAATTCGACCTTCTGTAACATAACAACCTGCGATTGTACCCAAGCGTGACACCTTAAACACTTCGCGCACTTCAACGCGTCCTACAATTTTTTCTTCTATCATAGGTTTAAGCATGCCTTCAAGTGCTTGCTTTAAGTCATCATTAATCTGATAAATTACTTTATATAATCGAATTTCAACGCCACATTGCTCGGCCATCTTACGTGCATATTCATCAGCAACGACTTGGAAACCAATAATAATTGCGTTTGACGCTTCAGCCAAAACAACATCACTCTCTGTAATACCACCAACAGCACTGTGCAATACACGCACAGCAACTTCATCGGTATTCATTTCAAGCACAGTACCGCTTAATACTTCAACAGAGCCTTGTACATCACCTTTAAGGATTACATTGACTTCATCTACTTCACCCGCTTGGATTTCTGTAAAGAGATTTTCTAGAGTAACTTGCTGACGACGTGCTAAGGTTTTCTCTCGCTGTTTTGCTCGATGTTCGTCTGCTGCCTCTTTGGCAATGGTAATGTCATCTACTACAAAATATCTATCGCCAGCTTGCGGCACACCTTCTATACCAGATATCGCAACTGGTGTTGATGGCCCAGCTGTTGTAATCGCTTTACCAGCGCCATCTATCATTGTTCGCACGCGACCATAAGAATCACCTGAAACAACAACATCACCAATATTTAGCGTACCATTTTTCACCAATAAACGAGCAACAATACCTTGCCCATGTGTCATCTCAGACTCTACGACCCAGCCAGTACATTTACCAGCAGGATTAGCCTTTAAATTTCTTACTTCTGAAACATAATCCAGATATTCAATTAAATCATCGATCCCTTCACCAGTTTCTGCAGAAGTTCTAACGATTTCAACATCGCCACCCCAACTGGTAGGTATCAAATTTTTCTCTGCCAATTGACCAAGTACCCGATTTTCGTCAACACCTGGAATATCCACTTTATTTAGCGCAACAACGATAGAAACTTCTGCTGCTTGCAAGTGGGCAATGGCCTCTTCTGTCTGTGGCATTACGCCGTCATCTGCTGCTACTACTAAAACTGCAACATCTGTCATATTAGCACCACGTGCACGCATCGCTGTAAATGCCTTATGCCCAGGTGTATCAAGTAACGCAACTTTACGCTCCCCATCGTCGTAAAGATAAGAACCTATATGCTGGGTAATACCACCTGCTTCACCAGAAACAACTTTGGCGCCTCGAATACGATCCATCAAAGATGTTTTACCATGATCGACGTGCCCCAAGAATGCAACAACTGGTGGCCGCGTTTGCAATACCGATTCATCTTCAGCGGCATCGTATGTCTCTTTATAATGATCTAACATTAAGATCTTAGGTATTACTATTAATTCAACACCAAATTCTAGCGCCACGGTTTCTGCAACTTCAATCTCTAAAGGTTGATTAATAGACGCCATAACGCCAAGGCCCATCAATTTGCCCATGATTTCGCTTTCACGAATACTCATCGCAGTAGATAAATCTTTAATGGTTACAGGCTCTTTAACTGTAGCATTTTCAATCTTTGTATCAGTGCCGAAATCTTGATCTTTTTGATGCATCTGTTTTTCACGACGATGCAATTTTGAACCTGATGCACCTTCCAAACGTGCCTGTCTTTCAGCCCAATCACGTGACCCTAAGTTTCCCTTACGGCCGCCAAATCTTTCGCGAATTTTTGCTTTCTGACGATGAGATAAATTTTTGCTGCCACGATCATCTTCCATGGTCTTTTTACGTGCGCCACCTCGACCACCTCGACCTGAATCTGATGAAGTCACTTCAGGCTGTGCAGGTGCAACGCCACCGCCACGTGGCGGTTTATTACCACTTCTCGGCGGCCTCGACGACCCACCCCCACTATTGTTTGATGACCCTGCACTTTTATCCCCAGGCTTTCTTGGCACAGGGACGTCTTCTGCGTGTTCTACGCGAATAACTTTTGGCCCCTGTAATTTTGCCTCAGTTGGCACAAAAGGTTTCGGTGGCTCTACGGGTTTGGGTGTTTCTACAACCGCTTCGATTGCTTCAGCAGGCGCTTCCTCTTTTTCCTCTTTTTCCTCTTTTTCCTCTTTTATTTCCGAGGCTGGCACCACGACTTCTTCCACCACCGCAACTTCAGGTGCTTCTTCCACCTTCGTATCTACATGAACCTCTTCAGGGCTCTTTCGGCG
>Ga0255039_10000032_pt1 | contig 38659 bp, 54 predicted proteins | sample BC1_12_1_MG_FD_181713 | JGI IMG/M metagenome (GOLD analysis project Ga0255039, IMG submission 181713) | Seawater microbial communities from Strait of Georgia, British Columbia, Canada - BC1_12_1 | ecosystem: Environmental > Aquatic > Marine > Strait | place: Canada: British Columbia | collected... | reverse complement strand
CCAGTAATGCCAGTCGTGCCAGTGATACCAGTGCCAGTCGTGCCAGTGTTGCCAGTCGTTCCAGTCGTGCCAGTAATGCCAGTCGTGCCAGTGATGCCAGTGCCGCCAGTGATGCCGCCAGTGATGCCAGTAATGTCAGTCGTGCCAGTGTTGCCAGTGTTGCCAGTCGTGCCAGTCGTGCCAGTTATGCCAGTGATGCCAGTCGTGCCAGTGATGTCAGTAAAAGTCATACCCATGATGCCATTCGTGCCGGTAATGCCAGTAGTGTCAGTGATGCCGGAGTCATAACCTCCAGCGCTAGCCAATGGGAGCATTGCTCTAAATCAATCGGAAAGATTGACGGTTTAACGTATCCTAAATTTTTCGGGAAAAATAAATACGGGATAGCTGGACACTGGAAAATAGATAAAACTCTTTTATCAAATGTCAAAACCCTAATCGATCCGTTTTTCGGTTGGGGGGAAACACCATTATTTTGTGCAAAAAATGGAATTGATTTTACAGGGTTGGAAATAAATCCAGATACGATGAACGGCTATATTCTTCCATATATTCTACCTGCATGTAAAAAATGGGGATCGAGTAAAATAGATTTAAGGTGTGTTGATGCATCGATCTTGCAAGAGGATTTAATTTCTAAATTCGATATGTGTTACACAAGTCCGCCATATTTTCAGTTTGAAGAATACGGCTTTCACAATAAAAAAATTTTTAATGAATGTTCAAATTATGAAGATTTTCATATAAAAGTAATAAAACCTATATTTAAAAATGTGAAAAAATACTTAAAAGATGATGGTGTTTTAGCACTGCAGGTAGAGAAAAATACTAGAAGAAAAAACCAATGGCGTGAAGTAATGGAGTCTCTCGGTTTTAAGATTTTAAGTGATTCTTTGACAGGTCAAGAAAAAATAAAATATTCAACTTATAGTAAGAGGGATCAAAATTTATTGATCTTTAATTAGAGAGAATCGATGAATAGACAACAAAACAACTATTTTAAAAATATAGCAGATGAGACAATAGCGCACGGTGCTTTAACAAACTCAAAGCGCCCAAGTTGTTTTGTGCAGGGTGTGTATCCTACGCACATTAAGAAAGGCTTTAAATGTTATCTCGTAGATGTCGATAACAATCAGTATGTCGATTTTATTTGTGGGTTGGGTACTAATTTTTTTGGGTATTCTAACCCTGATATCTCTGAAGCTGTAAGGGAAGTCATATATAATGGCGGCCCTTCGTTTAGTCTTAGTACTGACTATGAGTGTGAATATGCTCAAACATTTATAAACCTCTTTCCTTTCATCGATAAGGTGCGGTTTCTAAAAACTGGCACTGAAGGTTGCATGGCAGCAATCAAAATTGCAAGAGCCTTCACCGGCAGAAAGTGGATTATCTCAGATGGATATCATGGATGGAGTGACCATTTCATCGGTCTTACTCCCCCTGCTTATGGTGTTAGTCCTGATCCATACGTTGCGAGATCAGAAGAAGCATTAAAACCCTCAGACATAGCCGCTTACATCATAGAACCGATCATCACAGATCATAGTTTTGAGAGGATAAAATACCTCCAAAGACTAAGAGAATTTTGTGATAAGCATAAAATTCTTTTAATTTATGATGAGACAATTACAGCGTTTCGCTTTCCTAAATATTGTGCTGCTAGTCATTACAATATATATCCTGATCTATGGATTGGCGGAAAGGCCGTTGCTGGTGGTTATCCTTTAAGTGTTGTAGGTGGAAGACGTGATGTTATGGATAGTGATTATTTTGTTAGCGGTACTTGGGCTGGGGATCGTATATCTCTTGCAGCAGCTACAAAAGCCTTAGATCTAATTCACGGCCCTTATGATCCGATAGAACTATGGACAAAAGGCTTAGACTTTCTATCTGGGTTTAACGCCATCTCTCCAGAAGTGCAGATTGTAGGCTATCCGACACGCGGAGTCATGAAGTACAAAACCCCTCAATTTCAAGCAGCGTTTATGCAAGAGATGTGTCTTGCAGGTGTGCTTTTCGGGCCGTCGTGGTTTTATAATCGCTGGTTAGATGAAGAAAAAGATAATGTATTATCACTAGTAAAATCGGTTGTGCGTAAAATTTTACGCGGTCATATAACACTTAAGGGTGAAATGCCAAAAAGCCCATTTGCAGAAAGGTTTAGAAATGCTCGCTAAATTAAATGTAAAATGTGTTCAGAAGGACAAAAACGAAAAAGAGATAATTGAGTGGAGAGAAATCCTTGTAAATGAAGCAGCAATAGCTAGTTGCATAGAAGTGCCTGAAACAAACACCGCACTGATAAAACTTCTAAATGGCGATCAGTTTTTATTCAAGGGTATTAATTCCGATATTTTGAAAGCATTTATAAATGATCACATATAAAGATCTCGATCCTGTAAGTCTCTATGCTGACATCCCAATCGAAGCAAGAGCATGGCGCAATAATTATGAAATTCGTAAGTGGTGTCGTCAACACACTCTCATCACACAAGAGCAACACGACAGTTGGCACCATACGATTCAAGAACATCCAAGTATTAAGATGTTTGGCGTGGTTGCTAAAGGCGAATATGTAGGCGTGGCAGGTTTGACATCAATATGTGAAGTAAACCGCAATGCTGAATTTTCCTTATACATAGTCCCTAAGCAGCAGAAAAAAGGTTATGGGAAAAAAGCGTTGATAGCACTACTTAGACACGGCTTTGATAACTTTAACCTCAATAGAATTTGGGGTGAGACATTCGCCCACAACCCTGCTCATACAATGTTTTTAGAACTCGGTTTAAAGGATGAGGGCACGTTTAGGCAGTCGTACTTTCGTGAAGGTAAATATATAAACAGCCACATAGTGGCAGTACTAAGAGAAGAGTTTAAGCATCAAGCGAAGAGGCTGCAGTCAGTATGACCATTGAACTACTACTGAAGAGTTTGGATTTAGCGTGTAGTTTTACAACTCTCATCCTAGTTATCTTGATTGTTATGTCTATGGGGTCAGGAGAAAAAGAAGCGAAGATTATTAAGAGAAAATCAAAACCAAAACCTAAACCCGAATTTGAAGAACCACGAAGAAGATTTAAAGCTCGCGCTAACTCTAATTCTGAGCTTTACGATCGCGAGAAGTTCGGCGATTAGATTTTAGGTCTATTTTTTCGTGTTTCTTAGGTAGATATCTTTCATTTAAATGCACTCTGTCACCATAATCGGGTTTACCATAACCTTCTTCTTGCCACTTATTTATCCAATTCTTCAGCGTCTTGATATCCACATCCATAGATGCAGCTGCTAACGTGCGGTTTCCATTGTATGTGTGGAGCACTGCAAACACAAATTCACGTATAACGTCTTTATATTTCATGTCTGTATTGATCTTAAGTAGCATTCTTAAGTACCTCCATCTTCTCATCGAGGGATTTTTGTATAACAAAATCGATACCAGGGCAAATTATCCGGGATATTAAAGCGCTTCTTGTTTGGCCAATTCTATAAATACGCGCAATAGCTTGGAGATTTATAGCTGGAACCCACGAGTGATCATTAAATATTATATGGCGGGATTTTGTTAAATTAAATCCAGTGGACATACTGCCCAATGTAGCTACAATTATGGAGAGACTTCCTTCTTGAAAGTTTCTGACTATCTGATTTCTCACTTGAGGCTCGACACTACCATCCACTAGGGCGGTAGTGTTTTTTAATTTAAGGGTGTCATACATCTTCTTAGCTGCTAACACATGGTCAGTGAAAATAATCAGAGAATCTAATTCTTGATCCAGCAAATCCTTCACATACTTAAGTGTAGTAGTCGTTTTAAATAAAGCATTCTTTGCTTTAGCTATAGATATATGGCCTTGATTAGAAGAGTTAAAAGCTTCGGTTAACTGATCTTCTTCGCTTTTACTTGGTGTCACGTCTGAATAAATGTTACTGTGTCGGAGTTCAGGTAGACATAGTTCGTCTTTAGCCAATCTCCTAAAATATTTTCGATGCAAATACTTTTGTAGCAAGGCCTTATTTTTAAGGCCATGGTACTTTTTTACCATAAATCCACTAGATGTATGTATATTTTCCTCATAGCAAAGCATCCTACTAAAATGTCTAAGTCCCTTACTTATCTTCTCCCCATTAGTAGCACGTGGATTATAGGAACATAGTTTTAAAAGAGAATAGAACTCAGTCACTCTATTAAGTATAGGAGTACCAGTCAAAAGCATGAGGTGTATAGGTTTTATCTTCTTTATAAATCTATGGGCAACATCAGTTCTTTGTGTGGACATATTCTTTAAATAGTGCGCTTCATCGAATATCACTAACTTTGCGTCTGTGTAGTCGACAGCTTCGCGTGTAAATTTATGATACGAAATTACATCAAAGGATTCGCAGTCTAGAGTAGGGGCAAACTTTGCAATTTCACTTAACCAGTTAAGTCTAAGATAAGCAGGGCAGACAACAAGTGTGGATCGTTGTAGCTTCTCCATTACACTTATTGCCTGAGCTGTCTTACCTAAACCCATCTCACAACCATTAATGGTGTAATGGTGATCAAGGGCATATCTGACACCGTCTTCCTGGAAGGGGTATAACTTCAACTAAACCTCAATACTCTGTATATTTAAGTAAAGCTCGAATCTTTAAAAACCACTCTAGATTTCCTATTCCAAGTGCTATAAGTATAAATATTATCCCCCCAATCCAAAGTAATGAGTCTTGTACTTTACTTAACTTAGAAGGCGGATATCTCATCTAAACCTCAATACTCGTTACAGTCGACTTATCAGTGAAGTTTCTACTGTGACAGCGTGACCAATACTCACAAGGTTTAAAGAAAGCTTCACAGAAATTGTAGTTTCTAATAGGCTTTTTACCTTTATGTAATGATCTAGCTATTCTATGCAAATCTTTATGCGTCTCATATGTAGCTTCAGGGATCATGTTTTCTCTATGTATAGTATACTCACGCCCCTTACAAGACTTATACAAACGCTTAAAATAAGCTGCGAAACTCTCCTTTTCTTTTCTCTTAAGTTTAGGTTTAGATATCACACGGTACTTAGTTCCAACATGTTCATCTGTCATCTTCTTAGCAAGATAGAGATTAAGTTGCCTATCCGTCTCTAGTTTTTGATATAGAGTGTATGAGATATTAGCAGCTGTCTTAACATCCACAACCCACAACCCTTTAAGAGAATCGCGCATCTCAATATCCACATAACCTAAAGTATCTTTATCGCTAATTTGCGATTCCATGCTGAAGACTTCAAGTCCCGATTTTTCGTGAAGGTCTTTATATGTTGCAAGCATAGCGTACAATAAAGGCCCGTGTTCGTCAAAATCAAGATCGTAGTTTTCAAAAACTTTCCTAAGATCTGAGGGGGTAAACCCCTTCAATTCGTGTGTGGTTTGCTCCAAACACTCATGAAAGAGTTTACCTATCGTTAAAGCATTTGATTCTTCGTAGTCAGAATCCTTATCAAACTTATCCACTTTGTAGTAGACATATTTTTGTTGACATCCAAGAATCAAATTGCCCGACGAATGTGAGAGTTGAATTTTCAAAGTTTCAAATCCTCATCAGCAATCTCTTCTTCTGGTTCCTCTAACTTAGAAGGTGCTATTTTCTCACATAGATCAGGATCTCTCTCAACTACAAATTGATGGCAATCACTGCCTTTAAATCTACCTTTTTCTAAAGTGTATTTTCCACCATATGTCACTCGAATGAAATCACCAAAGTCCACTTCTTCTTTCATCTGGTAGTTTAAATGTCCTGATGAATTGAGTACGTGTACGCAGTTGTTTTTCTTATCAAGTAAGTGGTAGTTAGTCTTTTCGTAATTGTCTTTAGAAGTCTTATAAAATAGGCCTTCACAGATCACATCACCTTTAGAAAACTCCTTGTACTTGTAGAATTTCTTTTCATAAGATACTTTTTCAAACGCCATTTTGTCCTCCGATTTGGGAAATTAAGGCTGAACATCTAAGAAATATTTACTATATTTTTTGTAGTCTTTTGCACCTTTATCGTCAAGGTAAATTTTACCTAGCTCGACAGATATATCCCCAACTTTTTCAACGCCTTCGCTGTAGTCCAATGACCACGTGAAAACATCCATTCTAATATCGACAGTTTTTATATGGCGCTTGTTTAGATAATGCCAAAAAGCTTCATGCATTGCTTTGTAAAGAATGTTGATAGCTTCCATGTCGTGAGCATCATACTCTACATAAACAGCATCATGCAGCGTAAAGATAACCTCAAGACCTGCATCTTGAGCGAGCGCAACAGCTTTGCGCAGAATCGAGGAACCAAGACCTTGAATAGGAATATTTCCCACTGAACGAGGATTTGGATTATCTCCCCACATGTACCAACCGCACGGCAATTTAACATGGGCATGGCGTCCGTTCTCCTTATAGTCATCTATTAAGTCTTGTTGCCAACTAGAGAAATCTGGGTAGGCGTTTTTAAAAGCATTGATGAGTCCTTCGGCTTCCTCCTCCGAATACATGCGGCCAAGATCATTAGTAAGTTTGCTGGAAAGCCCGGCTTTTGACATGAGATAACCGATGCCCAGAGTTGTTGACTTGTAGATATTTCTTTCGTTTGGATGCGTTTCTTTAGTTCCATCATGGGGTATAGCTCCATCAAGTTTAGCAAAGTAAAGGTAAGGATCTCCAGATTTATAGGCCTTCATCATCTCCTCATCCTCAGACAGGATTGCAGACAATAAAAACTCTTGTGAGGCATAATCTATAGCAACGATTGCACGGCCCTTAGGTGGTTCTATAAAGCAACGCATCCACCTACTTTTAAGCGGTATGAAACCTATAGCACCGGGCTGTGATCTAGCAGACTGGGCACCATAGATACCCATATACGGCCTTGCTCTACCATCACTACCAAGGAAATCCCAAAACGATTTAGCCTTCTTCTTTATGGGCATGAAACCATTTAAAGACTGCTTAAATCTTAGATAGCGGATAAACGCTTCACCAAAACCCTGTTCTTCACTACTCCGATAGAACTTTTGAAATGCCGCAATTGAGGTTGCATGGAATCCTGTATCTGTCATTAACCAGTTATTAAGGTCTTGCTTCTTAATCCAAGCTACAAGATTCTTCTTTTTCTGAACATATTTCCCCGTCTTCTCATTCCACTCAAAAGGTTTTACATCAGGGAAACGCTCGTTGAGTAAAGATTGTTCAGTTTCGATAAGTTCTGGTATATGACTAGTGAATTCTTTTATCTGTTTAACATTAACAGGATAGCCGATCATCTCCATTTTTGCTGTGCGAGAACTATACTCTCCACGTAAATATCTTTCTGTGATTAACAAATCTTTGTTTTTTTGCTTGAAAGATCTAGTCTTTTTAACTAGTATCGCGCCTAGTTGATCGGTGATGGGTCTTAAGAGCTCCACATCGCTAGAACAATACTTCAGGATGACCATTGTTTCATCATAGGTGAGAGGCTTATTAGAGATTATTAAGTCTCTCATCTCATCCTTGTGATTGGTGTCAATTAAAACACCTAAAATTTTATAACAGCAAGCAGCTAAACTAGCTTCGGGCTCGGAGTGATTACCATTTGTAGTCTCTACATACAAAGGTTTTGGAGATGTAGTGACCTCTTTACCTTTTATTAGCTGTTTCCCATAGGCTAGCTCCCTATTCTTGTTGAGTAGCATTTTATACTCAAGATATAGATCGATAGCTTTAAACTGAGAGATTTTATATGGCAGTCCAAACTCCTCCCACATCTGAAAAAGGCACCTGGCCTCTGCTGTCATTTGATAAGCTACGAAATCAACGCCATCTTCATAATAGTTATGCATCTCAATGGCAAAATCCTTACGTACGTGCGGTTCTTCTAACCAGACATCTTGTATGGTTTCATCGTCTACATGCCAAGAACAGCAAAGGATATTAAGATGTCTATCTTTGGAATTTCTAAATTCAAAATCAAGATAGAGTTTCATTGTCTCCTCCCTTTTTTAAATAGACAGTTTTACCATCATCAACGTCAACTGTCACAAATTCAGGAGAATCAAAACCACGATGTCGCCTTTCATCCACTTCCTTATCTATCTGTTCCTGGATTTTATAGTCAGAAACGCGCGTACGTGTTTGCCTATAGATATCTTGCGAAGTACATCTGCCCTTGTTTTCAAGGAGGTACTTCATGGCTTTGAACCAATTAGGTTTAGACACCTCCACCACTTCATCAAATTTAGACGTGATTAGAGGTTTGAATTTAGGGAAAGATATCTTGTTATCTTCTACGTATTTTGCAATAAAGTGTGGAAAAGAGATTTGGAAGTCATCTTTTCATGAGTTGCTTAAACTTTTGCACCTCATCTTCCCCCCACACATCCGCTAAATTCTTATTAGCGAGGTTAAGAACAGAAAATCTCCTATCTCTGTATTCAATATGAACATTTGATTCTCTATTATTAGCGACAATAAAGGAGCAGTGGTTGTTTACAGTTTGCGGATCAGCGCCTTTAGCTTCCACTGTTATACGATCATTGCAAAAGTTTTTAAGAGATTCTCTCTGTGTATCTTTCATGACATATTCATCAAGACATACAAGTTTTCTCTTTCTTACTTCTGAATTAAATTTGTCTTTACCAAAGCTTTTAGACGCTGTAATAGCATTCTCAAATCCACAAACAATAGATGCTAAATCCATGAATGTGTTTTTACCATTACCTTGTACACCTATAAGAATCAGGACATCTTCACATTTCTCATACATCAACTTATACAACCAGAAGATTACGTAATTTCTTTCCTTCTCATCAGGGATAAAATGTTTAAAGAATTTCAAACAGATGTTGCGAGTAGATGAAAGATCCTCAGGACAAGGTTCTCTCCTCCAAATCGGACGGATATATCTATTATAATGTGGATATTCTTCAGGGCCTGCAGGTGTTTTGATTGTGTCTTTCCAATTCTTAGGTTTATGTGGATCGAATTCCACCACCATTTCTACCATAGATTCTAAAAGCAAATCTTTCTCATCATCAGAGAGTTTAGCTCTTAGCTTCTCGTACGCTTGGGGCATTAAATAGCCGTTTTTGATGATGTGATAAGCATCCTTACTCAGCACCTCATTGCCAATTTCAATACTTTTAAGATGCTCAGGCATAGGCGGTCTTGGTTGATTATTGAAGAGTTTTACTAGCTCGACTTTTAACTCGCCAAGTGTTTTTTCTTTATCTTTTAGGAAATAATATTTAGATGCAGGATCATCGACACATGTATCAATAAATATATCCATGTGTTTTGTATAAAGTGCGGTGCTGTTGAAAGCTACACTCTGCTGTTTCTTTTTGAAGCTTAAAGAGGAGTTGAACCGATCTTTAACGCTAATAGCTAAATCTCTAACATTCATAGAAATGAACCCTTTATTTTAATTTTAATATCAGAAACGGACAAAAATAAACTATAAGGATTTAAGAGAATTGTCTAGATTAGTAATATTTATGGTAGATTGCGGAAGTGTGAGAATTCTAAATTACAAAACCCCCTTAACTTTTCAAGGTTAAGAGGGTTCAGGTCCGAATCCAGATAAAAAAAACAAAGGCATTTCATCCAATGAATTATCCGATTCAAAGCCAATATAGATAAAGCGGTAGTAAACTACAAGGAAAAAATGACCCCCTAAAATTTTTAGAGAGTCACGAAGACAGGATTTTCCAATGAACAAATTTAGGTATACCACCGACAGAAAAACAACACACTATGTAATAATTATGTCGCCCTTTGGGAAATTTTATAGTGCGAGTAGCATTTCACCCAAAACCCCGTGGATATCTAAAGCAATTAAATATGTTATGGAAGGGCGGAAAAACTGTTATAGAAATTAAGCCAAAAATATGATAACACCGTATACTGGAGGCACATCAGTCCATTTTTACTTAAATAGTATATATATAATAGTACTACACGCCGCCGAGTTTTCCCTGTATCGGCTGATGGTTAGGGGGTAGTTTTACGCCGATAGGTGTGGTATAACACACCCTTTCCTAGGAGCAATGTGGTATGTGTGTTTTTTGAGATAATTATTCTTCCAGACTTTCCGCTGGTAAATTCTGAACCAGTTTTTTACGTCTGGATCAATATCAATAATTGGTACCTCTTTGATAATCTCCCAGTTATCTAATTCCTTGTCTGTCTCGGGATCAAAATTAAGCCTAAAATCGATGTTCCCAGCATAGATGAGGTATTTACCTTCAAATGCTCTTAAAGCTGTTAAAAGGTGGTCTGAACGATACTGAGGGCAACATACGAATAAATTCCATGTTGGCGGGTATGTATGCATCATCTTGCCGTCACCTTTGTGGATTTTGTAGTAACTTTCACGCGGTGGCGGTATATAAGTGTCATAGCAGTGGTACCAATTGGATTCATATTCACCTTCTGTGGCCAAATTTGCCCAATATCCTTTTCCAGCACCAATTTCAACAATTGGCGCAAATTCTTTTAGATCTTTGAGCATACTTGGCCTAGGTATTAACCAGCCGAATGTGTGGCGCATGAAAATAATGGCGTGATCAATTTGTTCTGGAGTAGGGCGTCTGAGTCGTAAATATTTGAAAAGGAAATGTGCGGTATTATGATGATGAATATTCCAAAAGCGCTTTGAGTCGATTATCATCAGGATAATGCTCCTCGATGTAATTGTTAACTTCATGTTGAGTTTTTATTTTGTCTTTAAATGCCATGTTGAGGGCTAATTGGGTTTCAGTCAAAGCTTCATTAAGGCCAGATAGGTGTGATAGGCCATAGCGTTCTTCTTCGTGGATACACATAGCAATCATTGATGAGAGGATTAGACGATTTGGTGTTAGTTTATCGAGTACTTCAGGAGGGCCAGACATAAGAGCATCTACGTGCTTAGCTAGTTCCAGGAGAGTGATTTTCATTGCAGATATGAAACTTTCAGCTTGTTTTACATCCATCCTATTCCTCTATGAAAGAGTTATAATCAATATATTTTGCTTCCACATCGCGTATGTTAATAATATTGCCATTTTTAAAGTAGATTCTACAAGTATAAACTCTATCATCCACCGCACTGTCGTAATTGCTGTTAGATTGTGGAGTACAGACATCTAGGTGTGTAGTGTATTCCTTCCAATAAGCTGTAAATGCGCTGTTGTAGGTTTTACTTACTCTTGATGGTTTACCTAAAACTTTGATTGTTTTAGCGTAGGAATCACCAATACAGATAGTATCCATATCAAGGCAGTCTGTTTCTTGCACAGTGCGGATAGGATTATCACGCATTTCCTTTTCTGTTTCTTCCTTTACCTCTTCTTCTGTCAAAGGTGTTTCTGTATCCACATCGGCGTTTATAATAAAATCATCACCGCACGATACTAAAAATAGGGTTAAAATTAAGTGTTTCATCTCTTACTCCTTATCTTTGTTTTTTATAAGTGATAATTCAGGGGGTTCATTCTTTTTAATAAGGTCATGAAAGTCTTCGATAATTCCATTGAAAGGTCTAAACATTTCGAAATGTTCGAATTCTTCTTCATCGGTTATTAGTAATTGAGACATTGAGTACATTGAAATCATAATCAATTGTAGAGGCCCATATTCTTGGCCGTCGTCTATTGCATCATGGCAAAAAGTTTTTATCTCAGTTAACATACTGTCTAATATTTCTCTTTTTTCTCTACTTGATATGTTGCTCATCTTATCTCCCTGTTACTTCAATGATAAATCTGGTAAACGGTACTGACTTCCAGCGTTTGTTCTTTTCAGCAAATGAATCTACTAATGTTAAAATACCGTCTTCATGTTCGAATTGTGTTTTACCTGTTTCAAGAAGTTGTTCAACAATTCCGTCTTGCTCTTTGTAAAGTTCTTTTGTCTCTTCAAGGATGTGGTTTATTTCTATAGCACGCCCGATTATATCTGAAACATCGTTAGAGTTAGCAGCATCTTTTAGCTCTTGAAGTTCTGCTTCTTTTTTTGCAATCAGATCTTCCATGAGTTTAGTTTTAGATTTCTTACTATTCAGCCTTTTCATTGGGAAGTCCCACTTCTTTTGCTTCAAGCCATCTTTTGATTTCTTCTCTGTCATATCTGATACTCCCACTTTCTAGTTCAATATATTTGGGGCCTTTGTTTCTTTTCTTTAATCTATACAGTGTTGCTGCAGTGACGTTGAGAAATTCAGCTAACTCTTTTACTGTCATTAGTTGTTCCATTTAATATCCTCCAGTATATTTATGCCAACTTGGCGTGTGCTTTTCATCTATATCTATAAACCAACCCCAGTCATTATCCTCTTGCTTCTCCACATCTTCAATAGGTGCGTGGGTTATAAATAGTGAGGTCATGAGGTTAATTATTGTTAACATCTTTCAACTCCATTAATAATTTAACAGCTCTCTCTACTTCATGTATGGCTTTAAATTGAGCTAGACTGTCAGAGTGTAGGTAAGGTTTACTCTTTCGTATTTCCATTTCGTCTCTATAAATCTTTATGCAATACCCTTCACTATTAACCACTAGCTTTAGTACGTATTCTGCGATTTTGAATACATAGAGGCAATGCTCTAACGTTTGATCCAAATCCTCGATGTTGTATTTAATTGCTGACATAATTAAATCCTTTCTAAACATTGCCATTTCTTTTTTAATTTACTTAGATACGTTTCTAGAATTTCCACATATCTCTTTGCATCTTTTTCTTTGTCGAATCCAAGCGGAAAATCTAGGTGTGTAGACAAAAGTTCTTCACCCTCTATATCCATTAAAGATATTGAAATCCCTTCTGAACCCTCCCAATATGGAGAGCAAAATAGTTGGTGTTCAGAATCTAATATCAAAGCCCAACTGCCTCCCATGTCCAATTCAAAATCCCAGTCCAAATCTTTTCGACTTAGATTTTCTTTGACATAACCGAATAAATCATAAATGTAGGTTGTTAATGCCATGTTTTTGATTTCATCTATTTTTGTGTACATCATTTGTTCCTCCTTATAGCCTTTTTTGGTTCTCGTTACGGCAAAGCGCCATAACTTATACTTGTCTTAACGGCATTCTGTCAAGAAACTTTAGACATCTGTAGACATTTATAAACATTTGTGGTCATATATGTCCAAAGGAGAGGGAAGATGGTGGAAATTATTGTAAAGAATTTTAAACGCCCTGAATTGCAATGTCCATGTTGTGGTGAATGCAAAATGGATGATAATTTTCTGGTAAAATTACAAAAGCTTAGGGATGTCGTGGGATTTCCACTAATTATATCTAGTGCTTATAGGTGTAAAGATCATAATGCAAGTGTTGGTGGTGTCACTACAAGTCAACATAAGTATGGTAAAGCTGCTGATATTATTGTCAATCACTACACTTCTAAGAGAAGATATTTTATTCTAAGTTCTGCTTTTAAGCTTAAGTTCTCGGGTATTGGAATATATAAAGAATTTATTCATCTGGATACTCGTGAGGAGAGGAAATCTCTATGGGTAGGGTGAAGCTGTTTTGTGGTATCGATCCAGGTATTAAAGGTGCGGTGGCGTTTGTTAGAGAAGACGGAAGTCTTCATAGCTACACTCGTATGCCTAAGCATCTTCCAGATATCAAATCTCACATAGTAGAAGCTAAACCATGGCGTATATTCATTGAGAAGCAACATAGTGCTCCAATGCAGGGCGTAAAGTCTACTTTTACTACAGGCATGAATTATGGAATACTGCTTGGAGTACTTGAGACTCTAGGTTTTTCGTTTGAGGTGGTTGGTGCTAAGATCTGGCAAAAGTTAGTAGTAGGTATCGCATCTAAATCAAGTGATGCTAAAGTAAGAGCATTTGAGAAAGCAAGAAGGTTGTGGCCTACAGAATCTTTCATACCTCATCGTTGTACAAAACCGCACGATGGTATAATTGATGCTTGCTTAATAGCTGAGTATGGCAGACGTATAAATGTGTAGGGGGTTTGGTGGTTGCTAAAAAGAAAGTGCTGAAGAAAAAGAAAGCAAGTAAGAAGACACCTCCGCAAAAAGAAAACCCAGATGATTATATTAAAATCAAACCTGTGCTTGGAAGGCCAACAAAGTATCGAGATGAATTTTGTGATTGGTTAGTGGAGCACATGTCTAATGGATATTCCTTTAATTCCTTCGCTGCAATATGTGGTGTATGTGGGGATACGATTATAGAATGGAGAAAAGAACATCCAAAATTTTCCGAAGCATATGGCATTGGTTTAGCTGCTGGGCTTAAGTTTTTTGAGCGTATAGGTATCAAAGGAATGAAGGGTGAGTATGAAAGATTCAACCTTCAAGCATGGATATTTCTCTGTAAAGTAAGGTTCAAATGGAATGATAGAGTTGGTGAGGAAGACACAAAGCAAATCAATTCTATTAGGATTCAGTTACCAAATGCTAAAGAGGAAGAGGTTATAACTATTGATGCTGAACCTGTGAAGACGATTAAGAGATCAGCTACAACATCAGCGACAGAGAAGAAGAAGAAGAATACTAAAAAGAAAGTGAGTAAAAAATGACAGTAAAAAGTGGACCATTTGAGTTAGGCAGAAAATATTTAATCAGAACAGTAACCATGATCCAAATTGGTAGACTAGTCGAAGTTTTTGATAATGAACTAGTTTTAGAGGATGCATCGTGGATTGGCGACACAGGCCGGTTTAATGAATGTCTTAAAAGTCGTGATGTTTTGGAAGAAGTCGAACCTGCAGATGGTCGGGTAATCGTAGGGCGAAATGCAATCATTGACGTTTATGAGTGGAATCAAGACTTACCTAGAGAAGTCAAATGATAGCGTATTTATGCCCTCGCGATAATATCTCAAGATCTTTATCTGGGTCTTGGTCTAGGTCTATGTCTAGGTCTAGGTCTGGGTTTAGGTCTAGGTCTATATCTATGTCTAGGTCTAGGTCTATGTTTTGGTCTTGGTCTTGGTCTAGGTCTAGGACTGAGTCTGGGTCTAGGTCTAGGTCTTCGTCTAGGTCTAGGTCTAGGTCTAGGTCTTCGTCTAGGTCTTGGTCTGGGACTGAGTCTAGGTGTCTGGGAGGTATTAAATAAATGATAGCGTATTTATGTCCTCACGATAATATCTCAAGATCTTTATCTGGATCTTGGGCTAGGCCTAGGTCTGGATCTTGGGCTAGGTCTAGGTCTGGGTTTAGGTCTAGGTCTAGGTATAGGTCTAGGTATAGGTTTAGGTCTCGATCTAGGTCTCGATCTAGGCCTAGGTCTTGGTCTTGGTCTAGGTCTGGGTCTGAGTCTTGGCCTAGGTCTTGGTCTTGGTCTTGGTCTGGGAGTATTAAATAGATGAGAAAAAGGCAGGGAAAGAAGAAATGAAACCAAATATTAAAGAATTAAAACCTGCAGAAGGTTTATGTATCAATTTGCCTAATGGTAGACCAGCACTTCAGATCATTACTTACAAAGATGTGACGGTCAAGACTTGGACAGCAGATAGGAATGTTAGACTGGTGATCGATTTCAAAGAGCCTTTCATAAAGGATAAGGAATGAAACGAGATGCTATCGAGTTAAGAAGTGAACCTCCTTATAGTGATTTTCAAAGTCTTGTTAGTAAGGAAGAATTCGAGAAGTACTTTAAAGATAGGCAGTATCATTATGAAGCACCATTAAAGCTTGCGACTTTAAGAGTGTTGGAAAGAATTGCTGATAGTTTGAAGGGTAAGGATAAAGACTAATGTTTATTATTGCTGAAGTGGGATCAAACATATTCAAAACAGATAGTCCGAGTGCCAATCTCAAAATTGCTTATGAGCAGATAGTAAAAGCCAAACGGTGCGGTGCTGATGCTGTTAAGTTCCAGATGTTCACATCTAAAGAATTATATGGTGAAGTGTATGAGTCCGTAGATAAGTATGCGCTACCACGTGCATGGGTTGCTAGTCTTAAGGAATGTTGTGATGACAATGACATCGATTTTATGTGTAGCTGCTTTAGTGTGGGTGGTTATGAGTTCATTGATCCTTATGTCAGAATGCATAAGGTTGCTAGCCCTGAAGTGACAGATGTAAACATTGTCGCTTACTTAAAGAGACAAGATAAACCTGTCATCTGGTCGAATGGTTGTTCGCATGTGTCCACTTGGGGGCACAAGATGAAAGATGTAATTTTAAATTGTGTGAGTCAATATCCTGCAACTGAATATGATTATGATTACTCGCCACCATCGCAAGATTCTATTTATACGTGGGGGATCTCTGACCACACGAAAGAATTAATAGCTGCTCTTATCACACGTAAACAAGGTGGCTCTTATTTCGAAAAGCATGTTGATCTTTTAAGGCATGAAGGTAACACCACTCCAGATGCTTGTGTGTCCATGAATGAAATTGATTTTGGCCACTACTGTCGAGTATTAAGAGCACACAAACCTATAGATTTTGATGAGCAACGACAAGAGGCTTATCAATTATATGGACGAAAGCATGTTGATGGGGAGTGGTTTAGGCCCTTGCCCTCCTAGGTGGCGGTGTAATAGAGTAGTCTTTGATTCATTGTGTTTTTCCTTGCATTGGTTTAGTCCTTTCGCCCCCGCCAACAACTTATCTTGTCGGGGGATCTTTAATTTTGCTATTATATTTCTACAAATTCCTACTTTTGGTTAATAGATACTACAGCTCTTTCGCATCTTTTGACGCGGGAGGGTATTTAAAGGTTTTCTATGGCTCTGTCAGAAAATAGAGGTGATAGAGAATACGATAAATTCACGGAAGACCTTAATGGCCAAACGTGTGTTCGCATTGCACCTGGTGCAATTACGGATTCAGTTGATGGCAATGAGTTGGATATTGATAGTGCAGGTAGGGCACGGATGTACGACACTAAAGTGCATGACCAACTCAAAGGAATCTCTAGTTTACTCCTTGAAATTTTAAATACTCTCAAATTGATGGCGGGTTAAAATGGAAGTAGCTATTAAAAATGGCAGCGGTGGCGATGTTGCCTTAGTAGATAAAAATAGAAGACTGCATACTGAAACGATAATTCAGGAACAAGCGGATCATGCATGTGATTCAGGTATCGGGGAAAAGTACAATATCAATACTGGAGATATTACGGTTACCAACGCCACAAAGCTCACGACACTGTATATAAAAAATACGGGATCAGAGGATTTAGTACCTACCGCACTCATTTATAATCTTGGTACGACGGCTAATGGTTCAGGTGACGCCAAAATAGATGTTATACGCAATCCCGAGACTGGAGACATTGTCACCAACGCGAACGATGTTTTAGTGGGCACTGGAGAGGAAGCTAACCAGAATTTCGCTGCTACTAGCACTTTGACAGGAAACTTCTATAAAGGTGCGGTGGGAGAAACAGCGGTAAATGGTTCAGTTACTATTACCACAAGATCAGCATCAAACACTGGCCGTATTTTTCTTTCTTTAGGAGCAATAACAATACCTCAAGGTAAATCTTTAGCTATCGACTACACGCCACCAACGTCTAACACTTCTCAGATTGTGCAATTTGCAGTTGCTTGTTTTGTACGAACTAGCAAGGTGACAGTAGGGGATGTTAATTGATCAAGACAGTTATAAAAGGTGGAAATGGTGGAGGTATAGCCAATGTTACAACTAGAAATCAGCTTGTAACATCACCTCTTGATTTCTCCATTTTTTACACTGCATCAACGGCGAGTAACAATGTAGCTGTTAATGTTGTTCCACCGATGACGGGAAAGAATTTTGTCATTACGGATCTTATCCTTTCTGGTGATCGCTCTATTGCTCAGAATGGCGCTGTCACAGAAGTTTATGAAAACAGCATCGGTCCGACCAGCGCGACAGTTACAAAAACTATATATACGGATGAGATTGCAAAGCAGACGCGCGCAGTATTGACAGGGCTTAACATCATAGTAACAGAAGCGCGTTGGGTAAATGTTAAGAGTGATGACGTGATAGTGAGATGTAATATTGCAGGTTACTATGTGGAAACCCCATGAGAAATGCTGTTGTTATAGATATCAATGGAACTCTTTCCGATGTTTCGAAAGTAGTCCACTACATTCAAGGTGCAGATAAGGATTGGAAAGGTTTCTTTGGAAACATGAATAAAGTTCCTGTTAATCCCATGGTCAAAATGTTTATCAATGCGTTGAAGGCTGGAAACCATGGTGTATTGGTGGTCTTAGTGTCTGGAGCTCCAGACATTTATGAAAGACAAACTAAGGAATGGTTAGCTAAGCATGGCGTCAAATATGATGCTATTCATTTCCGCCCTGATTGGGATAAAAGGCGAGGTTATCAATTCAAAAAAACACTATACGAAAAGAAGTTAAAAAATTTGTACCGAGTTAAGTTAGTGCTTGATGACAAGGAAGATGCTTGCAGAACTTGGACTAGTTTGGGGTTACAGTGTTGGAAGCTTCCAAGTGATATGGATGATGCGAACACTCCACAACAAAGTCAAGAACCTGGTAAAAGATACGCGCATCTAGCTAGAACCGCACGAACTCGGGTTTAAAATGTTGACAAGATTTCGGGTAAACGATAACTTCATTCTTACGTTGTAAGTCCTATTCAGACCTAACCGTAAAAAGTTTTGTGCTGGAAAAAAATGAACAGCGTCGAAGATGGCTGAAGATTCGTTAAATTAAGTTGAGTAAGTGTATTTCGCGGTAGACTGACGAAACTTAGACCGGCCCGAGCCTTGATTGTTCACTCGTAAAACGGGCGATCACTAAACTCCTAAGAGCTACATGACAGTATTTAAACTCCATAAATTCCAAGAAAAAGCCTTTGTATCAAAGAAGCGAATTAATGTAATAGCCGCTGGTATTCAGTCGGGTAAAACGACAACGGGCGCTTTGAAGATGATCACTTGGGTAGCTAATGCTAAACCAGGTGACAATTTTATAATTGTAGCTCCAACTTATAAAATCCTCACACAAGCAACACTACCTAAGTTCTTGCAGATGTTTCAAGGTTACGGCAGATATCACAAAGTTGATTCTGTGTTTAAGGTAACTAATGGCGCCACCATCTACATCAGATCCTTAACAGATCCAAACGCCATTGAGGGTATCACTGATGTTGAGGGTGTGTGGCTTGATGAAGGTGGTTTGATTTCTCGTTACGCTTGGGAAAATGTGGAAGGGCGATCGGCATTTCGTCAAGCACCAATCTTTATTTCCACAACTCCGTATTCTTTGAATTGGCTTTTTAGAATGTGGGAAGAGTGGAAGGCAGGTAAACGTGAGGATGTTGAATTTTTTCAATTCACTTCCAAACAAAACCCATATTTCCCTGATGCTGAGTTTGAACGGCAAAGAAAACTATTAGATGCTCGTCGCTTTCAAATGAAATACATGGGTGTCTTTGGTCGTATGGAAGGCCTTGTCTACGAAAACTTGGCAACATGTTCCGCTATCCCACTCCCAGAAGGAACACAGTTTTATGCAGGTGTGGATTTCGGTTATACAAATCCCACCGCTATCACAATAAGAGCGTTGACACCTGAAGGAATACATTACCGTGTCGCTGAGTTTTATAAATCCAGGATGATGGTAGAGGATCTTGTGAAAGTATGCCAACAACGTAAACAGATTTACAACATTAAGACATTTATCTGCGATCCATCTAGTCCCGCCAACATAGAAGCACTTAACCGCGGTGGCTGTCCTGCAATTGGAGCAGATAACCAGATACGTTTGGGTATTGATCGACACTCACAGTTAATTAAAGGTGAAAGATTCTTTGTTTTTCGTGATGAGAATCCAATGGGACTTGATGAATACAGTACTTATCATTACCCTGAACCTAAAGACTACAAAATAGATGATAATCAGAAAGAAGTGGAACCCGTCAAAGCTTCAGATCATGGTTGTGACGCCGACAGATATGTTACAATGCATTTATGGGATTACAAAGAGACACGAACTTTCGGTAAAGATATACCGGGTTCTAATGAAGCAAGACTTCGCTGGTTAAAAGCTGGTGGTTCTTCTAGATTTGGTAAAGGATAAATATGATTTACGAATTTTATTGTAAGCCCTGCAACGCTATAGATGAAGTGGTTCGACCAGTGGCGGAAGCTACAGTTCCTTATTCGTGTCCCGAGTGTGGTGGTGAAACAGTTAGACGATACACCGCACCACAGGTGATAACTCCAGGTGAAGATATTGCAGAGTTTAACCCCGCTTTTGGTAAAGTGTTGACAAGAGCACAAGCACAAGCTGAAGCGAAATCTCGCGGTTGGACTGAAGTTGGGAATGAGAATGTACACAAAGGTGTGGGTGATCCTAAACAACACGATTATGAATTTAACGACTATATAGTTTGAGGTGAAGCATGGCGGTTGATACTGAAAGTGCGGTGCCTGAAGGTCAGACTGGTTCTCGCGAAGAGGAACAGTCTGCTGAAGATCGTAAGACCGTCAAAATGGTCGAAAGATTATTTAGAAATGCTAAGAGACATCGCCAATCTTATGATAAGAATTGGGTAGAAAATTATAAGTTCTTTCGTGGCAAACAGTGGACAGAAAAAAGACCTTCTTACAGACATTCGGAAGTTCTTAATCTCATCCATTCAGCTATCCAAACTATGGTACCAATACTTACGGATTCACGCCCTAACATAGAGGCATTACCTGAGAATCCGAGTGATTTTGATTTTGCTAAAATAATGACACAACTTCTTGTTGCTAACTGGGATCGCAACACCTCTGGGCAAGTGGTAGTTGAAGCTATCTATGACTTCTCAGTTTATGGTACTGCGATATCAGAGCAACCATGGAATCCTGACCTTCATAACGGTTTAGGTGATTTTGAGTTCAAGACAATAGATCCAATGTATGTTTATCCAAATCCTGGTGCTACTGATATCAACACTGAAGATAATAAGTTTCTGATTATAGCAAAACCTACAGATGTGGATGAAGTTAAGAGGAAATATAAGAAAAAAGCACATCTTATCAAGTCAGATTTGTCAGACATAGATATGGCAAAAACTGCAAAACTTGACATGGATGACTATAGAATACGCTCAGCTACTGACAATCTTTCATTAGTTCAAGGTGAGCGTGCTCAAGATGCAGAAACACCTAATCAAGTTTTATTACTAACATGTTGGTTACGTGATGAAACTCTCATAGAAGAGGAAATTAAAGAAAAGTCTGCTGATGGAACACTAAAGAAAGGTTTCAGAACTAAGAAGAAATATCCAAATGGTAGAAAGATAATAATAGCTTCTGGTCAGTTGTTAGAAGATGTTGAGAATCCATATCTTGACGGTAAATTCCCTTATGCTAAGGCAGTTGATCACGTCATGCCTAGAGAATTTTGGGGCCAGGGTGAAGTTGATCAGCTTAAAGGCCCGCAACAAGTCATCAATAAACTTATCTCCTATGCAATGGATACTCTCTCACTTATGGGAAATCCGATCTGGAAGAATCCTATATCTTCAGATGTGGATTCTAGTTCTATAATTAACCAGCCCGGTTTGGTAATTGATTACAATTTAGGAAATGAACCAACGCGCGAAATGGGTGTTGATGTTCAATCTAGTGTCTTTGCCACACTTGATAGGATGAGAGATCTATTTGACCAGATTAGTGGTATCAATGAAGTAACTCAAGGGGCGCAACCCCGCAATGCTTCGGGTGTTGCTATCGACTCCTTGCAAGAAGCTGCTCAAACTAAGTTACGTCTTAAGGGCAGGAACATAGAAGCGTGGCTAACTAAGGCTGGACAGCAGTTAGCTTCTAGGATATTACAGTTTTATTCAATACCTCGAATAGTTAGAATTACAGAAGACGAAAATGCGGCAACTTATTTTCGTTTTGCTGTTGATGAAGTTGCAGATAAGTCGGGAGAAGTGCAAAGAGTTGTTACAGTCCAGCCATTTCAAGAAGTGGGTGATGCTGCAGCTAGCACATTAGAACCGGGCCAGGTGCAACAATTCGCGATTAAGGGTAATATAGATATAAAGATAACGACTGGTTCATCCCTACCTTTCGCAAAAGCTAAAAGGGAAGCTCGAGCAAAGGAATTGTATCAACTCGGTATCTATGATGAAGAGGATTTGCTTACTGACCTAGAACATAATAGGAAAGAGCAGATCCTTGAAAAATTTGCAAGGAGAAAGGAAGCTGAAGCAGAGGCAATAGCCTTACAACAGCAGCAAGCGGCCGCTCCACAACAAGCAATCTAGGAGTATATATGGAAACAGCTGATGATTTGTACGCTCAAGCGATGGCGCCCACACCTCCCATGGAGTACAAAGATGAGGGTGTTCAGGAATCACAGCCTAGTGAACAAGTGCAAGAAAAACCTTCTTCCGATGATGGTCGGGCCTTAGTTTACAAGGGCCAGGAAATTAAAATCGATGATGATAAGTACAAGATGCTAGCTCAGAAAGGATATTCTTATGAGAAAGACATGCATCAACTTAAAGTCGATCGTAAGTTATGGGAGAATGAGAAGACGAAAGAAATGGGCTCGCTTGAGGAGCTTAGGGCAATTCAGGAATACACCAAGGAGAATCCAGCTTTTCAATCCCTTATACAAAGGGAGTGGGCGAAAATTCAAGGTGGCAGCCCTGTTTCTTCTGATGTGCAAACTCAGCAGCAATCCTTCGGAACTGATGAGCAGTTGAACGCAGTACTTCAACGCTTGAATAAGCAAGAAGAGTATATGCGTGCACAAGAAGAAGCGAAAAAAGAAGCTGACTTAGAAATGAGTGTCTCTACATATAAAGATGCTTATGGGACGTTTGATTGGTCTACTAAAGATGAACTTGGCCAAACTTTAGAAGACAAGATCACACAACACGCAATTGATAATAAGATTGGAAATTTTAAGACAGCTGCTAATGACTACCTTTTTGATGAACACATAAAGCGAGCATCATTAGAGTCAAAGGAACAAGCTGCTAAAAAGATCCAGGAACAGCACAAACTTGGTTTGGGTAAAGTAACGAGTGAAAGTCAACTTAAGATTGATAAAGTTGATGGTGTTAGGAAAAAATCATATAACGATTTGGCTGCTGAGGCCCTGAAAGATCTAGGCCTTGGTTAAGGAGGCTAATAATGGCGCTTACTTACGACCAAATTACGGCAATTACCGAAAAAAGGTTTTTGCCTAAGTTGGTAGACAACATTTTCAATAGTAATCCTCTCCTCAAGAAATTGAAGGAGAAGGAAGATCTTCAACCAGGTGGGGACAAAATAATTTGCCCACTTAACTATGCGACTGTCACTGCATCAGGGTGGTATCAAGGGAGTGAAACCCTCTCCACCGTAGATAATGAGACAATCAGTGCTGCAGAGTATGATTGGAAACAATTGTACGCCAACATCTCCATAACTCGTCGTGATGAGCTTCGAAATATGGGCGATGCTGCTATCATCAACTTTGTTAAGTCTAAAGTTATGATCGCAGAAAAGACCATCCGCGATAAGTTGGCAACTGGTCTTTACAATGACGGTACTGACTCCAAGCAAATCCAAGGATTGAAGCTTGCAGTTGCAACTGGAAATTCTGTCGGAGGAATCGATCAGTCTTCGTATTCTTGGTGGCAAGCAAACGTAGACAGTTCAACAACAACTCTAACAATTTCTGCTATGCAGGGAATGTATGGAGATTGTGGCGAGGGTACAGAGTATCCTAACCTTGTCATTGGCGATCAAGACATGTTCGATCGTTACTATTCTCTACTTCAACCACAACAGCGTTTTGTGGATGAAGAGATGGCTAGTGGCGGATTTAAGTCTTTGCAATTTAACGGTATACCTGTAGTGGTTGACGCTAATGCAGCATCTGGTGACATGTATTTCTTAAATCTCGACTACATCACTTTGATGCCACACAAAGACGAAAATTTCAGATTCGAACCATTCACTAAACCTATCAATCAGAATGTAAAAGTTGCGAAAATATTCTGGATGGGCGGACTTGGTCATTCTAACAACAGACGTCAAGGACTTCTTGACGCCATCACAGCTTAAGGAAGGGATTACGATATGGCTTTTTATAGCGTAGATCCCGTTAGATTCGGGGTTGACATTTCAGGCACGACTGCAACATTAGGTGTTAATGATCCAGAAATTGGATCTCGTTGCGTCGTTGATGAGCTCGAGTACTTGTTTGTTTACAATGCAGGTGGCGAGCAAATCGGTGTTGGACAACCAGTAACTCTATCTGGTGTGACTGGATACAGTGTAACTGTATCTTGTGTTACAGCAGCAGATATGGCACTGGGTGTAAGACAACATTCCACAATGACTACAGCGACTTACGGTTGGGTAGCGACACGTGGAATTGGTACTGTCGAGATGTCCACAAACGAAAGTTGTGTGACTGGAGAAGTCTTGGCAGTTGGCGCTGAAGGTTTTGGCCTTGCGTCTAACTCTACAGATTTCCAAACACCAACAGTTGCTAAGGCTCTTGAGTCAATAGCATCTGCTGGATCAGGTGTTGCGTTCTTCTCATTACTTTAAGGAGTTTTTAATGGTTCGTCGTTTAGTTGAAATGGAATTGGAATATCTGAACACTATAGATAATCCGCCACAATCGCCCCAAGCTTTACATAAGCAATCGGCGACTAACGACGATCCTACTATCAATTCCTGGAGAGAGATATGGATCAAAAACCAGCGAATTAATCATGAGATTTGTGAGAGTTTTTGTTCCAACGGGATAGGTAAGATATACGGGGAATTCAATTTGAAACCCTGCATTCTTGCTGGTTCCGGCCCTTCTCTTAAAACTAATGTGGAAGATCTTAAAAACAAGGGTGCTATTCCTTTAATATCATGTCTTCACAATTTTCACTTCATGGTCGACCACGGTATTGATGTGAATTATTTCGTGACTCTAGACGCGGGTGAGATCACGCTACCGGAAATTAGTGAAGGGGGGAAAGAGAAGCATGAATATTATTTGGAACGAACCAAGGATTTTACTCTTTTAGCTTTCGTGGGTACCTCACCAGCTCTAGTTAAAGCATGGAAGGGTAAAATTCTTTGGTATAACTGTCCTATTCCTGATCAAAAGGTTAAGGATGAGTACGCAAAAGTAGAGCGTTTTGATAATTATGTAGCTAATGGCGGAAATGTCTTAGGTGCAGCTGTGTATATAGCTAAAGCGTATTTAGGGGCTAACCCTATTGCATACATCGGTGCCGATTTTGCCTTTGGTTATAATAAGAAATTTCATGGTTGGGATTCTTCTTATGACGCGCAATTAGGGAAGGTCATTCGGACAGTCGATTGTTATGGCAATAAAGTGTATACTTGGCAATCATACTATAATTTTAAATGTTGGCATGATTCAATCAGTATGAAATGTCCCGGAGAATGGATAAATTGTACTGAAGGTGGAACTTGGGGGGTATATCCCGAAGGGCTAATTGCCAGTATTAGACATAAACCCCTCAAAGCATTTATTGACGGGTATAATCTTTATAGTGCAATGAAGTTTCAGGCAGAAAACCCACAAGATGCTTCTGAAGATTCTGGAATACCAAATATTCCACCTCATCCGAAGCTCATGTTTAGTTAAAGGATAAAAAAATGGCTTATACAGCTAGTTCCTTAGTCAAGTCGGTTTGGGGCAATCAAGCGGTTCAACAATACCGAGTAACCGCCGACGCTGCTAGTGGATCTGTTGATACAGGATTGGGTGTTATCGATTCCATTCAACATGCACCACAAAGTTGTGCATCTGCAGGTTATCGAGCATTCATGAACACCAATTCAGGCTTAACGGCGTTGAATGGAACAGTAGCACTGTCGGGTTTAGCGTCTGGTGATGTGCTATTCTTAACAGTAGTAGGACACTAGGAGTCAAGCATGGGTTTCATACAAAGATTTGAAGCTCAAACAGCTTCTGGAGCTTCAACAAGCTCATATATAGATTTGGGTACGACTAATTTTGACGAAATGTCAGTTAAATATGTCACCATGTCAACTGGTGCTGAGCAAGCTGTCTGGGCAGCTGATGCGATGACACCAGCAAGTGCTGCATCGGCAACATTCTATCCTGTAGCGGTTAAGGATGTGCAAACAGCGGCAGCTGCTTATGATGCTTTGACAGTGACGACAGCACTTAGTGGTGGGAATTGGGGTACTTTTAAAGCACCTCCATTTAGGTTTGTTCAGTTCATTGGTAGTGCGGTGGTATCTGGTGGTGTTTCGTTTAGTGTAGTTTGTCGAGGTAATTAAATTTTAGATTTCCTAGCAATGCATATCTAGGAGTGGAGAAAACATGCAAGTTAAAGTTCGAAATAATAGCAATATTCCTTACGTTGGAACTTTTAGAGACAGAAGTATAAACATTCCAGCGGGTGAATATATAGAGATGGGTAGAAGTGAAGCTGTCAATTTTCTAAGTCAGTATTCGCCGGTTATAATAGACGGACGAGGAAAACATACACAACCTAAGAATTTGATCTTAGAGGAAGACTTAGAAAAGAAAGCTGAGAAGTATGGACAGCCACCAAAGTTTGCAGCTTTTGACGGGCAGATGTTCAGAACTGAGCAAGGCAGACTTGAGTATGAAGCTAAACTCAAAGACAATATCGATGAGGTGAAAATTGCAAAACCTAGAAGAAGGCGGACAGCAAAACCCCCAGAAACCGAAGGGGGGAATTAAACTTGTCGGTAAGTATAAAGCCGTTCTCACACGTGGAACAGAAACCATATGTGAGAGAGAAGGCTACAATACTATTTGCACCACGGGCCTTCATGCTTTCGTCGGTGAATTAGCGTCCGCCGCAATCTCTGCAACACGAAATCCATTTTATTTTATCGGAATTGGTAGCGATAGCACGGCAGAAACTGCTGGTGATACGGCTTTAGGTGGCGAGTTATCAAGACACACGGGAACAGTGACAGCTTTCACGGCAGTCTATCAAGTGAAGGCGACTTTTGCGAGTGGTTCAGGTACAGGAAATGTGTACGAATTTGGTTTATTTGACGCAAATACAGCAGGGAATATGCTTAGTCGTGACACTGAAGCACTTATTACAAAAGGTGCTAATGACACGTTAACAGTAACCGCACAAATAACATTGGCGTAACGATGACTGACCACACACAGACAGTTACAAATACAATGCAAGTCTTTGGTGTATCACCTGGTTCACTATGGGGTGTTGCTGTATTCGGTACTGATTTGTGGGGTGTGGATGAAGATGTTTGGACAGATACAGATAAGCAGGTAACTGAAGCACTAGGACTAACAGACGCAATAGCGTTTAAGGATATAGAACACCTAATCACTGACTCGTTAACGTTATCAACAGCAGTGAATCCAGTTATGAGAACTTGGGGTATCTGGGATTATGTGTTCACAGGGCCGACTACTGAAGGAGAAGACCAATCAGATTCTACGTGGACAGCAACAAGTGACAATGATGCAACATGGTCAGATGTTAATAATACTTCAACATCATGGAGTGACGCATGACACCAAATGAAATAGAAACAAGAGCACGAAGGATGTTGAATGCTGTTGGCTCTAACTTCTGGTCATCAGCTGAAATCATAGAAGACTATCTCTATGCTGCAGCTACTGAGATGGCCTTAGAAACACGCTGTATTGAAAACAGATACACAACAACATCTGTTGCTTCTCAACAAGAGTATGATCGTCCTACTAGGATGATATCTATTAAGAGAGTTGAGTATGATGGTAATAAACTAAAACCTATCACATTCCAAAAACTAGATAGTATTGATCTCAATACTAATACGACTGTGACAGGAACTCCGCAATACTACTATGATTGGGATGAGAGTTTCGGACTATATCCAGCACCTACATCAGCTGGTGATACGATAAAAATCTATACTTATGATGAACCAGACGCCACGACAGCAGCATCAACACTAGAGATACCAACGCAATTCCATCATTTTCTAGTTTATGGTGTGGCTTTTATGATGACTCTAAAAGAAGTCGGTCATCCACAAATGGCAATGTATGAGAGACTTTGGAATCATCCAAATAATAGAGATAACGCTCTTATGAAAGTTAAAAGGGCCGTGAGACTCAGAAATAAAGATAATTTTAGAGTCGTCATGCGTGAAGAAGATCTTCCAGGAACTTTACTTGGAGCAATCTAATGGCGGGTTATAGAACAGTAATAGGAATGGAGTCCTTTGATGGAGGTTTGAACAATAAGTACGAACCTCAAATCATAGGCATTAATGAATCCGCTTCATGTGCCAACGTAGTATTTGATGATCTAGGAGGAGTAGCTACTAGATTTGGATATACACTTCTCAATACAGGTTTGGTTAATTCTAATCCTTGTGACGGCCTTTTCACTGCAAATTGGAATAATGGCAATCAGTCTATGGCTGTGTGGTTTGGTACTGACATGCTTGTATTGTCTGGTACGACTTTTCAGACTGTTGGTTCTGCGCAGGGTATATTCACGACTGGAGTGAACAAAGTCGCCACCATGTATCAAAACATCATGTTTATTGGTCATGGTTCGACACCTTACAAGTATGATGAGGGGGTATTTACTCGCCATGGTATTGAAGTACCTTCACTTGTTGCCGATGGAGGTACACGCGGAGGTGGTGGTAATCTGGCTGGTGATTATCATTACAAACTTACTTATGTGAATACTCAAGTAGTACAAGGCGATGTATCCACCGGTACTGCAACATTAGTAGCAACAGCAGGTGGAGAATCAATTCTCATTACAGGTATTGCAACACCTCAACAATCTTTTGGTGTTGATACTAAATATTTATACCGTACTCTTGAAGGTTCTGGATTATCTGGAATTTATTATTTTGTAGCTTCACTAGCTGCAAGTATCACCACTTACACAGATGATATAGTAGAAGGTTCGTTAGGTTCAGCAGCTCCTACTGACAATGGTAAACCACCTGATTATGATTTTGTTGTCAGTTTTCAAGAGAGGCTTTTTACAAATGATCAACAAAACCCTCAATACCTTTGGTACTCTGAACTTGGAAATCCTTTTGTTTTTAAGTCTACTAATTTTATTAAAATTGCTGATGGAGACGGTGAGGAAGTTACTGGATTTGGTGTACAAGGTAGTTCGCTTATTGTCTTCAAAGAGTCGAGTGTTTGGCTCATTTACATGCCAGACACCACCGACACAAATTGGATTCGAATTAGATCTGATTCAAAATATGGCTGCGCTTCACACAAGAGCATCATAGGCTATAACAAGCAATTGATGTTCTTAGGACAGCAGAACAATTTAGTGACAGGATTCTATTCTTTTCAAGGCCTATCTACACAACCAGACGCCACGTCATTGCGTGCATCTCAAATGTATGCAGACTCTAAAGCTGACAGAATCCGCCCTGATGTTGACTTATTTCAAGAGAGTAATAAATCAAAAGTAAGTGCAGTCGTCTTTGACAATAAACTTTGGTTTTGTGTCACTTATGGCGCTGTTGCTACCGTCAACAACAGAGTTTATCAGTTTGATTATGTGATACGGGATAAAGAGAGACAAAACGGTTCCTGGACGCCTTTCACTGGAATGGCATTTAATGACTTCGCAGTTTACGATGAAAAATTATATGCAGGTACGTCTGGTGATGATGGATTTGTTTATCAATTAGAAGACGGTACTTATACAGATAATGGTGCTGCTATCGACTCATATTTTGAGACAGCAGAATTTGATGGTGGTCGAGCTGTACGCCACTTTGAAAAGGACTTTAGACAAGCCAACTTTTCAGTGGCACTCCTTGGTAACTGGCCTATGAGGATACATCGTAGGATCAACTCTGAATCAGCAGGTGGAGATGCTTCGGATTTCTCCCTTAATCCCGGTGGTGCGGTTTGGGGTACTGCGATATTTGGTATTGATACATGGGGTGGCGGCCTTATACGAAAAGACATTCGTTTTGATTTAGGTGGAGCTCAAGGGCAAAGAATTGCTTTTACATTTTCGAATATGAACACGGCAGCACAAGGGTTTAAAGTCGTGCGCGGTAACTGCTATTACAACAGAAGAGGTTTAAGATGACACAACAAAACCCATTTGCGGGTAATCAGCAGCGCCCGCCCGTGGATGAATTCGAGCTCATGCGTCGGCGTTTACAACAACGTGGTTCTGTCAGAAAAGAAGAAATACAAAGAGAGTCAGCGCGTCAAGCAGCAGCTCTTGGTAATTTACCTTCAGGTGCTGCTATGAAGCAGCGACAAATTGCCACTCAAGAAGCTGAACGCCTTACAGGAGAACAAGTCCAGGATGTCAATATTGCTGAAGCACAAATAAGGCGTCAAGAAAGAGAGTCGGCACTTGAAAGAGGGCTTAAGCGTTTCGGTATCACAACGCAAAAAGATATATCCACTCAAGAAATAGCGGGTAGGAAAGAACTATCAGCTCAAGAGATAATTGGAAGGCAAGATCTCCAGACACTCCAAGGTAGGCAGCAACTTGCTCAGATTGGAGCATCTGGCGAACAACAAAGACTATTAGCCCGCGTGCAAGGTGCTAATGATATGGAACTGGCTAAACTGAACAATGCAAGTGCGGCACAGATTGCAAACTTACAGATAAAATCACAAGAGAAGTTAGTCAAATTACAAGAGTCTGGTTTAGACAGTCGTTTTGCTCAAACGCTATCCCAGAATCAAAAGTTCTTTGATCTAGAACAAGGTTTAAGAGAAAAAGGATTTAACTTACAAGAAGAAGTCTTTGCCAATACCAAAAATCAACAAGAGCAGCAGATGAAAATGGATAAATTTGCAACTGTTGTAAACTCCATAGACTTACTTAAATCCTTCGGTATTCAACCTGATCAATTATCAAATATTCTAGATAATATAGGTTTGGATGGTTTGAGTGATGATGTGAAGAAAGCCTTAATGGAAGCTGATGAGGGATTAATACAAAGAGAAGCGACTAGAAGAGCGCAGCAGATATCAACAGATCCAGGAAATATAGATGCCGGGTTTTCAGGCCCATCTTAAAGGAGATAGAATATGGCAGCGCCACAAATACAAAGAAAACCTAAAGTGACTAAGTCTGGAGGTTCAGCCGGGGGTAAAAATATTGGCGCCGGTTTAGGTGCTGCTGTTGGTGGTGCTATCGGATTTGTTGGAAGTTCTGGTAACCCTGCTGGGGCTGTGGCTGGTGCATCAGCTGGTGCTGGTTTAGGTGGCGCTATAGGTGGGGCTGTCGATCCAGGAAGACCAGGTTCCATCCAAGAACAACTCCCAACAGAAGTTCAAGGCGCCACATCAAGTTTTGATATAGCTAACGAATCACAGCAAATACTTGATGGTATTAGATCACTAGATAATTTTCCTAAACTTGCTGAAAAATACGCTGGGCCCTTAACCTCAGCTTATCTGCAAACACAGATTCGTCTAAAACAAATGGGGTAAAAAGATGGCAGCACCAAGAATCAATCTACCTAAAAACCAATTGCAGCAAAGAGCTAGGACAGTAGATCCTGTCGATAGGGATCTTAGTAGAGTTCTAACCGCACTAAATATCGCATCAACGGCCTATGGTATTTCGGGTAAGATTGATGCTGCTGACCTACAAGAGAGAAAAATGGAGCACGTGGAAGCTCAGACAGCTTTAGCTGAGAGGGAGCTTGAGATTAAGCCGACAGCTGAGGAAGCAAAAGCAAGTAGAGAAGCAAAGGATCTTGGGGATCTTCAAAAAGCGCAGACAGAACAAACAAAATCTCAACTTGAGATATCTAAAAAAACCCAAGATATTGAACTTGGGAATTTAGATAAGAAGCAGAGAAAATTCGCTTTAGAGCGAGAAGCTATTAGGATGAAGAAAATTAGAGAAGGTGGAAGAGGTGTAACTGACTTTGGTAAAGAGATGAATACCGAACAGTTACGCTCTCAAAGTAACCTAGAAGGTGCTATACACGGTGTCGATAACATGAAAAGGCTTAGCCCTAGAGTTAGTCATGACATAATGGATAAGCATAGGGCAGCATTAAAAGAGATTAAGAAGCTCCCCGTTGTTGGTGAAGGTGTTGCCGCATTTAAGACGTTAATGGAAAGTGGGGAGTGGCAGACTCTAAATGAAGTAGATAAGCAATATCTCGTCAGTCTTTTTGAAACCACAGATGCAGTACTTAGAGATCAATCAGGTGCGGTTCTCGGTGCCCATGAGATAGCTAGTAAAATGGAACAATTCGCCCCTCAACCAAGTGATACTGGTGAAACGTTAGAGTTTAGAGGGGGTATTATAGATAGTAATTTGAGTCGTGTAAGAACAAAAACGGGTAAAAATGAACAAGCTCTTACAGCAGATCCAGAATTAAAATGGAATTTTCGAGATATTGAAAAAGTCGAAAAGATGCAACGACTCAAGAAAAAAGCTGAGATTCAAAAAAGTATTGAATCTGAGGAAGAACTAGAGGATGACATCTCTATTCTAGATAAATTACTGCAAGGACTTGGTTCAGCAGCTGGAGCTGGTGTGTCTAAACGCCCAGAATCTCCTGCAGACAAGGGTTTAAAGGTAAGACAGAAAAGAGAAAGTCGCAGAGAAGAAGCTAGGGAAGTTATATCAGATAAGGGTTTAGGTGCTGTTGTACCTAAAAAGAAGAAAAAGAAAATCAAACGTGTACCTTTCGGAAAACGTGGATAACCAACTTAGATAAGGAGGTGCACTTTGGCAGCGCCATCAGTTACTTATACATTTACAGATGCAACTACCATTGTACATTCTGAGGTAAATCAAAATTTCACGGACATAATTAATGGTATATCCGACGGTACGAAGGATATCACCATCAGCGCTTTTACAGCAAATGGCGCAGCTACTTTTAATGGTGCTGTCACTTTGGGAAACGCTACAGGTGACGATATTACAATCACTGGTAGGATTGCGTCTGATATTGATCCAAAGACAGCCGCGACTAACACGCTGGGAGACGCAACACAAACGTGGAGAGCCTTATATGTTGATAATGGCGCCACTGATTCAGGAACTATTTACTTTGATGCCGGTTCTACATATTTCATTCAAGGAAATACTGCCATTTTAGATATAGGAGGTTTTACCTCTTTAGACCTTAATACTACAGCGGATATTGTTGGGGGCATTCATACGTATATGGCCGTAAACAACGGGACTATTTACGATGAAGGCGACCCTCCTTACTCCTTCACAGGTGATACAGACACCGGTATGTATTCTGAAGGGGCTGACCAACTCAATTTTGCAACTGGCGGAACTGCCGCCTTAAGCATTGCTTCTGACCAAGTTGTCACTGTTGCGGGGACTTTGGATGTTGACACTATCAACGAAAAGACATCGAATGCTGGTGTAGCTATTGAAGGCCGTCAAAGTGGTACAGCTATTTCTGCTGGATATGTTGGAGAATTTATATCCGCCGACTGTAGTGCAAATACTTCCACAGTGACCGCAGATACTGAGGTTGATGTTACAGGTATGTCGATTACATTGACGCCGGGCGTTTGGATATTAGGCTTTAATCTGGTTCATTGGGTAACTAGAAACGCTAGTACGGGAAATATTTATTCTTACACTGTAATAACAAATAGCAGCAACACTCATATAAACAATACTAGATCTTACCATTATGCTGATCTTGATTCTGGAGGGCAACCACAAACGGTTGCCACATCTGCATCCAGACAAACAGTTATTAATATTTCATCAAGCACCACTTACAAAGTGAGAATGAATTGCGGCGTGTCGGCAGCTACCGGTGTGGGTACTGTAGGGTTTTCAGGGAATCTAACAGGTGCTATGACCGGGGATGATAACGAATCAGTTATTTATGGTATTAGAATTGCATAATAAAGTTGGATTTATCATGCCTCACCAATTAACAGACAAAGTTGAAGAGATAGTCTTAGCGGCGTTTGTTGCTTTTACCGCCTTCTTTGGTAAAAGGACTTTATCGCAGTATGATAGGCGTATTGCTAAAACTGAGGCAAAGAATGAGGAAGTATTGAAAGTACTACAACGCATTGATAAGGAAGTGGTGAAGATAGCAACTAAGTTAGAATCACTCTTATTCTGCCTTCTCTTCATATCCTGCAGCAATGTGGTGAATGATCCTGAAGGTGTATATTTTAAAGAATTGAAGGTGGAACATGACAAAAAAACAATTGAAGGTTTTGGTGTCTTACCTGCAAGGCCTACTTACAGATTTAAAATTAAAACCTCCAAAAACCCCGAAAGTTTACATATAAAAACATGTCATCGTGATGAGGTTTTTAGAAAACTCAAAAAAAGCTTTCACTATGAGTACCGTCCAATTGATGGCATAGAGAACGAAGGTTCATGCCTTCTTCAAATCGCCTTGTTCGATACTAATGGCCATCATCAATGGGCAGCAATTGACTTTTATGGTGACGAGAAGTTACCAGCGTTTATGGCTTGCAATGGCCGTATAATATTTCACAATGGCGCCACTGTGTGCCAAGGTAGAAACGGCAGTGTTCAACGTATTAACTTCCGGGAAGAAACAGATGTGATGGCTGTCACTGACTGCGATGTTCCAGAAACCTTCGATAACAAGGAATACTTCATAACTTTGGAGGAGAGTTACTGCCTCTATGCATTCTATGGTCATGAATCGGGGGATCTCCACCGCCTTACTACATTTGGCTACAACTCGGTAATGAAGGTGCACTGATATGAAGGGTTTGTTTTTTAAAATGATGGAATTTGGCATAGATATCATCCTGAAATACGGCCCTAAGAAACAAAAAATACGCGACGATTTGATTAGATTCAAAAAGAGGTACAATAAAGAGGGAAGACAGTCGTCGACTATGTTTAAACGTTATAAAGGTGTAAAAGATGAGTTTAGAAAACGTGGAGGAGATAGGAATAAAAGAGACTAGAGAACTATTAGTCGCTGTTAATGAACTAGTGATTTTTTTGATACATCTTCTGAAAGATGGCGTGCAAGGTACAGACTTCATCGATCTCTACAAAAAAGTGACAGAAGATGACGCCTTTAGAATTATGCTGCTGGAAGCATACAGCGGTATTAGAAGCGTACCTAGCGAAATGAAAGACATTGACGTTTACGAAGCTGTAGCGTTATCATCCTTACAGCTATCTTATTTACCAAGAATCATCGAACAGATTAAAGACAAACCGAATGAATGATTTTGTACTTCCAATCTTGTGTCTAATCCTTCTATTTTTCTGTATGTTTCTTCTAACCACATTAAGGAATATGCAAGATAAATTGCGGTACGCAGAAGATAAATCTAAAAATCTTCTAACCACATTAAGTGATACGCGAGATAAACTACAGTACGCAGAAGAAAAATCTAAAATTCCACCTACTAAATCCCAAGAACTAACCGAATTCCTTAATGATATAAATGGGCACGGTTATAGTTTTGTGCGTGTAAATCCTGATGACGTATTAATGAGGTCTCCTAGAAATTGACAAATAGAAAAACTATTCTACTAACTGGTGTGACAGGTACTCTTGGCCGTGCTTTACTCGATAAGATATTGGGTGAGACGGACCACTGGGTTATGGGAATTTCGCGAGATGAGCAGAAGCAGCGAACACTTCCGCAACACGAACGCTTTAAGGCGAAACTAGCGGACATACGAGATATAGATTCTATCTCTCATGCTGTTGGCAGACACCACATAGATGTGGTTTTTCACCTTGCGGCATTAAAATGTGTCGACACGTTAGAAGAAAACCGCCTTGAAGCGATAAAAACTAATGTGTGGGGGACACAGAACCTTTGCTCATTCTTTGAAGGCAACGCAAGAGTGGTGCTAGCAAGCACTGACAAGGCATGTTATCCAATCAACACCTATGGTATGACAAAAGCTCTTGCTGAAAAGATAGTGCTTCAAAACCCTCAAAATTGCGTTGTGAGATATGGTAATGTTTTGGGCAGTCGTGGTTCACTACTACCATCATTAATAAAGTCATTAAGAGAAACAAACACCGCCTATCTCACTGATGAAAATATGACACGGTTCTGGCTACCTATCGATAGAGTAAAGGACTTTGTCTATGAGATAGGGATGTCAGAACTTGGCGGCTTATTCACACCAAAAGACATTAAAAGTTGCTATGTGAAAGATCTCATTAAAGTTGTTGCGAGTATCTTAGAAGTAAATCCCACTATCGAAAAAATACCAATACGCGCTGGTGAAAAACTCCATGAATGTCTTACCACTCAGTTCGAAACTGAGAATATGAAAGACATTCATTCAAATGATAATAGTCACTTGATGATAAATAGTGAAATTAAAGATCTATTAAGTCCAATCATTAAGGAAATGTAATGAAAGTTGCTATTATTGGCGCTGAAGGAAATATGGGTAAAAGGTATGGTTCTATATTAAATTCCTTGGGTGTTGAGTACAAAGGTTTTGAAATTGGTGATAAACCATACTATGAAACATTTACTCATATAATTGTAGCAACACCAACAAACTGCCATATAAAAGATTTAGACGATATAATAGTAGCAGCTCATGATAAACGAACTATTAATGTTCTATGTGAAAAGCCCATACATTCAAGTGTCAAAGATAGATGTTTAGAATACACGCTTAAAAGATATGAAAAATCAAAGTGCAATTTATATATGGTAAATCAATATGCCTACTATGCTCAAGACATCTATTATAGTGACGGGCAGACTGTATATGATTTCTATAATAGTGGTAAAGATTCTATTTTGTGGGATTGTATTCAACTTATCTATCTTGCAAAAGGTGCTATCAAACTAGCAAATAATTCTCCTGTCTGGGATTGCAAAATAAACGGTATAAAACTAGATCGTGAGAGTATTGATCTTTGCTACATGAAAATGATTAAAGACTTCATCAGTGATGGAAAAGAATATGATAAATTATGGGGAATTTCAGACATTAGAAAAGCGCACAAGATCGTTGGGAAAGTCTGGCAAGACCAAGGACTTTCTAATAGGAATTCAGGCGAGATCCACATCTACAAGATTACCGAATAAAGCTAACTTACCTTTCGCCAATACCTCAATAATGGGTAGAATCGCTTTCCAGTGTAATAGAGTATGTGGATGGTTCTCAAAAAACCCAGATATAAATGTAAAACTAGTAATCCTAATACCCTTCAATGATCCACTTAGAGAAGAATTAGATTCAAAATATACGATCATAGAAGGCCCAGAAGATAACGTCCTTGATAGATATATGAGGGCCATCACCTTATATCAACCTGATTTTCTTGTGCGGATTACAGGTGATTGTGTTTGGATTCCACCGCGTGTTATCTCTAAACATATTCGCGATGCTGCTAAACATGACGCTGACTATTGCAGTAACGTGTTGGTGAGATCATTCCCAGAAGGTTACGACTGTGAAGTTATATCACTAGAATTAATGAAGTGGTTAGATAGTAACGTGTTTACAGATAGAGACAAAGAGCACGTAACCACTGCAGTACGTCATAATCTACTTCACAATGAAGATTTTAGAGATGAATTTAAAATCCACTCAATCATAAACGAGATGGATTTGTCTAGTTTCAAAACCTCCATTGACACACGTCAAGAATATGATACCGCACTTAAGAATTTAGAGTCGTTGAAAGGTAAGAAATCTTTAGCTGAAAAATTTGGGAGTGTTAGTGCATGAGATTATTAAATGCCTTATTTGAAGATGCAGATTTTCTTATTGATAAAGAGAGTGTCCCTTACATCGTGCGGGATATCATCAATATGAATTGGTGGAATACATGCGATTATTTATTGGGATATAAGAAAAATAAGAGGACACAAATAGATGCCACGTATGACATGAAGCTGATTGGCATTTTAACAAAAGAGTTTTATCGATATAGGATTAACAAAGAAAAAAATTTAGATTTGTTTAAAAAGCAAATGGAAGATTTCCTTAAAGGATCTAGAAAAACCATACCTCAATTAAAATATTACTCTATGGATTATCGTAAAAACGAAAGCCAATACTTTTATAAAGATGGAAAATCCTCATGGTTAGATTGCACAAGTCGAGCAACCTATGCATGGAAATATGTGGGTCAAAATGGATATATAGATTTTGACGGCGTGCTAAGAGTCATAGACGGTAATAGAATTTCCAATTTCATTCCCTACTCTGTATATCCATATAAAGAAAAAGGTTTATCACTGTTTTCTGAGGGAGGTAATCAAGTTAAAAAAGAGATTTTCTCCCAAAAACAAACGCAATTTACTGTAAAGGAATGGATTAAAAATTTAGATATAAAAGTTTTAGAATCAAGAGAGTGGCTTTATGAAGAAATCAAACATATAAAAACCGATCCCTATAAAAACAATGAAAAAAAATTACTCGAAAAAGGGCTTCTTACTGGGGTAAACGAATTACTATATGGATTCAAAACAGGTAAAACTTTGAATTTCAAAGATGCCAGTCGTGCCAGTGATGCCAGTGGTGCCATTCGTGCCAGTAGTGCCGGTGATGCCAGTCATGCCAGTAGTGCCAGTGCTGCCAGTCATGTTAGCCGTTCCAGTAGTGCCAGTGATGCCAGTAATGCCAGTAATGCCAGTAATGCCAGTCGTGCCAGTGATACCAGTGAGGCCAGTAATGTCCGTCGTGTCAGCCATGCCAGTGGTGCCATTCGTGCCAGTAGTGCCAGTGATGCCAGTAATGCCAGTCGTGCCAGTGATACCAGTGCCAGTCGT
>Ga0255039_10000030_pt1 | contig 39110 bp, 30 predicted proteins | sample BC1_12_1_MG_FD_181713 | JGI IMG/M metagenome (GOLD analysis project Ga0255039, IMG submission 181713) | Seawater microbial communities from Strait of Georgia, British Columbia, Canada - BC1_12_1 | ecosystem: Environmental > Aquatic > Marine > Strait | place: Canada: British Columbia | collected... | reverse complement strand
GGTGCTTCGCAGATACGTCGGGCGACTTTAATACCGCCGACGGCGACCTCGCAGTCGCGCTCGTCGGAGAGATAATTGGGCATCATCGCCGGCGCCTGCAGCGGGTCCGGTGACTTGATCGCAACAGTGCCCCGGCTGTGTGGTCGGAGCTGGCAGACCGACGAGGTGAACGCCGAGAACGGATGCACGCCATCACCGGGTTTGTCCGCCGACAGGGGCTGCATGTGGAACTGGATATCGGGACGCTGCACCGCATCGCTGGAGCGGGTGAAAATCGCGACCTGGCTGGCAGCCAGGGTCAAAGGCCCGGTTCGGGTCAGCACATACTGCATGCCCACCAGCATGCGTTTTACCCAATTGTTCAACTCATCGTTGAGGGTGTGCTTGTTAGTCTTGAACACGAGACGGATCTGCAGGTGATCCTGCAGGTTCTTGCCGACCCCGGGGAGCGCATGCCGTGTTTCGACCCCCACGGCTTTCAGTTGTTCAGGGTCACCGATACCGGAACACTGCAAAATCTGCGGCGAATTGATCGTGCCGGCGCTGAGGATGACTTCGGCACTGGCCATCGCCGAGTGCTGCTGGCCGCCCTGCCGATACTGCAGCCCGGTTACCCGTTTTCCCTCCAGGACTAGCCCGGTTGCCTGGGCGTTGGTCAACACCCGGAGATTCGGCCGTTTTTTGGCGGGTCGGAGGAAACTCTTCGCGGTACTCCAGCGAAAACCCCGATACGCGGTCTGTTGAAAATAACCGACCCCCTCCTGCTCGGCACCATTGTAATCCTCGTTGAAAGGAATACCGATTTCGGTCGCGGCCTGGATAAAATGTTCGGCAATCGGTCGTCGCAGGCGCAGGTCCGACACCTTTTGCAACCCACCCACACCGTGAAACTCGTCGGCGCCACGATCATTGTCTTCCGATTTCTTGAAGTACGGTAGTACCTCTCGAAAACTCCAGCCAGGATTACCCAGCTCGGCCCAGCGATTGTAATCCTCCGGCTGACCGCGCACGTAGAGCAAACCGTTGAGCGCACTCGACCCACCGAGCACTTTACCCCGGGGCCACTGCAGCCGACGTCCGGCGATACCCGGGTCCGGTTCGGTCAGGTAACACCAGTCGAAACCGGGATTATGCATGGTTTTGAAATAGCCGACCGGTATGTGCAGCCAGGGACTCAAATCCCTGCCCCCGGCCTCGACTAACAGCACCTTGTGCGCCGGATTCGCCGACAGCCGATTGGCGAGCACGCAACCAGCCGATCCGGCGCCAACGACGATATAATCGAATTGATCCACGAGCTCCCTTATCGTTATATGTTTACATGTTTCGATTCGACGATACAATAAGCGCCGCTAAAATGGAACAAATATTCTCGTTTAAGGTCCATTCGATGAATCTGTCCGGTGGTTCTACTCTAGATATAGATCCATCAAGTTCGGTTTTTAGGATACCTGAGACGAAATTTATGTGTATTTAGCTCTGTTACTCAACCGATAAAAGTTGTAATATCGAGACTGACAGTCTCATTTAAACTAATTCTTGTCGATTTTTAGCATTGAACAGAGGTCGGACCGCCGACCCAATAAGCTCCGGGGCGCTGCCTTCAGCCTCGTGACGCATAACATGGCGAAGGCTTTCTTAATTAGAGGAGTAGATATGAACAAACTAAAATATATAGCTGCCAGTGCAGCAGCCCTGGCCCTCATGACATCGTCTGCCATGGCGGCAAACAAGGTTTTGCGTATACAGTCGGTGCTACCCAGCTCAGCTGACGAAGTCGTTATGCTGAAGGAGTTCGGTAATGATGTCGCAGCGCTGACTAATGGGTCGCTCACCATCGAAGTTCTGCCGGCAGGTGCTGTTGTTGGACCACGAGACATCATGGATGCCGTTGACGCGGGACTCGTTGAAGGTGGTTTTGCATGGACACACTATTGGGGTGGCAAGCACGTTGCGGCTAACCTGTTCGGCGCGCCTGTTGCGGGTGCCGGTGTAGGACTCGATAACATCGCGTTCCTGAGCTGGTTCCAGTACGGCGGTGGCAAGGAGCTGTATGACCGCCTGTGGGATGAAATGGGCGTGAACGTCAAAGGATTCATGCTGCAGCCTGTGGGACCTGAGGCTCTCGGTTGGTTCCCTAAACCTATCAAGTCGATGGATGACTTCCGGAAATTGCGCTTCCGTGCACCTCCGGGCATGGTTGGTGCTGCATACGCCGAAATCGGTGTTCCTGCGGTTGCAATGGGCGGCGGCGATATCCTGCCTGCGCTTGAGAAAGGCACGATCGACGCAGCTGAGTGGTGCTGCCCCAAGCCTGACTCTGTCTTTGGTTTCCAGAAAGTGCTAAAGCACTACTACCTACAAGGTCTGCACCAGGTAGTTGTGAACGCGGACATGTATGTGAACGGTGATTTCTACAAATCGCTGAGCCCGCTTGAGCAGAAAGCACTGGAAGTGGCGGCAAACGCATCTCTGTCAAAATCTATGTCCTATCGAATCTATGAGAACGGTAAGGCGCTGAAAGATCTGACGGATAATCACGGTGTTATTCTGGAAGATACTCCCGCGGATTACTTCACAGAGTACATGGCGGCCGCTAAGAAGTCGCTACAAGCCGCTGCGGATGAAAACAAGTTCTTCGCAGAAGTGTGGCAGTCGCAAAAGGATTTCGCCGACACCGTGGTACCATTCTGGTCGGGTGCTCAAACCTCAAACGCAAGTTTGGGTCGCGCGCACGCAGATACGCTGAAGTAAAAAAACTTGAAGTAAAAAAGACTTCGTTGCGAGGCCCGTCAAGGCCTCGCTTCGAAGTTTCTGTAAGGACCCTGGCTGGGTTGAAATAATGAGAGCCCAAAATGGGCACAAACATACAGGGGAGAAGGGGCATGACTGAAGATGAGGTAAATCCAGAAGATCTCGAGATCGCGGACGAACTGATTGCGGAGCGACGTTCCGAGGCCCCCGGTGAAACGCCAGAGGATATGACACCCTGGCAACGCCCTATTACCGCAGCCATTGACGTAATCAATCACCGGGCAGGCCAGATTATTGCCCTGCTCATGGTGCCGCTCATTGTTGTAGTAGTGCTAGAAGTCCTTTCACGCAACTCCTTTGCGATCTTGCAAAATGCAGGGTTCGCAGATCTCGCCCGAAGCCTTGGACTTGGCCCCACGCTCTGGGTGTATGACACCAGTCGTATGATAGCCGGGGTGCTCTTCATGGCGGCCGCGGGCTATGGTCTGATGCGCGGGGTTCATATCCGCGCCGACTTCCTCTACCGAAATTGGTCGGCAAAGACACAGGCGACAGTGGATGCAACACTGTACCTCCTGTTCTTTATGCCTTCGATGATCTTCTTTACCGTTATCGCCTCAGAGTTCTGGTGGCTCGCCTTTTCAAGAGGTGAAACCATGCAGGTCGACAGTGCCTGGGGACCACTTTTGTGGCCCGCACGCCTGGCGATGCCAGTCGGTGCCTTCCTCTTGATGCTGCAAGGCCTCCCTGAAATTTTCCGCGCATTTCACAAAATGGGTAAAGAGCGAGAGCGTTTGTTCGTACGGGCCTTGCCTGTCTATGTAATCGCTTTGATCTGGCTCGTTCTGGCGGTGTTCCAACCGAGTATGGTCCCCGGTGGCGAAGCGTTTTCTGACCTCATGTCTGCCCGACCGAACATGGACAAAGCTACCATTGGACTCATCATGCTGGGAGCAATGCTCTTTGTGATCTTTATCGGTTTTCCAATTGCGTTCACGTTGATCTTCCTTGCCTTTGTCTTCGGTATTTGGGGCGCTAACTTCAAGTTGACCACACTGTTGATGACCCTGAACACAAACTCAACCATGTTGAACGATCAGCTCATGGCGGTGCCGCTTTTTGTACTGATGGGGATCGTGATGGAAGCGGCGGGCTTGATGGATCGGCTGTTTGCGTCGATCCAGATGATCATGTCGCGCGTTCGCGGTGCGTTGTTCATCGCCGTGCTGATCGTATCCACGATTTTTGCAGCAGCCACTGGCATTGTGGGCGCTTCTGTGACTTTGCTTGGGATCATGGCTGGCGCGACCATGACCAGATCCGGCTATGACGTCAAGCTAGCGGCCGGAACCATCACCGCGGGAGGCACATTGGGGATTCTGATTCCACCCTCAATTATGCTGATCGTCATGGGACCTGTTCTCGAAGTTTCAACTCTCGACCTCTTCCGTGGAGCCTTTATTCCCGGCGCCCTGCTGGCTACCCTTTACTTGCTCTACACGCTTGGACGCTGCTGGCTGAATCCGGACCTGGGGCCAATTTTGTCAGAAGAGGACCAACCCAAAACGTCCGCATATTACGGCGCTGAGGTCGCGCTGATCTGTCTGGGTGTTTTGACTGTTTGCCGAGTCTTTGGCCTTGCCATGGGTGGTACTTTTGGCGGTGTGATTCCTTTTGGCGGCTTGATTGTTTTGGTCATTACCTGTGCAGTCGCCTATGCCGCATACCGGCGTTTGAATGTACTCAGGATCGTGCTTCCGCTCACGGTGATCTTCCACTTCTATATGATTGTTACGAATATGGGCGAGGACGGTAGCCTGCCGGTCTGGTCGATAACCTTTGCCACATTCACCCTGCTTCTGGCGTATCTAGGACGGCCGATTTATAGCGCGGCGGCAGACAGTGATTTCTATTTTGCTGATCTCTGGGATGAGTTCTTTGCGGGGCTCATGCCGCCCACAATCCTGATTTCTTTTGCTTTAGGGTCGATTCTCCTTGGCCTGGCAACACCTGCAGAAGCAGCAGCGATGGGCGCTTTTGGTGCCATCCTGTTATCTCTCGTTTACGGCAAATTCACCATTCCCAGTTTCTTTGACAGTCTAATCAAAGCCCTGGAGATCACGGTTTTGATTATGTTCCTGGTTGCCGCATCGAACTTCTTTGGAGCCGAATTCAGTGCCCTGGGCACGCCAAAGATGATGACTGAGCTGCTACTTGGCCTCGACATGTCGCCTTACTTGATACTGATAGTGATCATGGCATTAATATTCCTGCTCGGATGGCCACTGGAGTGGGTACCCATCGTTCTGATCGTTGTGCCAATTTTGCTGCCTACAGTTGAGGCGTTGGAGGTCCACGGGCTGGATCGCTACGACCTGATGGTCTGGTTTGGCATTCTGATCGCGGTGAACCTGCAGACCGCATGGCTATCCCCACCTGTGGCCTTGTCAGCCTACTTTCTGAAGGGGGTCGTGCCGAATTGGGATCTCAAGGACATCTATCTGGGCATGATGCAGTTCATGATGATTCAACTCATCGGTCTCATCCTGCTGTTTGCCTTCCCGCAACTGGTGCTTTGGCTACCCAAAGTAATGTCTGGTGGGTAAAGTATTAACCCGGCATGCTGGTATCTATCCTGGCAAAGGCCGGCACGTATGAAACGCGAACGCGGCTCAACCATCGAACGGGTGCTCGATATTCTCGACACCGTGGCGGCATCGCCAAAACCGTTGAGCGCCACTGAAATCAATGAAGTCCTGGACCTGCCCAAGGCCACCGCGCACCGGCTCTGCTCAGAGCTCGAAGCGCAGGGTTATCTACTCAAAAGGATCAACGGTAAAAGCTACCAGCCCGGCAATCGCCTCTACGATGTCGCCGTCGGTGTGCTTGCGAATGCACGCTTCAGCGCTTCTCGTCACGCGATATTGACCGCGCTTTCGGAAAAGGTCGGCGAAACCTGCAACATCGCCTATCCGGATGGTCTGTATATGGCCTACTCCGACCGCGTCGAAACTAAGGCGCCGCTGCGGCTACAATTTTCGATCGGTATGCGGGTGCCGCTGTATTGTACCGCCAGTGGCAAGCTTTACCTGAGCACCTTGCCCCGAACCCGGCGCAAGACGGTAATCGGTAAACTAAAACTCGAAGCCCGCGCCAAGAATACAATTACCGATCCCGACACCCTGCTCGCCGAAATCGATCAAATTGAAAAGACACAGATCTCGATCGATAATCAGGAACTGTACGACGACATCATTGCAATTGCGGTGCCCATCACCGATAAACGTGGTCGGTTTTATAGTTCGCTTGCGATTCAGGCGCCGGTATCGCGAGTTTCCATCGACAGCAGTGATCTGTACGTGCCGCTATTGCTCGAAGCCGCGCAGGATTTATCGATGCTGGCCGACGACTAAGCGGGCTGAGGTGCGACTGACTGTGCCAGTGCCAATGACGCCACCGAGGAAAACACCAGTAATTTGTTAGCGTTAGACAAATGCCTGGTTAGACAGGTCAATGTCTGGCCGCTTATGCGCCCAGGGCATCGCCTTTTCGATGGCCGACGCAATCCGTAGTGCAAGTGCGTCATCCCAGCGACGCGCCACAATCTGCGTCGCCGTGGGTAAACCGTCGACAAATCCGGAAGGCACCGACAGCGCAGGACATTGCGCCATATAGTTAAACGGCGAAGTCATATCCATACACTTCAGCAGGCCCCGTGCATTAGTCCCCGCAAAATCCCAATCACGCATTTCTATCGGTGGTGCGGTGATCGCCATGGTTGGACATAGCAGGGCATGATGTTTCTCGAGGACAGCACCAAGTTTATGCCAGTACCTGGTGCGCTCGAACTCCCATTTGCGCGCCGTAACGGCATCGATTCGGCGCCCTGCTTCAATGAGCTGCACCAGGTACTGACTCATCCGCTCACGATTCTCATCAAGCGGTACATCGGTAAGCTTGTCATAGGCGGCAGCCATGAAAATTGCCCAGGTGCCTTCCCATATACTGACAATTGTTGAATCCCAGCCCAGATCAATCTCCTCTACCATGGCACCAGCGTCGATAAGCGCCTGTGCTGTTGTGCGCAAGTTCGCTTCGACACCAGCGTCAACTGCGCAAAAGCCCAGAGTAACGTCGAAGGCGAATTTCATACCCCTGACATCACTGGATACAGGGCTCGGCAGAGCACAACGTGGCAGGGACTGAATATCGGAGGGGTGTTCACCCTGTACGACATCCAGAAAAAGTGATGCGTCATTGACAGTACGGGCCAACGGACCGAAATGTGAAATGTTGCAGTAGACCGTATCAATGATATCCATTGGAATTCGACCCAGGGATGGCTTGAGGCCAACAATACCGCACAGTCCAGCCGGAATACGCACACTGCCGCCCATGTCGGTCCCCTCGGCAAAGGGCACACAACCGGATGCTACCGCGGCACCTGATCCACCAGATGAACCACCAGGAGTACGCGAGGTATCCCAGGGATTTCGGGTGATACCCCATAATGGCGAATCGGTAAATCCCGAGGTAGCAAATTCCGGCGTGGTGGTCTTGCCCACCATTATGGCGCCGGCAGCCTCCAGTCGTTCGACCAGCACTGGATTCCAGTCGGGCGTCCAGTCTTGCAGCAAGCGGGAGCCGCGCGTGGTTACTTTGCCTTTGGTAGGGGTGAAATCCTTGATCGCCAGCGGAATACCTTCGAGGGCGCGCGCGTTACCTGAAGCCAGTAATTGTTCGGCAGTTTTCGCCTTTTCCAGGGCTTCCTCGGGGTATGTAAAGCAGAAACAGTTAAGGGTGCCGTTTACCTCTTCAATTCGGTCGAGGGAATTCTGCACCACATCTACAGGTGATATCTCCCGCGCAATGTAGCGGCGAACCAACTCGGTGGCGGAGGTATAGCAAAGATCAAGGTCTACCATGGGAAACCCGGCTCACGGTGAGGTTTGAAATCAATATTCTAGCGCTTTAGGGGCGATGTTGAAATACACCTTCCGAGCCATTCTCAGCCAACCCGAAAAAAATCCACGCCTCATATTTTCCAGGGGGTTTGTATCTCCACAGACTTTATTCGCTGCCGAACAGGTTGAACAAATTATAATTAATCTTGTAGGGAACCAGCTCGGCAGATTGCGTTTTTGCCTTGATCATTTTCAGATAGAGCGTCATTTGGTGGTGCTGCAAATTCTCCTGATTCAATAGTTTTTGAGTAAAATTACTCGCCCGCAACATGCTATCCGTACCTTCCAGAATTGCATACTGATTATCAGCCAGCAGAATAACTTCTTTACCGGCATGCCAGTAAACGTCCAGATTGTTAATATCCAGAGGATCAAATAATGGGACTAGTGGCACAAGGTCAGCAGGGGTTACTACGCGAATAACATTGATGTGCCCAATTTTATTAACTCCGGCTATATTGGTAACCTTGGGCTGGCCAAACGTGGTTACCTGTTCGATGTCAAACTGGTCGGCATCCAGGTACATGGCCAATATCAAGGCAACCGCACCACCCAGACTATGACCCGTGACTTCTATCTTGTAATCCTGTTTAAGGAACGGTTTTAACTTTGCGTAAACCTGTCTTGCCGCGACAGAAAATCCGTGGTGTAAAGCTACCCCTGTTTTCTGATCGACGACTAATTTCAGATAAATGTCGACCATCGCATTTTCGACGTTGGATGTGCCGCGTACCGAAATAATCTGGGTTTTCGTCGTTTCGTTGGTCGCAAGCAGGAAAGAAACCTGGGTATTTGGAAAGGTGTGAATCAGCGTGAGCGTGTAATTGTTTGATGCAAGCGAGGCGCGAATACCGTCTTCAGACTGATAGGCCGCCTGGGCAAACATGGCATGCTTTTGAATCACAGCAAAATCAACCGGATTTGATTCAGTCGCCGGCAATTTCGCACTAAACAATAAAAGCACCATCAACAGGATCAGGTTGATGTGTTTTAATAAGGTTTGTTTCAGCATGAAGATTGTGAAGCTATGCGCTTAAAATATTTGGTTGGTTTCATTGGAAATGTGTTATCCGTTTGTAGTCCTTTGTAAAACTCTCACTGGTTTCAGGCAGCCACCGTGAATCGGGAACATCCTGCCACGAGAGTAGCTGAGACTACAGTGCAGAAGCAATACACGTCCAGTCAGTTTTAATCGGCATGGCCTCAAACAATTCTCTTCTTATCAGGTCATTTTTCGAGCCCGTAAATTGACTCGTGGGTACGAGTAAGCCGATGCTGTGTCTCTTCTTATAACTGGAGTGTTTGTATCCAGACCACTGATCTCTGTTCTGCTCCCGTTACTCCGCAGCATTCGATTCACTGGTCACAATTGGCGGACTTCCAGATTTAAAATGATAATATGCAATCATGTTGCACAACAAAATTAAATTGTCGTCAGACGCCTTACCCGCGCAAATCAACGACTCATGCTGACTCTACAGTCTTTTTTCGTAGTTCTCGTTATCCTGCTACTTTGCTACCTGATAGTTGATGGCCTGTTGACGCGCTCGGTCTGGGTTAAGGGCGGTCGCAAGATGCCTTTCAGTTTCCGCCAATGGGCACATAAATGCGGCCGCGAAGATGAACCACGCTGTTACTGGTTCGTCATGGGTTTTTATGCCGTGGCGACACTATTGTTGATCTGCTTACTGTAAGCCGTGCCCGCTACGTGAAGCTAAACTTCAATCCCGGAGGGAGCTATGAGTTACAAAATCCTGACCGCCGAATTCATGCATGAAAGCAACACTTTCAGTCGCATCGAGACTGATCAACAGGCATTTCGAAATGGATATATTCTGCACGCAGATGACGCCATCGCAGAACGCGGCGAACATAACACCGAGCTTGCCGGTTTTCTGGATATCGGCAGGAAATATGACTGGCAGATCGATCATGTGTTAAGCGCCGGGGCCGGCCCCAGCGGCAAGGTAACCGCCGCGGCATTCGACTGCTTAGCTGGCCCCATCATCGCCGCGGCAAAGGCGAATCACTATGACGGCATACTGCTCGGGCTTCACGGTGCAATGGTGACGGATTTTTACGACGATGGAGAAGGCGAATTATTACAGCGCCTGCGTAAAGTGACGGGAGATGAAATACCGATAGCCATCACCCTCGATCTGCATGCCAACGTCAGCCGCAAGATGTGCGCACTGGCCGATATCATCGTTTCTTTCAAGACTTACCCGCACGTCGATATGCGCGCCACCGCCAACCATGCGGGAGAAATACTGCAACGTCGCCTGGCTGGAGAAATCAACCCATGCACCGTGCGCGTCGGCTGCCCCATGCTCGAGGAAGTCAATGGTGCACGAACCGATAGCGGACCGATGATCGACTGGATCAGGGCCGCCCGAAAATGGGAACAACGCGACGATGCCTTTGCCGTCAGTATCAACGCTGGGTTTGCCAGTGCCGATATAGCCGAAGTTGGCCCCACGGTACTGGTGACCGGTGAAGGTGACATCGATGCTCACCGTGCTTTTGCCAGCAGTCTCGCCGCTGACATCTGGAAGCATCGTTACACTGTTTTGAACGACTATCTCGAGGTTGACGAGGCTGCCTCCATCGCCGCCACGTTCACCTCGAGCAAGGGCCCGCTAATCATAGCGGACTATGCAGATAACCCCGGTGCGGGCAGTTACGGTGACGCCACCAACCTGCTAAGGGCCATGCTGGACGCCGGAATAACGGATGCCTGTTTCGGCCCGATGGTAGATGGAGACACGGTGCAGCAACTGTTACAGCATGCATCCGGGGAAAGAGTCGCGATCAGTCTCGGCGGCAAAGTAGATCCTGCTTTCGGCGGAGGCCCGCTCGATTTACAAGTGGAGCTGGTATCCCTCAGTGAGGGTCACTATGTCGGCGGCGGGGCTATGATCGGAGGCTTACAGCGCTCCTTCGGACCGACCGCGGTAGTCCTTGTTAATGGCATCGAAGTCCTGATCACTACCCTCGCTCAGCAATTGCTGGACCTGCAGCAATTCAGATGCTTCGGCATCGATCCGGCTTCAAAACGCGTGGTCGCGTTGAAATCAATGCAGCACTTCCGCGCCGCGTTTGAACCGATTGCGGATCGCGTCATCGTATGCGACAGCGGCGCGTTATGCACCCCCGACTATAAACAGCTTGAATATCACAGGGTCGCTCGCCCGGTATTCCCGCTCGATGCAGAGTTCGATGGCCCCACACTACCCTTGCCCGTGTAGTTAGGTTGTATAATGTGCGCATCGATACTGACCAGGTGAATGAACAATGTCCGATAAACCGCAAGGTGAATTGACCACCCGCACCATGGCGATGCCGGCCGACTCCAACCCGGCAGGCGATATTTTCGGTGGCTGGGTGCTGTCGCAAATGGATATCGCGGCAGGGATTTGTGCCAGCGAGCGGGCGCAATGCCGCACTGTCACGGTGGCGCTCGACGGCATGCATTTTATCCGTCCGGTCAAGATTGGCGACATCCTTTGCGTTTACACCGAAATCGACCGTGTCGGTAATACCTCGATCGATATCCAGGTCGAAGCCTGGGTGCAGCGTGATCGTTCACGCAACACCGTCAAGGTGACCCGGGCGAATTTTAAATTTGTTGCTCTCGGTGCGGACGGACGACCGCGCCAGGTTCCTGAAGCGCAAAACTAACCATCGCGTACGCGCGTCTGACTCCTCGAATATCGATTAATTCAGTCGTTATCGAGTGTTTCGGCAATCGACGGACCGTATCCGCGCACACGGGTCTGGTGCATACGCCGGCGATACTTGTCGGCATCATAACCGCAGCCGCGGTGCAGCATGCACCGGTTATCCCAGATCATGAAATCCCCCACTCGCCAACGATGCCGATACACCAATTCCGGACGCGTGACCTCGGCAATCAACCGATCAATCAGTGGCCGCGCTTCTGCATCGGGCATGCCCTCGATTTCCTTGACATGGGAACCAACAAAAACATTACGCTCACCCGTCACCGGATTCTGGCGCACCAGACGTTGGCGTACCGGGTGCATATAAGTACGCTGGTTCTCAGTCACCGCGTCTTCACCGACCCTGGTGCGTGAAAAAATGTAATCGTGGATACCGACCAGGTTTTCAATTTGCTGCTGGGTCGATTGATCTAGCCGCTGATAAGCGGCTCGCGCGCTGGCAAATTCGGTTTCACCGGCCTCGTCTGGCACCTCATAGGCACACAGCATCGAATACATCGCGGGTATTTCACGAAACGAACTATCCGAATGCCACATTTCGTTACCAGTTGACGCTTTTACCTGGCGTACTGAAACCTTGTTGCCGTCAATATCGATATTACCAACCCGCCCGATATAGGTAACTACACCCCTGCTGTAATAACTCAGGTGCTCTTCTTCGAGTTCACCGAAACGCCGCGTGAAATCAAGATGCGCGGCATCATTCATCTGCTGGTTTTCGAACAGCAGCAGCGAATAGCGGTTGATCGCATCATCGATCTGATTAAAGGTATTCTTATCCAGCGGCAGGGCCAGATCGACCCCCGAAATTCGGGCACCAAACTCTGCGTGAATGGGATCGATTTTCATACTGCGGTGCCGGGGGCAATGCAACGCGGATTGCAACCTGGCCCGCGCTTGCGTCAGGCAAGCTCTTCGGCGAAGTGGCAGGCTACATGGTGCTTGCTGCTCAATTCCCGCCACGCGGGCACTTCCTTACGGCAACGCTCCTGCACATGGGGACAACGGGTATTGAATCGGCATCCCGGGGGCGGGTTTATCGGGCTTGGAATTTCACCTTCCAGGCGCTGTGCGTTACCAGTCACGTCCGGATCAAGTGAAGGGATCGCCGACAGTAATGCCTTGGTGTAGGGATGTGAGGTTTCAGAAAACAATTTACGGGTCGGCGCCGCTTCGACAATCTGACCGAGATACATAACCGCTACAAAATCACAGGTATGCGCAATTACGCTCAGGTCATGGCTGATAAAGAGGAAGGTTATGCCGCTCTCCCGCTGGATCGAATTGAGCAGGTTTAATACATCGGCCTGAATGGACACATCGAGTGCAGCAACACTTTCATCGGCAACGATGAATTTTGGATCCGAGACCAGTGCACGCGCAATCGAAATTCGTTGGCGTTGGCCGCCAGAAAATGCATGCGGAAAACGACGCAGATGTTCCAGGTTGAGTCGGCACTTGTCCGCGATTTCACGCACCCTGGCGTCGGTTTCTTCACGGCCCGAAGTCAATCCCATGACTTCCAGCGGCTCGGCGATAATATCGCGCACCGTCATTCTGGGACTAAGTGCCGCGTAGGGATCCTGAAATATCAACTGTGTGCGCTTACGGTAATCCTTGAGTTCCGCACCTTCCAGGGTAGCGAGGTTATAAGTGACATCGTCATCTGTGAAAACGACTTCACCATGACTGATCGGCGCCGCCTTTAACATCGCCCTGCCAAGCGTGGTTTTACCCGATCCAGATTCGCCCACCAATCCGAAGAAACTACCTTTTTCAATTTCGAGGTTGATCCCCTCGCAGGCGCGCACCACGGGGCGTTCGCCAAATCCCAGCCTTCGCAACGGAAAGTGCACAGACAGGTTACGCGCCGCGATCAACACATCACTCATGACTCGTCTCCCTGTCTCCCTGTGTCGCCAGGTGGCAAGCCACCTGGTGGTTGGCGCTATCGGTCGTGTAAACCGGTATCTCGGTACGGCATCTTTCAGCGATTGCACCCGATTCGACGCAGCGCGTGTGAAAAACGCAACCGGAGGGACGATCCAGCGGCGAGGGAATATCACCTGGTACCGGGGTTAACGGCGCCTCCAGATCATCCAGTTTCGGCAGCGAGTTTAACAAACCGCGAGTATAGGGATGCGTCGGCGAATTAATCACCTGGCGCACGGTTCCGGTCTCTACCACGTTGCCGAGGTACATGACCGCAACCCGGTCCGCGGTTTGCGCAATCACGCCCAGATCGTGGGTAATAAACAGAATCGACATGTGAAATTCCTTGACCAGGTCTTTCATCAGGTCAATGACCTGGGCCTGAATGGTAACGTCGAGCGCGGTGGTCGGTTCGTCGGCGATCAGCAACCTGGGTTTGGTCGACAGCGCCATGGCGATCATAGCGCGTTGGCGCATGCCACCGGAAAATTCGAATGCATACTGTTCAAAGCGCTGCGCCGGTTCCGGAATGCCCACACGGGTCAGCATTTCGATCGAAATTTCCTTCGCCTGTGCCGCAGTCATATCCGAATGGATCATCAATTGCTCGACCATCTGGTCACCGATAGTAATCGCCGGGGCAAAACTCGCCATCGGTTCCTGGAAAATCATCGAGACCGCACCGCCGCGAATAATCATTTGGTCTTGTGGGCGCTTGAGTGCAAGTACCTCGAATTCCTCGTCATCGACGCGCAGCGTTATATGACTGTTGTCATCGTAGACTGAATTCTCGGCATTGAGCATCATCAATGCCTTGGCGGTTACCGATTTGCCGGAACCGCTTTCACCCACCAGTCCGAGCACTTCGCCCGGTGCAATATCGAAAGACACGTTGTTGACCGCGGTCACCAGGCCTTCGTCGGTCTTGAAGCGCAGCGTCAAATCTTTTACGGAAATCAGCGGACTGGTCATTTTTTGGTGTCTGCATAAGGATCGGCAGCGTCACGCAACCCGTCGCCGACAAATACAAAAGCAAGCACCAGCGTGATGAAGAATATAACCGGAATAAAATTCCACTGGTAATTGAGTAGTACATCCGCCTTGGTCACGTTTTGCAGCATGACGCCTAGTGAGTTGACCGGCTCCTTCAGCCCCAGACCGATAAAGCTGAGCGCGGTTTCTGAGAGTACCATGTAAGGGAATGAGATGATCAGGTCAACGATGATGTAACTGGTGAAACTCGGCAGCAGGTGACGCCGGATGACATGGCCCGCGGACGCGCCGCACAATTGTGCCGCGAGCACATACTCCTGGTTGCGCTCGGTTAACAGGTGCGTTCGCACCCGTCTCGCCAGCGTTGGCCAGCCGATGAAACCGAGAATGATGGAGATGAAAAAGAAGCGCGTCTCCGAGCTCCAGGTATCCGGTATGAATGCCGCCAGCGCCATGAACAGTGGAATTGCCGGGATGGTGCGCACCGCATCAGTGATCATCTGCAGCACCGAGTCGATCCAGCCGCCGTAGTATCCGGAGACGCCACCGATAATCAATGCCAGCACAAAGGCGATAAAGACACCGATCGTGCCCACCGCCAGCGATGTATTGATCGCATGAAAGGTCCTGGAGTAGATATCCTTACCCGTGCCATCGGTGCCGAAGAGGTGGATCTTGCCCTCATCGACGCCAAACAGGTGCGTCCTGAAGGTCATGCCGAGCAGGGTATATTTATCGCCTTCCGGAAACAGAACAATGTAGCGGCGTTTGTCCTTGTTGACCTTGGTCACCCAGCGGAAATTAGTCTCGATCGAGCGGGTTCGTTCAAAGGTGTAAACAAAGGGTCGGAAGGAAAAGCCATTTTCATCCCAGAACATCGGTATATTCGGCGCGCCGTTCTGGTAGTCCGGATTGCGACCCTCGATGGTGGGATCATAGGGCGTCAGGAAGGAAGCAAACATCCCCGACAGGACCAAAATAACGAGTACCGCCGCACCGGCCATCGCGGCACGTTGCTTTTTAAAGCGGGTCCAGATCAGCTGCCCCTGCCCGGCGGTAAAATAGGCTTCCTTGCGACTCTGGTCTACATTTACATCGGTTTCTTCAACGGTTGCCGTATCTGCCATCTCGATTATCCCAGAATACTGCGGCGAACCCGCGGATCGGTCAGCGCCAGGATGATGTCGGTGACAAAATTAATGCCGACGATACTGGCGGTAAGCATGAAAATAATCGCACCCGCCAACTGCTGGTCATTCGATCGGGCCAGCGCCTCGATCAGCAGGGCCCCTGCTTCTGTCAAGGTTAATATTAACGCGACAATCGGCAGCTCGTTGAAGATTCGGTTCAGGTCAAAGCCGAGCGAGTTGATGATGGGTCCGAGCGAGTGTCGTGCCGGATAACGCCACAACAAGCGGCGCCCGGTCACACCCCGTGCCGCAGCGGCCAACACGTACAATTTACCCACTTCGTCGGACATCAGCGCGCGCACGGTTTGAATCGCAAACGCGGTCGCCGACCAGCCGAGAATAAATACCGGCAACCAGGCGCGCGACAGGAAATCCTTGAGCCGCTCGTAAGACCAGGCGGCATCGCGAAATTCCTTGGAAAACAACCCGGTTAGACTGTCGCCGAAAACGATGGTGGAAAACAGCATGATCATCAACGCCAGCAGGAAATTTGGCATCGCCAGACCGAGGTAGCTGACGAAACGCAGGCTATTGTTTACAATTGGACTTTTTGACGTGGCCGAAATAATGCCGACGGGAATTGCGATCAGGTAGGCGAGCAGCAACGAGGTTAGACAGATGGCCAGGCTGATCCAGAACTTTTCCCCCAGGAGTTCCGCGATATTGAGCCGCAGGATACAGCTGTCGCCAAAATCTCCCTGGAAGGCGTCAACAATCCACTTGCCCCAACGCACGATATAAGGCTTATCCAGCCCGAGACGCACGCGCACGGCATCGATATCGGCAACCGATATCTGGCTGCCCTGTGTATTTTTAAAGGCGAGATAGCGTTCGGCGCAATCCCCAGGCACCATTTCCATCAGGCTGAACACGATGAACGACACCATGGTCAGGGTGATGACCGCAAGCATGGCGCGCGTCGCGGCAAACTGAACAAACTGGAACATTGGTGTCTCTGAACTCCCCCTGCATACTCCTCTTGTTGCTATTCAGCCCAGGAGGATTTGTTATTCTGACTGCGGGCAGCATAGCCCGCAGCCAGTTTTATTGTCAACCAGCTGGGTACTACTACTCGTCCAGCCACCACTGCGTCGGACGGTATGGGTAAGAACGATAGTACTCAAACGAGTGTGTCTTGTAGGTAGTAAAGTTTTTCACCACGTTGCGATGGTAAATCGGCGCCGGCACCTGGACCGTGCCGATAAACAACAGATTTTCAACCAGGTTCTGGACCAGGCGCGCACCCAATTTGTCCGATTCCGACGTGCCCACGGGGGTGGACTGAAACGCGTTGATGTCTTTTATCATCTGTTTCGCATAATCCGGCGGTTCTACACCGCTGGCGCCGTTCGAATCGACCCATTCCGCCCACAGCATGTTGGTGCGCACGGTGAAGTAATCGTGATAAGGCGGTACCCAGATCTGGGCAGTTCCCAGCACGATCGCCAGCGGCTGGCCGTTGCGCCACATGGTGACATCGAGCTTGTTGGACGATTGCGCGGAACGGTATTCATCCGGGGTGACTTCCTTGACCGTGGTCTGGATGCCTACCGCACCCCAGTGCTGACCGACGAGTTCGACCAGTGCGGCCGGCGCGCCCTGCACCGCAAACTGCAGGTTGATAACCAGCTTTTCACCGTTGGGCAATTCCAGGAAGCCGTCGCCATCGACGTCCTTCAAACCAGCCCGCGCGAGTAATTTGCTCGCGAGTGCCGGATCATACTGGGCGTAGTGCTGCTTCCATCTTTCGTCCAGGAAGTCGGGGGCTGGCGAGAAACCAACGTATTGCTTGGCTTCACCCATACCAAAGAAGGCAACCTCGTTGATTTCTTCACGATTGATCGCGACCGACATCGCCTGGCGGAACTGCAGGTCAGAGAAGACCTTGCGTTTTTCCAGGTTCTCATGAGTCATGTTGATGCCGAAGGTCAAGAGCGTGATTTCGGGACGCAGGTCAACGGTGTAGTCACCTTTCTCCTGGTTTTCCAGCAACAGCGGCGCGGTCGACAACTGCAGCGACTGTGCCTTGAAGTCCACTTCGGCGTTGACCAGCTTAAGCAGGCGGACCTCATCTTCGTTGACATAAATCTCGTCCTGCTCACTAATATAGGGCAGCTGCTTACCCGAGGTATCAACCTGGTGGAAATAAGGGTTGGCCACCAGGTGACGACCTTCGGTGGTCTCCGCGACCAGGATGTGCGACTCGAGTGTCGGCATCGTATCGGCAGGCAATTTAGCCACTTTATCCGGGTTTCTGAGCATTGGTGACGGGGTATCGGTCCAGTCCGAATTACCGTAATAATTTGATATGACTTCATATCCATCCTTGAAACCGATTGCCTGCGCGTTCTTGTCCGCATCGGGATTCAATAGTGGATCCCATTTGCCGAGGAAATGCATGGGCTGCATCCCCTGCGCATAAGAGTTGGCAAAATGCGCCAGCAGTCCCGGTTTTGGCGCCGGCAGAGTAAACTGAACGGTTTGCGGATCGATGACCAGCACTTGCATGCGTTCGCCAGCGACCAGTGCATAGTCATTCGGTTTTTCGATGACCGAGGGATTCATGGTCAGATTGTCGTACCAGTATTTGACATCTCGCGCGCCAAACGGCTGGCCGTCGGACCATTTGTGGCCCTTGCGTAGATAGAAAGTCAGCTGGGTGAAATCACTGTTCCATTTCCAGCCCTTGGCGACATTCGGCACGATGGTGGTCAGATCGTCGGAAAAACGCACCAGGTTGACGTGGCGAATTGCCAGGAAGTCGGAGGTACCCGCTTCGGTCGCGTTCGAAATCATGTCGAAGGTACCGCCGTATTTGCCGATACTCTCGTAAGGCACCACGACCAGTGCGTCTTCGGGTATACGCTGTTCCAGTGGTTGCAGCTTCGGGTTACCTCGAATCTTGGCATTCATTTTGGAAGCATCAGGATTGGCGGAAAAAGGCATCTTGCAGTTGGCGAGCTTTAAATACTCATCCAGATTGTACTGTTGCGGGAATTCACCAGCGGGAATGCCCATCATATTGGCGAGGGTAGCCGGGGGGCACATATTTGTTGCACCCAGCGAGCTGCCTGCCACGGCCAACAGGCCGATACTTATTAGATATCGTAGTTTATTCATTGGAAGTGTCCTCGTGCACCTTATAATTGGTATTGTCAGTTTTTTTAGTACTAGCCTGCCAGCAAAAAGCCAAGCCCAGCTAAACTAACCTACCTCTAGGTAATAATCAATGCTTGAAGTAGCACAAACGATGATTGCAGGTTTGTATGACAAAAAAATGTGACAACAGGGATTCAAGCTTTTTAGCGAGCCATTCCTTTGCTACAACAACTCAACCCAGTGCACCACGGGAATGTCATTACCCTGGGCGAGATGCACCTGGCAACCGATATTCGCCGTGGCGATGACTTCGGGCTGATCTTTGCACAAGGCATGAATTTTATTCTTGCGCAACTGGCTCGCAAGCACTGGCTGCAGCATCGAGTAGGTGCCGGCCGATCCGCAGCACAGGTGGGCGTCTTCAACCCGGCAAATCTCATGACCCACGCTGGCAAGTAAATGCTCGACCCGGTTATTGATACCGAGACCGTGTTGCATCGTACAGGGGGTATGCACCGCGACGCGCCTGAGCGGCACTTTCACCGTTTCCAGGGACTCGATTTCTGCTTCCACCAGTTCGATCAAATCGCAATACAGCGCACTCACCTGCCTGGCTTTGTGCGCATAGGCAGGGTCGTCAGCGAGCTGCTGTTCGTAATCCCGCACACTAACCCCGCAACCGGTCGCGGTAACCACGATCGCCTCGACCCCGGCCTCGATATACGGCCACCAGCTGTCGATCAACTGCCTGGCCTGGCGCAACGCGTATTCAGGCGCGGAAGTATGCGCGGCCGCGGCACCACAGCAGTGTTTCCCTTGTACTTCGACAACCTCGATACCCAGTCGATCGAGCAGGTTAGCTGCCAGCAGGTTGGTATTGGGCGCCAGTACCGGCTGTACGCAACCTGCAAGCATCAAAACCTTGCGCGGATGGGTCGCGGTATCACGCGTAACCAGTACCTGACGAAGCGGGATCGATTGCCTGATCGCGCTCGGCATGGCCCTCGCCAGGGCTTGCCCAAGACGAATCGACGCGACAAAAAACCACCCCGAATTGATAAACCGCACGATCCCCCAACGCCGCAACCTGTCCCAGGCCGGGCGCGGTAGCTCCCGTTCGATTGCCTGTTTGCCGATTTCGAGCAGCTGGCTGTATTTCACCCCGGAGGGGCAGGTGGTTTCGCAGGAGCGACAGGTCAAACAACGATCAAGATGCTTTAGCATTTCCGCATTGGCTGGTTCACCCTCGAAAAACTGCTTCATCTGGTAGATTCGACCGCGCGGTCCATCGAGCTCGTCGCCGCGTAACTGGTAAGTTGGGCAGGTCGCGTTACAAAATCCGCAATGCACGCACTTGCGCAGAATCGATTCTATCGCCGATGCATGGCTACCCTGTTGAATATTTGCTGCCAGGTTTGTTTGCATGACTACAGGCCGGGGTAAATTCTGCCCGGGTTAAAAATCCCGGCCGGATCGAAAGTCGATTTGATGCTGCGCTGCAGTTTCAACATGGCAGCGGGTAATGGGTGAAAGACCGACACATCGGCACCGTGGCGCTGGAATGCACAAACACTGCCACCCATGGATTCGGTTTCAAGTCTCAGCGCGGCAATATCAACTTCGCCACTAATCCAGCGTTGCGCCCCGCCCCATTCGATCAATTGCGCCCAATCCCCCTGCAAGTCGGCATTCGCCGGCGGTAGCGAAATACGTGTCAGGGGTTGGTCGGACTCGAAAAAATCCAGGGTTTGCTCCTTCAATTGAACCCAGCAGGGCTCGTCCCGGTCTCCGCCAAGCTGGTCCGCCGCATGGCGCACCCCCTGAGTGCTGCCCGACAGGCGTAACTGACTGCGTCCCGCCAACCAGGAAGACGCGGTAATCGGGTAGGGTTCAGCCCCCAGCTCATTAATCCAGCGGACATGCTCGTCGACACTGCCATGCTCAAAGGCAAGGGTTAATTCGGTTTCAGCCACCGGAATGACCCTGATCGAAACCTCGAGGATTACTCCCAGGGTGCCCAGTGAACCAACCATCACCCGGGAAACATCGAAACCCGCGACATTCTTGATCACGCGTCCGCCAAAATTCAGGACTTCACCACGCCCATCGAGCATTTTCACCCCCAGCACGAAATCCCGAATACCACCGGAAAAGGCCCGACGGGGCCCGGACAGACCGCTTGCGACCATGCCGCCAATGGTTGCATCCGCACCATAGTACGGTGGTTCAAAACCGAACATTTGCCGGTTTTGTGCCAGCAGGTCTTCGATCTCACTCAGCTTGCATCCGGCGCGTATGGTGATTACGAGCTCTGCAGGGTCGTAATCGATGACCCCGCTATGTGCCGAAACATCGATTGGCAATGCTTCCAGCGTCTCGCCATAAAAACGTTTGCTGCCACTGCCGAAGATTTCGATTTCACCGCCAGTGGCTGATACCGCGGCGATCTGGGTCGCGAGCTCAGACTCGATGTCAACATCCTCGATCACTGTTTGCATATCTTAAAAGCGTTCCAGCTCTGGAAACGGTAGTTCACCCGAATGCACATGCATCGCGTTGTGTTCAGCGCAACGTGCCAGGGTCGGGATGGCCTTGCCCGGATTCAGAATCTTCAACGGGTCGAAGCACTCGCGCAGCGCATGGAACTGGTTGCGTTCGGCTTCACTGAACTGCACACACATTTCACCCAGCTTCTCCACGCCAACGCCATGTTCACCGGTAATCGTGCCGCCATGGTGGATACATAGCTGTAGTATCTTGCTGCCAAGTTCCTCGGTTTTTTCGAGCTCACCTGCATTATTGGCATCATAGAGAATCAGCGGATGCAGGTTACCATCGCCGGCATGAAAAACATTAGCCACGCGCAAACCATACTCGTTCGAGAGTTCGCGCACTCGGCCAAGCACCGCGCCCAGCGCCTTGCGCGGGATGGTGCCATCGATGCAGTAGTAGTCGGGAGATAATCGCCCAACCGCGGGAAACGCCGCCTTGCGCCCGGACCAGAACAGCAATCGCTCGGCTTCATCCCTGGCGAGGCGGGTTTCGGTCGCGCCGCCCTGCTTGAGGACGTTTTCCACTCGCTCGATCTGGGACAGCACTTCTTCTTCCGTGCCATCGAGTTCACAGATCAGGATCGCCTCGGCTTCAACCGGGTATCCGGCATGGACAAAGTCTTCAGCGGCGCGAATCGCCGGGTTATCCATCATTTCAATTCCGGCCGGAATAATGCCCTCGGCAATAATCGCCGCGACACTGTCTCCCGCTTTTTCTACCGAGTCGAAAACACCCATTACCACGCGCGCACAACGCGGGATTGGCAGCAGTTTGACAGTGACTTCGACGACGATGGCGAGCATGCCTTCGGAACCCACCAGCAACGGCATCAAATCGTAGCCATCGCTGCGCAGCGAACGTTGATCGAGTTCGAAAATCTCGCCCTCGGCACTCACCAGTTTGAGCGCCAGGATATTATGCAACGTCAAACCATACTTCAGGCAGTGGACGCCACCGGCATTTTCGGCGACGTTACCGCCAATCGAACAGGCGATCTGCGAAGACGGGTCAGGAGCGTAGTAAAGACCGAGCGACTTCACCGCCTCGGAAATAGCCAGGTTACGCACTCCCGGCTCGACCACGGCCAGACGCGACAGGCGGTCAACTTCTAATATTCGACTCATCTTTGCCAGGCTGAGAACCACGCCTTCGGCATGCGGAAGCGCTCCGCCCGACAGGCTGGTACCTGCCCCGCGACTGACTACCGGTAACCGATGTTGATGACATAGGCGCATCACCTGCTGCACCTGCTCGATGGTTTCGGGCAACAGAACCAGTAAAGGTTGCTCCCGGTAGGCGCTCAACCCATCACATTCGTAAGCCGCCAGCGAAGTCGGCTGATCGATGACATTATCGTTGGCGAGAATTTCGCGAAACTGGGATGCAAGTTTTTGGCGACGCGTTTGAGGCATGCGATGTATGCTAGCATTTTGATCAATCATTAATAAGGGATCTCCGCGAATGAAACGTGTTGTTTTTTTAAATGGCGAATATGTGCCTGCAGATGAAGCGAAAATTTCGATTTTCGATCGTGCGGTGACTTTTGGTGACGCCATCTACGATGTGGCCGGGGTACTCGATGGCAAGCTGGTCGATTTTGAACACCACATGCAGCGCTATTCCAACTCACTGCAAAAGCTCTCCATTGAATCACCACTCAGCCAGGCTGAAATTCTGCAAGCGTTTCGACAACTGGTTGAATTGAATCAGCTCGACGAAGGCCTGGTATACATGCAGGTTACGCGGGGCACCGCCGAACGTGATTTCGTCTGGCCGGAAGATATCAAACCCACGGTGTTTATATTCACGCAAGCGAAATCGCCTGGCGAAAACAATGCTGCCCAGAGCGGGATCACGCTCGCCAGCACCCCGGATATTCGCTGGGCGCGACGTGATATCAAGTCGGTGAACCTGCTCGGCCAGGTGCTGGCCAAGAAAGCCGCGCATGACGCCGGGGCCTACGAGGCCCTGATGATTGACGGCGACAGCTATGTCACCGAATGCGGAAGCACCAGTTTCTTCATCGTCAGGGACAAGCTGATTCTGACACGCCCTCTGGACAACGATATTCTGCCCGGGGTCACGCGCCGCGCGGTAATTGAACTGTGCAATAGCCAGGGGCTCAGGCTGGTAGAAACAAGATTTACCCTGGATGAAGCGTTAGCCGCTGATGAAGCTTTTATCAGCGCGGCCTCGAGCTATGTTTTACCCGTGGTGAAAATCGATAATCAGAAAATCAACACGGGCACTCCAGGCGAACTGACCCTGCGCCTGCGCAAAATTTATCTGGATTACGCGCGCGCAAGCCTTATTTGATAAGTTCATCCCGCGAACCCACACCTGTCATACCGCGGTATGACAGAGAATTGAGAAACAATATCTAATCTAGCGACGACAGGAGTTTTCGCACCGGGGTTGGCATACCATGATTGACGAGTGCACCAATATCGACCCAGGCGTAGTTGTCGCTATCAGAGATTTCCTGCGGCAGCTGCTCCATCTCGATAATCGCCAGCGAAATGTCCAGGCTGAAATGGGTAAACTGATGGCGGATAACATTTTCCTGAACCATTTTCGGAGCCTGTAACATCGACAGAAAACTTTGCTGCCAGAGTTCGACCGCGATCACCCCGTCCACTTCGGGCAACGACCACAGCCCGCCCCATATTCCACTTGGCGGACGACGCCAGAGCAATATCTGGTCCTGGTGACGGTGTAATAACATCAGCGTGCGTTTGTGCGGTTTGGCCCTCACCGGTTTCTTCTGCGGGAATTCGGCCTGGCTGTTATGCACGTAACTCGCACATATCTTTTTTAGCGGGCAAGCCTCGCACTTCGGTTTCGATTGCAGACAGACCATCGCCCCGAGATCCATCATCGCCTGGTTGAATTCGGCCGTGCTCTCGCCCGGAGTCACCGACTCGGCCAGGTACCAGAGCTGTTTCATGGTAGAGCTCTGGCCATACCAGCCCGGCACTCGGAAACAGCGTGCGAGCACACGCTTGACGTTACCATCCAGAATCGGCCAGTGCTGGCCGAATGCGAAACTCAGGATTGCACCTGCGGTTGAACGCCCTATTCCGGGCAACGCCTCAACCGCAGCGAAGGTTTGTGGAAACCTGCCCTGGTGTTGATCGCGTATAATTCCCGCAGCCTTGTGCAGGTTGCGGGCGCGGGCGTAATAACCCAGCCCCTGCCAGTGTTGTAACACTTCGTCGATGCTGGCGTCGGCAAGCTGGTTGATACCTGGGAAATGTTTGATGAATTTCTGGTAGTAAGGAATGACCGTGTTGACCTGGGTTTGCTGCAGCATGATTTCCGCAAGCCACACACGGTAGGCATCCTCTTGCTGCCAGGGAAGATCGTGGCGGCCGTAACGCTGATACCAGGTCAGTACCCTGTTAGCGAAACCGGCCGCATCGGCATCCATTCAGTCGAACAGCTTCTTCAGCTTGTCCTCGAGCTTTTTCTTCGCCCTTGCCTCTTCGACTTCCAGTTTCTTTTTTAACTCGCGTTTTTTAGATTCGGTCAGTGCCTTCTTTTCCGCTTCCAGTTGCCGTTTGAGCTCCGCTTTTTGCTTCTCGATTTTAGCCTTAAGCCTGGTTTTTTCCGCGTCCACCCTGGCCTTTAGCATTTCTTCGAGCAGCACATCGATTTTGGGGTCGCTAAACGGACCCTTGATGCGGACTGGAATTTCGAGCCCGGCGAGCTCATCGCCAGTCTCGCCCTGCTGGCCTTCGATAGTACCGACCAGTTTGGCGTTAACCAGGTAATCGACAATTTCACTATTCAGATTCGCCTTGCCACGACCACCAATACGCAACAGCGGTGCCTGCAGTTCGAGGTCGTCACTCGAGAACACGCCCTGACGGATAACCCCGCTAATGGTTAGCGACGAGAAATCGGTCTTCAGCGTTTCTTCGGGAGGCGGTTTCTTACCGCGAATTTTAGCCTTGGCGACATCGATCGACTGGCGCAGATTAAAACCGTTTAACGCACCATCCACAAAGGCGAGCTGCATGGTGCCGTTGCTACTCTGTTTCAGCTTACTTAGCCATTCGCCGCTGGTGGTCACATTCGACTCGGCATTGAGCGTACCGGATATCGCGGCCTCACCCGTATAGTCATTGAGCAGGTCGCCAATCTGGACTCCCTGTATCGACTTGCTAACACCATACCTGGGCAGGTCCGATTTAACATCGATCACGACCGCGGCTTCGACTTTGCCACCATAGGCATTCAGCTTGACCGGCTTTAGCGCCACCAGGCCATTTTTCGCGGTTACCCTGATATCGAAATTGTTCATGCGTAGATTCTGCATTTTCATTTGTGCGATCTTTAATGTGCCATCAATATCGAGATCCCGCAGGATTTGCATGGGTAACTCGATTTGTATATCTTCGCTGGTGCTCGCGCCTGCACCGGTCGTAGCTGCGCCGGTTGTAGCCGTCGCTGTGGTCACCGGCACCGCCGGACCGGTCACTGTTGTCGCAGGTGGTGTACCGAGTAACGCATCGATATCGAGATTCTCCGCGGCAAGATCAAACCTGAGCGCGGGGTTGGCAAAATTGCTGACCTGTACCCGGCCATCGACCTGAAACTCGTTTAACGCCAGTGCCATGCTGTCGAGGGTCAATCGTTGCTGCTCGATCAGGTATTTGACGTTCGCCTCGATATCGAAGACGACATCAAGCTCGCCGCTGGCGCTGGCATCGAGATGCAGGGTCATCGGAAAGGCTTCATTCGGTACGATACGCCCGCTGCTGATATCGAGATCCTTGATGCGAAACTCGGTACCTGCCTGTTCGTCGAGCCAGAGCAATTTTATGTTCTGCAGATCGAGCCCGCCAAACGCGGCCTTGATCTCGATTCCGGATTCACTCGGTGTCACAGTTGTCGAATCAGTTGTTGTTGCCGTTGATGTCCCAGCACCCGTCCCCGACGGGGGTTTGCTGACCAGATCGTCCCAGTTATTAACCCCCGCCCCATTCCTGATCAGGTTGATTTCCAGGTCACGTAATACCAGCTTATCGATCTCGGGGGTAAATGTAATCAATGACGCCAGGTCGACGCTGATGCTCGCCTCCTTGACCTTGATCATCGGTAGCGCGCCGAAGCCCGTGGCGTTGGAAAAGCTCATTGCGCCGAGTTTCATGCCGAGCGCCGGATAAATGGTCAGATCCACATCACCGTGAAACTGTAATTCGCGCCCGGTGGCTTCACGCACCAGTTCGGTCAGATCCTGCTTATAAGCATTGGCATCGAACACCGCAACAAATATTGCAACGGCGGCAACCAGGAAGACGATCCCGGCGACCAGACCGATAACCAGATAACGAATAATTTTCTGCATAATGATGGAGTAGCTTTATACCTTGGCAATGATCTAGAATACTGGCCGCAATGTGGCATGAAACGAAGCGTGATACAAGATCATGAAAGATAAACTGAGAGGCTGGGCAGACCGGGCGACCGGATACCGCTATCAGGGTCCCGGGGAGAGCGGGATATTCAAACTGTTAGCGGTGCCTGTTACGATAATAATGCTGCTATTACTGCTGCTTGGCTGGTATTGGAGCACTGAACCCGACACCTTTGACGTGGCAGAAGCCACGGCTGAGCGCACACAGGTCACCGAAGCAGGACTGACTACCGGCAGTTATACCACCGCGACGACGATTGCCGCGATGGAGACATTGCTCAATAAACGCGGTGGCTATCTCAGCAATGACATCACTCCACCGTCACTCTGGCTCGATAATATCCCCAACTGGGAGTTTGGCGTGCTGGTGCAGTTACGCGACATGTCGCGCTCGCTGCGCAGCGATTTCAGCCGCTCGCAATCACAGTCGACCGAGGACGTTGACTTGATCGTCACCGAGCCCAAGTTTCATTTCGACAGTAAATCCTGGATTTTGCCGGCCACAGAAAGTGTTTACCAGGAAGGCGTCGATGCACTTTACCGTTACCTGGAACGTCTGCAGAATCCGAACAATCCCGACGCGCAGTTTTACGCGCGCGCGGATAACTTGCAGGAATGGCTCGGCCAGGTAGAAAAACGTCTTGGCAGCCTGTCACAGCGCCTGAGCGCGAGCGTCGGGCAAGTGCGGCTCAACACCGATCTCGCCGGTGACGCCGAAGCAGAGCAATCAACAGAAGCCAGCAGCCAGTTAGAAGTGCAGACCCCGTGGTCCGAAATAGACGATGTATTCTACGAAGCCCGCGGTGCCTCCTGGGCGCTGGCCCATTTGCTCAGAGCGGTGGAACTCGATTTTGAATCGGTGCTGCAAAAGAAAAACGCGTTGATCAGTCTGCGCCAGATCATCCGTGAACTCGAAGCGACCCAGGAGCCGGTGTGGAGCCCGATAATTATGAACGGCAGTGGTTTTGGTATGTTTGCGAATCACTCGCTGGTTATGGCCTCTTACATATCGCGCGCGAATGCCGCGGTAATCGATCTGCGCGACCTGCTGCAACAGGGATAAATCACCAATTCTCACCCCAATTTAGTCCTGCCATCCTCCTTAATCTTGTCATCCCCGCGAAAGCGGGGATCTCGAGATGTAGCCCCCATTGCAAGATCCCCGCTTTCGCGGGGATGACTTCGGTGCGGGGATGACGTATTCAGGTGGATGACCGTAGGTTCGGGGCGTGGAGACGAGCTGTGCGCTTAGCTGCGTTTCCAGTGACCGGATTTGCCGCCGGATTTTTCGAGCAGGCGTACATCACCGATCACCATGCCGCGATCGACTGCCTTGCACATGTCATAAATCGTCAGCAAGCTTACCTGGACCCCGGTGAGCGCTTCCATTTCGACCCCGGTCTGACCCGTGGTTTCCGCGCTAACGGTGCATTCGATCGCGTTAGCGTCGGCATCCACCTCGAATTCGACTGCCACATGGGTTAGTGCCAATGGATGACACATTGGTACCAGGTCCGCGGTGCGCTTGGTGGCCATAATGCCGGCGATACGTGCAACTGCGAGTACATCCCCTTTCTTGTGCTTGCCCTGCTGGATCAGGTCGAGGGTTTCGGCTTGCATGACAATACGGCCCGCGGCCCGCGCACACCGCGCGCTCGAAGGCTTGGCGGCGATATCGACCATATGGGCTTCACCGGCACGGTTGAAATGGGTTAATTTACTCATGCGGGAAATTCTATCACTTTAACAGGATGTATAGCTCGCGATTACCACGCTGGATATTCATGATCATGCCCTTGCCGTTAGACTCGACCAGGGCGAAGACTTCGTCGAAGTTACGTGTCAACTGCTTGTTAATCGAGTAAATAATATCGCCTACCCTGAATCCGGACTCCTGCGCGTTGGAGCTCTTGTCGACATTCATCACTTCGAGGTAATCGACGCGCCCGCGTTGCAGGTGCTGTTCACGCATTTCCCCGATGGTGGCGCCGGCAAGTTTTGGATGAATCAATCCGCCGCCCATCTTGTTGATTTCGATCGGCTGTATTTCCACCGGCAAAGTTACCTCGGCACCCTTACGAAACAACACCAGCTCAATGGTTTGCCCGAGGCGCTGCAATCCAACCAGGTTGTGCATGTCGCGCGAAGAGTGAATCGGTTTATCGTTCGCCGCCACGATAACATCGCCAACCCTGATTCCAGCCTTGTCTGCCGGCGAACCGGTTTCAATCTGGGTCACGATAAAGCCGCTACTGCGTTCGATACCAAAGGCTTGCGCGAGCGGTGCGGTCAGGTCCTGACCCTGGGCGCCAAGGCGACCGCGCCTGACTTCACCAAAATCGATCAACTGACGCATGATGTCCTGCGCCATGTTGATCGGGATCGCAAAACCGATACCGATGCTGCCCTGGTTCCCGGTGCCGTAAATCGCGGTGTTGAGACCAACCAGTTCACCGCGTAAATTAACCAGCGCGCCACCCGAGTTGCCCAGGTTAATCGATGCATCGGTCTGGATAAAATCTTCGATCGATTCGATACCGAGACCGGAACGACCCAGCGCTGAAACGATACCCGAAGTTACGGTTTGCCCAAGCCCGAAGGGATTACCGATCGCAACTACGAAATCACCAACCCGTAGTTTGCTCGAATCGGCCATCGGGATCTGACTGAGGTTTTCGCTCACGACCTGGATCACCGCGACATCGGTATCGGCGTCACGACCGATAATTTCGGCGCTCAATTCACGCCCATCGGTCAGGGTCACATTAATTTGATAGGCATCCTTGATAACATGAAAATTGGTCAGGATCAGACCATTCCCGGCATCGACGATCACTCCCGAACCAAGACTTGTTGTTTCCAGCACGCGCTCGATGCTGGGCGTATCAAAAAAATGCCTGAACAGTGGATCACGTGGCAGGGGTAATTCGACACGCCGACGGGATTTCCCGCGCGTAGCAATATTTACCACCGCGGGGGTGGTGCGTTCCAGCATCGGCGCCAGACTCGGCAGTTGCTGCCCGTCCACCGCGACCGGCAGCGCGGCTTGCAGCGGCGGGCACAGCACCATTAGCAACAGGGCTGGTAGCAGGTTTTTCATCTTGCCGGGTTAAAACGGACGCGGGTTGAAGTCGAACTGGGCTTTCATATCCTGGTAAAACTTTTTCGCCGCTTTGTCATCGGCGGGCGGAGTTTGAATCATGATTTCAACGAATTGATCACCGACCGTAGGCCCGGGCATACCCTTGCCCTTAAGTCGCATTTTCTGTCCCGATTGCATCCCGGGCTTGATCTTGAGCTCCACAGATCCCGATAACGTAGGCACTTTCAAATTAGTGCCCTCGGCGGCTTCCCACGGCGTCAGGGGCAGGCGCAGAATCACGTTGCGCTGCTCAAGTCGAAACAACCGATGGGGCTGGATACTCATCTCGAGATACAGATCACCGGGTTCGCCGCCATAGGGTGACGCCTGCCCCTGTTTGCCGAGACGAATCTTCTGCCCACCGTTGACTCCCTTTGGAATAGTGATCTTGAGCTTTTTCATTTCGGTCGTACCCGGAGCTTTGGCAAACTGGATGGTTTTACTGCCCCCGTTGAAAGCTTCTTCGAGGCTGATATCGAGCTTCAGTTGCAGATCAGCGCCGCGTGGTTGCTGCCGACCCTGCTGAAACGGAGACCCACCTGCCTGCTGATGAGTGCCGCCAAATATTGATTCGAAGAAATCGCTGAAGTCGCCGCCGCTAAAACCACCACCGCTGTAGTTGCCGCCCTGGAAGCCACCACCAAAACCGCCCCCATCGAATTGCTGACCATGCTTCCAGTCCGCACCAAAGCGGTCATAAGCCTGGCGCTTGTCCGCGTCTTTGAGCACTTCGTAGGCTTCGTTGACCTCTTTGAACTTGTCTTCTGCGTTCGCTGCCTGGTTGACATCAGGATGATACTTACGCGCAAGCTTGCGATAGGCCTTCTTGATGTCGCTTTTTTCAGCGTCACGGGAGACGCCCAGAATTTGATAGTAATCGACGTATTTCACATGAATAACAATTAATTGTAACCCCTACTAAATAGGGGATTCCCAGAGTTTTTCAAGTTGTGCGAGACTCGTTTTCGGCCTCGCGAGACTCGTTTTCGGCCTCGCCAGACTCTATTTCAGATTCCAGGGGCTCAGCCAACAGCTCCAGGCTTTCGCTTTGAAAATCATGGTGCAATGGTTCGAGTTCCGGGATCGATTTGGTTACTTTACTCGACATTTCAGCAAAGCGCTCGACCTTGCCACGCAAGCCCTGCCGCCCACTCAGTGCCTTGACAGTATCGTTGTAGTGATTGGTCGCGGCACTCAGGCTGCCGCCAATTTTAGCCAGGCGCTCGGCTACCTTGCGCACCTGGTTGTAAATATCTCCCGCCTTGTCGCCGAGCTCGCGGGCTTCACGCGTGCTGCTTTCCATCGACCAGAGATTGGCCACCGTGGTCAGAATCGGTATCAGTGTGGTATGCGAAACCAACACGATACGGCGCTCATAACCATAGGCGAAAAGGTCCTTCTCGTACTTGAGCGCTTCGATGTAGGCCGGCTCGATGGGCATAAACATCAGCACGAAGCTGGGGCTGCGAATACCGGCGAGATTGGTGTAATCCTTGCTTGCGAGGTCTTCAATATGGCGCTTTACCGCTTTCACGTGTTCGCCTAACGCGAGTTCAATCTGATCATCGCTATCAGCCGCAACCAGCCGGTCGTAGGCCGCCAGCGAGACCTTGCTATCGATAATAATGTGCTTGTCGTGCGGCAGCTTGATCAGGAAGTCGGTCTGCTTACGCCTGCCCTCTGCATCCTGCATCGAAGTTTGTTTTTCATAGTGATCAAATTCGATCAAACCGCTCATCTGCAAGGTTTTCTCGAGCTGGGTTTCACCCCAGCTACCACGTTTCTGCGAGTCACCTTTGAGTGCCTCGGTCAGGTTTTGTGCATCACTCCCCATTTTCAGACCGACTTCGAGTACCTTCTTGATTTCGCTCTCCAGCAAGGCATTACCCTTGAGCGATTCGCTATGTACATCATTCACGCGTTTCTGGAAACCTTCGACCTGTTCGCGAAATGGCTTCAGCAGTGCTTCAAGAGAATTCTTGTTGGTTTTGTCGAAAGCGCGGGCCTTGTCTTCGAGGATCTTGTTGGCCAGGTTCTCGAATTCAATCTTGAGTTGCCGGCGGTTTTCTTCGAACTGCTCGATTTTCTGTGCGCCGAGCTCACGTTCTTTCTCGAGCTCCAATTGCTTTGCCTGACCATTTTTTTCTGCCGTGTGCAGGCTTTCACGCAATGAGTGTTCGCTGTGCCGGGTGGTTTCGAGTCGGGATTGCAACTCGCGATTGGAATTCTGGTACTGACGTAAACTGTACAGCAGGCCGACCAGCAATAAGCCCGCCAGTCCGGCAACCAGTAGAATCAAATCAGTGTTTTCGATCGCTTGCATGGCGTTAATGATGGCACTTGAACTAGCGCAGTCTAACCGAGATGTAATCTCCTCGCGAGGGCTTGATTAAGGTGCGGGGTTGAGCGGCGACAACCCGGCGTTGGCCTGATCTCGCTGAGTCAGTTCATCCTTTTCCAGACGCTGGCATAGCGACCATAAGGCCTGACTTCGCCATTTCGCCGCGTCCGGCGCATACAAACTTTGATTCAGAACCTCTATCTCATGCCTTAGATCAGCGCCCAAAGCATCGCCCAGCTGATGTAGATTATTAATCTCCCTCGGCGCCAGCAGTGCTCGACCCCAGGTCAGCAATAGCCCGCGCGCAGCTATGGCGTCACTATCATTGCAGGCTTGCTGCAATTGTTTGCCTGGCCCACGTATATCGGGATGTTTACTCACCGGCAGGATACTTGCCGTGCCCGGCTTACGTGATTTGTACCACCAGTACAACGCATTCAGGATCCAGCCACAGGCGAGCAGCAGGCTCATCCATAACCAGAAAGAGTTGGCCGGAACGGGTGCTGATATCGGCGCCGTGATTGGTGCTTGAGCGATGGCCGGCTCGACCACAGCAGTCTCGGCGGCGGCGTTGACGATTAACTCGCGCGCTGGGATAGTCGCGGTTTCCATTTTACCGGTTTGCAAATTCCACCATGGCAGTTTTATTTCCGGCACCAGGTAGCTGCCGGCGGCACCCGGAATCAAGGCTACTTTCTGCTCGCGTTTACCACTGATACCTTTAGCCGTTCGGCTGTTCTCCAGTCCCGCCTGGTCCGGGTACTGCTTGATGCCAGCGATTGGCAGCAGCGTGAATTCGGGCAATTGTGCGGCGGTCAAGCCATCGACAAGTAGTGTCAGACTGCGCGTGATCGGCTCTCCGGCGATCAGCCCGGTGAGATCACCCTGCCATTCTTCGCGCAGCTCAAGCCTGTCTGCCGGTATCCAGTAAGGCCCATTAAATTCAGCCGGAACCGGGGCAACATCAACAAACAACTGTTGTGAACGAAGCTGGCGAATTTCTCCGCCGGTACGAAACGGATCGAAGCTGGAGCTCGAAGGTAAACGTACTTCGGCACGCACTGGCGTGATGCCGAGTCGGCCACTTTGTTGCGGGAACAGCGCAAACTGTTTTTCAAGCACCAGGTAGGGCTTGTCGGCGATTCGCGTCTGGTACTGGCGTACATCGCCCATCGGCTCGATCACGGCATCCAGATCCTGGATCGAGATATCACCAAACTGATAGGCCGAGATATCAGTTGCGCTGAGTAAACGCAGGGTCAGAATTACCTGGCCCTGTACGAAAACCTCGGTTTTGTCCGCCACCAGCTCGAGCACCAGCTGATCACCCGGAACCGCCGCCAGGCTTGATGGTTTTACCGTAATCTGAAACGGTTCAGTCTGTTCATGGTCGAAGCGAATGGCCGGAATAGTGAACTCACCCACCTGCTTGGCCATTAATTTCAGGTTCCACTTGACGCTGCGCTGGTACTGGCCGTTAATGATACTGATGCTGTTGCTGCGATTGTTACCGAGAACCAAAAAATGCTTTTGCAAGGCGGAAAAGTCGGGGTCGCGATCGGGATTGTTATCGAGCGAAAAGATCAGTTGAAAAGATTCGTTTACCTGTACCGGGTTACGGTCGATTGTAACCTGGACTTCGGCCGCAACCTGTAGCAACCCACTGAGTATCAACAAAACCGCGCACAGGAATGATGTTGGCAGGTATGCTTTCACCATGACTGTGCTTCCGCATCGACACCGCCGCGCTGGCGATACTGATAGACGAATTTACGCCGCAACAAGCCCCCCGGATCATCCGGGATTTTGCGCAACCATTGTTCAGCGGCCTGCTCCGTCATTTTCTGCTCGAGTTCCTCCAGGGCTTCGCTCTCGGTCGTTTGCTGTTCCTGTTCAGCGGACTGTTCCGACTGCTGCGATTGCTGTTGCGGGGTCTGCTCCTGCTGTGTTGGCGGCGTCGCCTGCGGCTGATCCTGACCACCGCTATCAGCCTGGCTTTGCTCATTCCCGGAGGCTTGCCGGGAATCGTCTGCCGACGCTTCGTCAGATTCTGACTGTTGTTGCTCGTTAGCCTGCTCCCCCTCCTGTTGCTGCTGCTGTTGTTGTTGCTGATTCTTAAGCCATTCCTCTAATGCTTCCTTGTTATAGCGCGCATCCTGATGTGCCGGATTTTGTTCCAGCAGCCGCTGATAGGTGGCGAGCGCATCGTCGTAGCGCCCCAGTCTGGCGAGAGTATTGGCGCGATTATAGTCTGCGTCATCACCTTCGAGCTGTTGCCAGGTCTCAAGTGCGCCTGCGTAATCGCCGCCGCGGTATTTCGATGAGGCTTGCCATTGCGGGTTATCGAATAGTTCCGCCGCCGCCGTGTGCTCGCCTCCCTCAAACAGCTGGCTCGCGCGTTGATCATTGTTCTGCCACAGTGTCTGCCAGTCGAGCGCCTGGGCATCGGGTGGCAGTATTACTATGTACAACGGGACTATCCAGACCAGGCCCCGGCGGAAACCGAGTGCCGCTAATGGCAAGGCCAACAACAGCAACCACGGACCGAGTTCACGCCAGATATCGGTGGAGCGATCACTCAAGCGAGCTTCGCGATCATCGATACTCGAATCCATCATGTAGGCCAGGGTGTTGATATCGATATCATCAGCGCTTGTTGCCGCATAGACACCGCCACCGCTTTGGGCGATTCGCCGCAGGTTATCCTCCAGCATGCCGGTGATTACAATCGCACCGTCGCGATCTTTCAAAAATCCACCATTCGTCAACGGCACTGGCCCACCCTCGCGGGTGCCAACAGCAAGTACCGAGAGACGCTGGCCCGGTTTAGTGCGGAGCAGGGTTTCAACCCGCTTTACTTCGAGATCGCTGAGTCCATCGCTGACCAGCAATACGTCACCGCGGGATATACCACTATTGGTGAACAATTCCAGCGCAAGTTCCACCGCGCGGTCGGCCCGCGTGCCCTGCGCCGGCATCAAACCAGTTTCAAGATCTGGCAATAGTGCCAGGATCGTATCCACATCGCTGGTCAATGGAGTGACCGTAAAAGCATCCGCCGCGTAAACCACGAGCGCGGTCTGCCCTTCCTGCCGAAGATGCAGAATATCCGCAATCTTGTGGCGCGCACGCGTCAAACGACTGGGTTTCAAGTCGGCGGCATCCATCGAACGCGACAGATCAAGCGCGATTACCAGGGCCGTTTCCTTGTGATAAACCGATTGCGGCAGCCTTTCCCAGGTCGGGCCAGCAAGTGCGATGATGGCAAGTAAGGCCGCGCAGCCGAGAACCCAGCGGCTCCAGTCGCGGCCGTTTTGACCATCGGCACTGAGCACGAACGGCAGCAGACGGGCATCGATTACTGCACGCCAGCTACCGCTATCGTAACGATTTTTCAGCAGTAGCCACACCGTCCCTGCCAGCGGTATCAGCAGCAGCAACCACCAGGGTCGCAACAAGTGAAACTGCTCGATCACAAGTGCCTCCACAAGCGCGGCACCACCAGCACAGCGGCAAACAATAGCGCCATTGCCAGAGGCCACGCGAACAGTGCCTGTATCGGGCGCAGGCTTTGCGTATCGCGCGGTAATGGCTCGAGTTCGTCAAGCAAGTCATATATACGCGCCAACTCTTCACTGTCGCGGGCACGAAAGTAACGCCCGCCGCTCAAGCGAGCTATCGAACGCAGTGTTTTTTCATCGAGTTGTGCCGAGGGATTGACGCGGCGAATCCCGAACCAGGTAGTTTCGATCTGCTCATCGGCGCCGATACCAATGGTGTATATCTTGAGCCCACGCTCGGCTGCCAGTTGCGCGGCTTTGAGCGGAGTGACTTCACCCGCGGTATTAGCACCATCGGTCATCAGTATCAGCACCCGCGAATTATCCGACTCCAGATCGAGGCGTTTGATAGCAAGCCCAATGGCATCGCCAATAGCGGTGCGCTCACCAGCGAGCCCGATTGCAGATTCCTGCAGCAGACGATTTATGGTATTGCTGTCGAATGTGAGCGGAGCTTGCAGGTAAGCCTGGGTACCAAACAGAATCAGGCCGAGGCGATCGCCGCGACGTTGCTCGATAAATTTGCTCGCCACCTGCTTGGTGGCCTGTAGACGATTGACCTGCTGGCCCTCGATTTTAAAATCGCCGGTGCGCATACTGTCGGACAAATCAACAGCCAGCATCAGGTCACGGCCGCTGACCGAAATGGCGATCGATTCTCCCAGCCATTGCGGGCGACTCGCCGCAAACACCAGTAGCAGCCATACCAGCAAGCTCAACCATTGACGCCAACGGTGAGGTTTTACCTGGTCAGCCTGCATTACGCCTAGCCTGAAATCGTCGATAATCGGCACCCGCAGTGCCGCCTGTTGTTGCAGCGCCCGTGCCGGTAGCGCCAGGTAAACCAGTACCGGCAGGGGTATCAGCAGTAACACCAGTGGCCATTCAAGCTGAAACACGTGGCTCCCTCCGCGGTAACGCACGCAGCCAGCGTTCACAGCTTAGCAACAGGTTTTCAATATCATACTTGCAATCAGGCTTATAACGGTCGCGCGCCAGCAGCTGTAATTGTTCGCTATTGAAAGCATGTCGTGGCACAACTTGTTGCAGTTGTTTAATCCAGGTTTCACCGGTGCTTGCCGCGTAGACGTCACGGCCGTGATAGCTGATCAGGGTACGGCGCAGTAACACAGCAATATCGCCGAGCACTGCGCTATCACTTAAACCACTATCATGCTGCTGCCGAATACGTTCGAGTTCTCGCAGCGACAGACGGCGTAGCGGTTTTTGCCGGGTACGCCTGAGCACCCAGAGCAGAATTACGAGCAACACCAGCACCAGTAGCAGCGCAAGCCACCACCCAGGCGCCGGCGGCCACCACAAACCCACCTCCGGCAGATGAATATCTCTGAGTTCGAGTTCATTCATCGACTTTGCAGCCCCAACCCGGATTTGAGCTCGGCGAGCATATCGTCATCGGTGGCGATGTCGATCAGGAACAGACCCAGCTCATTGCATAGGCGTTGCAGTGCCTGCAGTTGTTGATCATAACGCTCGCTATATTGTTCGCGCACATTGTTACTCGAGGTTTCGATATCGATGCTACTGCTACCGTCGGTCACACGATAGTAGCCCGCTTGCGGCAGCATGCGTTCGAGCGGGTCATAGGTATGTATCATCACCACATCGTTATGACGCGCCAGTTCGACCAGCTGGCCACGACAATCCGCATCGAGGAAACGGAAATCGCTCAACAGGATAACCAGGCTTCCCGGGCGCGTAACCTGGCGTAGGCGCATCAACGCCTTGACCCCGGTTTTCTGTTCACGGTCATCATCGGCGACCATATCCCAGGCCGGATGCGCGACCAGTTGCTGGATAAAATGCAGCACGCTGCGTTTGCCTCTTCCCGGGCGAAACTCGATATGCTGTTGCTCGGAAAACACCAGGTAACCGACCCGGTCGCCATGCTGCACGCTGCTCCAGGCCAGCAATGCGGCAAGCTTTGACGCCAGCACGGATTTGAAGCAGGTTTGCGTACCGAAAAACATCGAGCGCGACAAGTCCAGCCACAACAAAACCGGACGCTCACGCTCTTCGCGGTAAACCTTGGTATGGGTGCGACCGCTGCGCGCGGTGACTCGCCAGTCGATCGCGCGAATATCGTCGCCCGGCTGGTAGGGGCGCGACTCATAATATTCCATGCCGCGCCCGCGAAACGCAGACAAATGACCGCCTGCCATTTGCGCTTTGACTGAATTTGAAATAAGCGGCAAGCTGCGCGCATCCCGGTTCAGACCGATCAGCGTGGACAGTTTCACCCGCACTATGTCATCGCCTGTTTCCACGGCTATCTCTTTATGGCACGGCGACCCGGGCAATAACTTCATCGATACAGCTGTCGGCGGTTTTACCCTCGGCCTCGGCCTCGAAGCTTAAAATAATACGATGACGCAACACGTCCGGTGCGATCAACTGAATATCCTCGGGCACCACATAGTCCCGCTTATTGAGCCAGGCATAGGCACGCGCGCAACGATCCAGCGCCATGGTGGCACGCGGACTGGCGCCATGCTGGATCCAGCCGGCGAGTTCTGCGCCATAGCGGTTTGCACTGCGGGTTGCGAGTACGATTTCAATAATGTAATCCTCGAGGCTTCCATCCAGATGAATATCGAGCACCGCGTCACGCGCTTCGAGCAAACTTAGCTGGCTGATAACCGGCATTGCGGCGGATTCCGCCTGCGATTGCGAACGCGCTTCCGCACGCGTTAGCGCGAGAATCGCCTTTTCATCGTCTCCATCCGGGTAGCCAACACGAACATGCATCAGGAAACGGTCGAGCTGCGCTTCGGGTAATGGATAAGTGCCTTCCTGCTCGAGTGGATTCTGTGTTGCCATGACCAGAAAGATTTCCGGAAGTGGATAGGTTTCAGTGCCCACCGTAATCTGACGTTCGGCCATGGCTTCGAGCAAGGCAGACTGAACTTTCGCCGGCGCCCGGTTGATTTCATCGGCCAGGATCAGGTTATGGAACAACGGGCCGCGTTGAAACTTGAAGCTGCCATCCTGCGGGCGGTAGATTTCGGTACCAGTGAGGTCGGCCGGCAACAGGTCGGGGGTGAACTGGACACGATGAAAATCGCCTTCGATACTTTCGCCGAGCACCTTGATTGCACGCGTCTTGGCCAGTCCAGGAGCACCTTCGACCAACAGATGACCATCGGCCAGGATCGCGATTAACAGACGTTCAATAAGTCCCTGCTGACCGACAATCTTGGCGCTGATCGCCTGCTTTAATTTTAAAATTTCCTGTTGTGACAAGTAATGATCCCTCGAGCCGAATAAATTCGTTGTTTTCAGTGCCGCATGCGTAGCCTGGAGTTCTGCAGCGGGACGAAAGTTTAACCGATTGGAAAGGAAGTATTAACCCGTCGACGATATATATTGTCGACGGGTTATTTAGGAAGCATATGA
>Ga0255039_10000029_pt1 | contig 40323 bp, 35 predicted proteins | sample BC1_12_1_MG_FD_181713 | JGI IMG/M metagenome (GOLD analysis project Ga0255039, IMG submission 181713) | Seawater microbial communities from Strait of Georgia, British Columbia, Canada - BC1_12_1 | ecosystem: Environmental > Aquatic > Marine > Strait | place: Canada: British Columbia | collected... | reverse complement strand
AATTAATCCCTTAAAATCAAATTAACTGTCACCATGTTGAAGGACTCCTGCTTTTGCGAGGATGACAATAATGGCGGGGGATATGTGAGTCCGCTTTGGGTCGACAACGGACCCCCAATGAAGAAATCTGAGCGTCCGCTTTCGGGAAATCTGAAGACCTAGAATCCTGAAAATCTGCAGCCACAGGCGATTCCCCCGCGGACCCCGGACGACTTCCCGGGCCGCCCCGACGCGCCGGCAGAGGACCCCAGATCGGCCGTTTATGGAGCGATTTCGGCCCCGGCGTCCCAGCCACCATGCCGTCCCAAACGGCGCCATTCCGGGCCGCTCTCGAGCACGGGATTCTGCGGCAACTTCCGGATTCTCGGTTTCGAGGTCTCCACCGCACACAGTCAAAATTAGACGATAATTATATTTGGCTTACCTCATCCAGCATTGATTGCAGGATGCCTATACCACGATCACTGAGTTGTGCCTTGCACATTTCAATTTCATCCCCTGTAATCGGCAATTCCCAATGGAACCAGGTTTCCCCGGTGAAATACTGTAGGATTGGAGTTTCCAGCCACTGCACCAGGAGTTGTTCACCTTCTAGTCCTCGCACTGATTCCAAAATCATCAGCCCAAACACTCTTCTAATTGGTTGGAGAGGTTTGAATCCATTTTGAAACAAGTCATCTGATTCCAATAGCACCCAATCTATTCGATTCATTGCTTGAGCAAGCTTATGTGAAGGATCCAGCGGAAAGCTGGTAATTGGCACTCCTTTCGGGATTTTACTTTTCATTCAACCTCTGGTGTTATTTATGGTCCGGAAAATACAGCACCTTTGTAATTGGAAACATTTTAGCTATTTGGACACGGAGCAACTAGCCAAAATATTTATGCAGGCTGTTGAAACTAAATGAGGACCTATAAAGGCCACCTGTTATCGCGCAGAAAGTTGACTCAGCTTTGCGGAAAGCTGCTGGCGAAAACTAATATTCAATTCGGCAATCCTGCCACTTCAACTCCCCCAATGGTTCTGTCGCGCAGATTTGTTCTGTGCGATGGGACCCTCATCTCCATATTTATTTGATTTTAACTCGACGTCCCTCCACTCAACCCGACGCCTCCAAAACCCAATCGAATCATGGCCCAGCGTCTCATGCTGCCAGTTTCTCGTCATTGTCGACCAACGTTCAGGATGCAGTTGCATCGTCTCGATACAACTCCCCATCCAAGTATTTGAAGCCTGAGTCACAGGCGGCAGTGATAATTACACCGCCTTCACCAATCTCTCTCGCTAACTGAAGTGCTGCAACAACGTTTAAACCCGTTGAAGTTCCAGCGAAGATGCCCTCCTCGCGGGCAAGACGACGTGCCATAATGCGCGCCTCCTTTTCTGGAAATGCAAGTACGTCAGTTACCACTTCTTTATTGAACAGCGGCGGCACGAAACCTGCTGCAGTTCCATCGATACCATGCGGGCCAGGCAAACCACCGGATAGGACTGGAGACGAATCGGGTTCTAAAGCTACTACTCTCGCATTCGGCCACTTAGCACGTATTACAGAGCCCACTCCCATAATCATACCGGCAGTACCAACCGCACCACAAATCACGTCAATGGGTTTGTTGATCTGTGTAAGAATCTCTTTCCCCATCTCTTGGTAACCGATAGGTGCGTACCGATTGTGGAACTGATTTAGGTAAATATAACCTCCTCCATCAACCAGGCTATTTGCCCGGTCGATCATTCTGGGCCACAGGTCCGGCGTAACTACACCACCCCGGCTCGGCTCTACGAGCACAGTCGCACCAAATGCCCTCATCGAATCTAGTTTCTCTCGGGCATAGGCATCCGATGAAATGACTGTAAACATGTAACCTTTAACGGCACAAACAAATGCCAGAGAAGAGCCAGTGCTTCCACCGGTACATTCGAGGATTGAAATCGTCGAATCTATTTTTCCTTCTTTTTCAAGTCCCTGAATCATGGCTAGCGCCATTCGATCCTTGTATGATCCCGTAGGATTGGTGCCCTCCATCTTCAACCAAATCTCAGCTGAGTTGGGTGGAGGTATCCGACTAAGCTGAACAAGCGAAGTATTGCCAATGGTTTCTAACATAACTTTCTAATTACTCCCAGATTTGATGTTAGGCGCATTGTGAAGTTTATTTGTCCGACGCTAAATCGTCTATCTGATTCTTGCTAACTAATGAATAAGAGGGGAATTTCGTTTGGGTTGTATGGAGCCGATCACTTTTTAGTGCCTAACGACAGCATTGGGCAATTTGCGGTCCTCGATACTTCAGTTCCAAGTGTCGGCTTTGGGTCGGGTTTCTGCCGCTGAAAATTCGATTTTAAGGGACCGCTATGTGCGGATCAAACTGGTAAAAAATACTAAAGATAATTCGGCCTCTCCAACTCGATATCGGTAGCCTCATCGTGGGGGCAAACTAACTGACGACCAGCTCACAAAACACATAGCCTGAAAGGTTAGGGATAACCGTTTGGTACATACGGCATCCTATGAGGTCGATTGTTATACACTAGGCAATCACCATCAGGCTTAGGGGGGATAAAGCAATGAAATTAACAATATTCGCGCCGGTGCTTTTTTCTATGTTCGTTACGGCCGCAAACGCCGATCCATGGTTGTGTGTTGGGAAGGTGTCCACAGGTTTTGCCTTCCAGAATAAAAAATGGGAACAAACCAAATTTAACGTTGAAAATGAAAGATACATCTTACGTAAACTCAAAGAAGGTGAGCAGTTCTTTGGGGCTAAAGCGCAGACATATGGTCTTTTTATGCTAGGGAACGATACGTCAGGCCTGCCTTGTGATGACGTATCGCAGCCCGGAATGTTCATCTGTTTAAGCTCTAGTTTGGAGTTTAAGTTTTCCACAAAATCAGGGCGGTTCCTGATGACGCATACAGCCGGGTACTGGGAAGGTAAAGACGATGCTGATAATCCCCTATTTATTTCTATTGGGCGTTGTTCGAAATTAGGAGAATGAACCATCCAGGCGGCAACTATCCTGACAGAGAGGGACAATCGCCGCTGAAGTTTCCGTTCTTAAGGGTTAGCTTTTACCAAAGGAGACGCTCTACAAACTGGAGTGGGGGCAATCTTCGGCCAGTTTCGGATACTAAGCAATTAAAGGGGAAGAAATTTGTTTATGCAGTACGATAACTTACACTCACCACGAAATTCCCTCTCCAATTATCAAGTCAACCCGACCATATATGTTATAAGGTCTACGACCTTATAAAGGTGCTTTATGGTGCGCCGAAATTTGCAGATGTTGTAATGCACGTATAGTTAGAGGAGCCAGGTTTATGAATGTTGACTGCTTTCAAAAGTTGCTTAAGCCAGTAACCGATTTTGTATCGAGTCAGGCTGTGGACGCCGCGCTTGCCGAGAAACTTAATCGTCGGTTTCCACATAATGATAAGACATTTAAAACTATTGAGGCAGCCTGCCACAAGGCGATCTCGGACGGCTGGATGTGTGTGCAGGGTTCAATAGGGCGGCGCTTTGGCCGCGTCATTGAATCGAGTGAAAAGACTGGGAGACTAAGTGTCGACGTGGTCGATCTAGAAAACATAGTTGGTCCACACCACCGCCATCCAACGGGTGAGATATGCATGATTATGCCCGTCACAAAGGGTGCTCGATTTGACGGTATGGGTAGGGGATGGTGTGTATTTGAGCCAGAGTCCGATCATCGACCGACGGTTACAGATGGAGAAGCGCTCGTACTGTACATGTTGCCAGACGGCAAGATTGAGTTTACCGAACAGTAGTTGTGGGAAATCAGCCGCATAACAAACGCATGTAGTCGGACAAAGCGTTCTCTGAGTTGGCATTTTCTCCAATATAGACGCTGAGTATCGCAGTCTGCTCTTCTTCGATTTGCGTTGTTGTATCAGGGGTGTAGCAATTATGTACCAGCACACCACTAAATAAGCCGAATTTATAAATTTAAGCAATCAGCGCAGTTTGGATAAAATAGGATTCTTGCTTAGCAACTGAGCCAGCCATTGTTCTGCATACGTAGGCTTCAAATGCCAATATCCCGACCCAGGCTGATGTCAGCCATCATCACCGTGCTTGCTATTTTTTTAATGATAGATAGTCACGCTTTGGCTGATCGCACATCACCGCCAGCAGCTGAGGCGCTAATAGAGCTACTCCGTAATGGGGGCTATAGTCTGTATTTTCGGCATGAGGCTACCGACTGGTCACAGTCTGACGATATACGCAAGTTGGGGGACTGGCTGAGTTGCGATGGCAGCCACATTCGCCAATTGTCGAGTTCCGGGCGCAAACGAGCAACCGCAACCGGACAGGCTATCCGGTCCCTTGGCATTCCCATTGGTAAAGTATTGGCGAGTCCCTATTGCCGGACTATGGAGACCGCCCACCTGATGAATCTCGGTCCGGTTGAATCTACAACGGATGTCATCAACCTGAGGGTTGCGGAATATTTCGGTGGCCAGGATGCGATTGTCGAAACCGCTAAAGCACTGCTTGCGTCAACACCTGATGGCGAAACCAATACCTTGATCGTATCCCACGGTAATGTGGCGCGTGAAGCCACACCGGTGTATCCCGAGGAGGGTGAGGCCATCGTTTTTCAGGCAGATGGCAAAGGAAATTTTCGCTTTATTGGAAGACTGACGGCAGAAGGCTGGAAACGAATCGAGCAGGAGAACCAATGACAAATCACTAGGCGTTTATCATTAATCGAGTCTATATTTTACAATTCGATTATTGCCCGAGTCGGATAACCACAAAGTTTGATTTTTCGCTTCGACGCCTTCCGGCGTTACGAACTTATTAATTCCCAAACCGGGTTTGCCCGTGCCCAGCACGAATAGTAATCTGTCGTCGGCTGCGATGAATTTGATCATATGGTTGTTTTTGTCTGCGACAACCAAAGTCCCATCGTCGAGTAAATCCATGTAGCGAACCCCGTTAAAGTCGTATTTTTGGGGTCCTAATTCTCGCTTTATTTTTAGTTCCGGAGACAGCAACAGTAATCGGTGATTACCGGAATCCGATAGCCAGATATCACCGTCATTGGTTACTTCGAGGTCATGTGGAGAAGACAATCCGGAAAGTTCGCCAACCACTTGCCCGTTTTCATAGACCACTACATTACCCGACCAGGCACCCGCCACGTAAACGCGGCCATTGGGATGAACAAGTACCCCTTCTGGTCCGCGAATTCGCTCGTTAATTTCGCCTACCAGATTGGCAGTGGTTCCATTGATATCATAAATGGTGACACGATTGTTGTGCGTGTCAGCAACGTAGGCCCGACCTTGCGTATCGAAATCAATATCATGCGTCCCCGACTGATGATCCGAGCCGAATGACCCAACCAGCTCCAGAGAATCGGAATCAAGGATCGCAATTCGATTGTGGCCGACATCGGAGACGAATAAATATTTGCCGTCCGGTGATAGTTTAAGATCGTGTGGATTATCCAGGGCCGCGCTGCTGGCACCCAAAAAGATCGGTGTAATTTCTGCGGCGGTTGCTATCATTACAGCGAAGCCGGAGAGTATCAAAACGAATAGTCTAGAGAGCATAAAGAGTTATTTTATCTTTATTTACGCGGACCATTTTTTTATTTTCACGGGTAGGTTTAAATTCCAGCTCGACTTTCAATGATTTTCTCAGATCATCGAGTGCGGGGCAATGACGATCAAACGCCACACGAGGACACCCGATTTCTCCATCTCTGGCATTTCTCTCAATAGTAATTGTAGCCACCTCATTTGAGGTGGTTTTTTTTAAGTGTCTCAGTTGGGTCGGTTTCGGTTTTTGCCGCCCACCTCATTGTTCTGAGGGTCCGCTCTGGTGAATTCATTGCGAGTGATCACGGCGAATTCCAAAGTTAGAGAAATTTTTCTTGAATGACCGGGCGATTTCTCCGAGAAGGAGACGCTCAGGCGCACAACCCGGGCTTCGCATTTCGGCCAGCAACGGACTTTCGGCGTTAAGAAATGATCGTTCTTTCTAGTTTTGCAATCAAAAAGGGTTTACAGGCAGCACTGACTATCTCAGCCTCATCTTTGAAGATCAGTTCCTGCATCGCAACTAGTTCTTCATCTGTCAAACTGTCGAGTAGCAGGCTGCTGCCGCCTAGTACTCTTTTTCGGAGTCTCTCAAGAACAACTTTCGGATTTTCGCCTTTGCGCGGGGTATCAGACATGTGCCAATAATATCACTAATGAGTAACCGCCATGAAATTGGTTCATATTGATAGATACTGATAATCCCAAAGGAGACGCTGGTAAGCGTTACCCGGGCTTCCGGGATCGGCAACTGCGGTCACTCGCGGAGCGACGCCTTGGCGGGGTGGTTTTTCTGCGAATAGGGGGTTTATACGATGTTCCTACTCGAAATAAATTTAGTAACTACGATTTAGGTTTATTTGTAACACCAACCTTGCCCACTCCACCAGTAACGCTATCGATAGCAGTGGATACATCTGCTACTGCTTTTGTGCTCGCCTTTAAGGCCCAAGTATCTTGGTCGCATAACTTGCAACGAGCAGTAAACGCAGCTTCAATTCCTTCCATGTGACGCGACTCAAGCGTAACTAAATCCGTTAAATGAGCCTGGCAATTCTTGCACACGATATGATCGGGCTTTAATGCCTCAATTTTTGCTAAAGCTTTCGCTACGCGAGTTGCTCGATTACCTTTTATATTTTCTTGCCCCACAAATTTATCCTCTGTTTATATTTATGTGCCTAACAAGAATCAACCCAAAGATTAAAGCTATAAATAATGCCATGCCTACTCAGAAAGGGCCTTTGATTTAAGTATGAAAAAAACCCAGCAAGTGATTCGCCTATAAATTGAGTGCATTTCGTTGTCCATCAAGAATCCTTTTTTTCGATTGTTAACTCATAAATGCTTATATCGAGGGTGCTAATTTTTCTTGGAGATCTGTCAATAACTGTACGGCCTCTATTTCTCCGAGTATATAACTTTCAATTGCAGGGGCACGTTCTTTTTCGCAACAAGCTTGTAATTATCAAAGGTCAGTTATTGGCCGTTTCGAGAAGCCCAGCAAGCTCATCTGAGCGTCTCCTTACGAGAAAGCCGCCGCTCCGAATGAAAATTTCAGAGGCAATTGTCGACCCTAAACGGACACCCATAAAATAAAGCCATATCATTCGAGGTGGTTTTTTTAAGTCTACTGAATGTCGCCAGTTCGAGTCCCGCACCACCATAATCTTGACATAAAATTATGATAGGCAGATGATTGTTTGATCTACTGATCGGCCCCGAATGCTAACGCTGTTTGCATTTAGGACAATCCGAGTGGTTCTAGATTCCTAAAAATGAACCCATTAGTCTTCCTGAGTCGGCCCTAGATGATTTAACTATAAGTTAAGTTTGCGATGGGCTATATCGATAAATGGAGAAGATTCTCCACTTCAATCTCGTGTCAACATTGTAATTCTGGTTGGCACCAGATTTATTACCCTCGCAGAAATTAATAACCAGTAAAGCTGCGAAAGCAGACAGGGGGAAGTTATGAATATCAAATTATCAAATATAGTGACGGGTTTCATCATCTCGATGCTGATTTGGTCGGTCGGTACCGCTGGTGAACGTATCGTTGTAGAAAATGTGGGATTTGCAACCCCGGAATCGGTTGAATATTACGCCGCAGAGGATGTATACCTGGTCACCAATATCAATGGAAGCCCATTTGAAGTTGATGATAATGGATTTATTTCAAAAATCAGTCCAGATGGCACGGTGCTTGACCTGAAATGGATCGATGGCGCCAAATCTGATACTCGTCTTCATGGACCAAAAGGTGCTGCTATCAGTGGCAATATCCTGTATGTCGCTGATCATGACGAAGTACATTTATTCGAACTGCCCAGCGGGAGGCAAAAAACCAGTGTCAAAATTCCAGGCAGCACCTTCCTCAATGGCATCACCCCGGGAGGCGGGGGCTCCGTTTATACCACAGATATGGGAGCGACGAGTGATAATGGTAATTTTGTATCATCCGGTACGGACGCGGTTTATCAGGTTTTTCCCGATGGTCAGTATAAGGTCGTCATGAAGGACAAGGATATGGGTTGGCCAAACGGCATTGTTGTTAGTGGCAAACATTTAATCGTTGTGACTTCCCAGTCAAATGAGGTTTATCGAGTGCTCGGGAATGGGCAAAGATATATCTTGCCAGCGCCTCCGACAGGTTTTCTCGATGGTTTGGTTGCGTTGGACGATGGCAGCCTTATCATGTCGAGTTGGGCAGGCTCCGCAATTTACCGCCTGGATAAAAATGGTAGCTACAGCACGGTAGTGGATTCACTGGAATCACCATCGGATATTGGTTATGACAATAAACGAAATCGTTTGCTCGTGCCTTTGTTTAAGAAGGATAAGGTAGTTATTTTCCCACTTTAGCTCTGCCGGTTGACCCGGCGTTGTGACAGCACCGGATTCTATCCGATCAAATTAGTGGCGGAAGCAGTAGTTAAGGAACAAATCCTGCGAATGACTGCTGATGGCCGAAATCAGCCCCAGGAAACTCGGGAATCAGCGTCTGCTCTTGGGGAAGTAAGCACTAAAATATCAAAGATTTGATCAAGTTAATTTAGATTGCTCGCGAGTCCAAATGCATTCAAAGCTATCGTCTGCCCATTATTCAGCAACGTGATAAAATACGCAGGTCACGGTAAATTGGGATGTACTCAATGCGACAGATGGAACGATTCCAGATCACTGGTAATGCTGCCGATCGATACGAGCGCCACCTGGTACCGACTCTATTTGCGCCGTGGGCTAAAGACATCATAGGCCGTGCTACGTTACAGCCTGGTGAACGAGTACTAGATATTGCTTGTGGTACTGGCGTCGTAGCACGACATGCTGCTCAACAAATAGGCGACAGTGGGACTGTTACAGGCATAGATCTTAACGAGAGCATGCTTGAAATGGCTCGTGCGCAAGCGGAAAAGATGGGTGCGAAGGTCGAGTGGAGGCAGGGAGATGCAGGCGCATTACCTTTTGATGATGCTAGTTTTAACGCAGTCCTGTGCCAGCAAGGGCTTCAGTTCTTTCCCGACAAAGCAGCCGCATTGCGGGAGATGCACCGGGTTCTGATGCCGGGTGGCCGGCTTGTGGTGAGCGTAGTTCGTTCACTAGAACACAATCCGCTCATGGCTAGACAGATCGAACCGCTAACACGGTATTTAGGTGATGAATCCGCCAGCGTACAGCGAGCTGTTTGTAGTTTGGGCGATGTGGATGAATTGCGCCGCCTTCATGCTGATGCGGGTTTTCGGAGTATCGACATTCAGGTTGTCAGCCTGATCATCCAGCATGACGATGCCGCGACATTCATTCCTGGACTGATGGCATCATTACCATTTGCTGAAGCCATTGCCGCACTCGATGAGTCCAATCAAAACGCCCTTTTTAACGACGTTTTTGAAGGTCTTAGCCCCTATATCGACGGTCAAAGGTTGGCGATCCCACACGTTGCTCACGTCGTCAGTGCGCACACCTAATCCGATGAGAGCTGCGAGCACCTATCGTAGGCGCCCGTTGTTGGCCGAAGATCGTCTCTGAGATGAATCGCGCCAGTGTCGGTTTTGGAGAGAACCGACGCTCAGGCTCGATGAGGCAGCGGCAAAAACCGACCCCGGCGCTCACAGTGTATGTCAACATAGCGTTCTATTTTGCTCGCCACCTTTGTTCGTGTTAAAACAACCGGCACCGTATTATTGATAAATCGGAAAAGAACAGAGGACGCTCTAATGACAAATCGAACCATTTTGATCACGGGTGCCAATCGCGGCATTGGTCTGGAATTAACCGAGCAGTTTGCGCAGGACGGATGGCAAGTGCTCGCCTGTTGTAGAAATCCTGCCGATGCCGGGCAATTGCAAGCGCTAACTGAACGAGATCTGGCCATTGAAATACATGCGCTTGATGTCACTAATTACGAACAGATGGCTACCCTGGCAGATCTGCTTGGTAACAGACCGATTGATATATTGTTAAGTAATGCGGGCATCTACGGCTCGAAAGGCGTCGGTTTTGGAAAGGTCGATGCGGAGGAATGGCGAAAAGTGCTTGAGGTCAATACGATTGCACCGTTAATGCTGGTACAGACATTCATTGAACAGGTAGCGGCCAGCCAACATAAACTGGTGGCGGTTATCAGCAGCAAAGTAGGTAGTATTGCGGACAACAGTAGTGGTGGAAACTACGTTTACCGCAGTTCCAAGACCGCAGTAAATCAAGTCGTTAAAAGTCTTTCCATTGATCTGGCCGAGCGCGACATTACCGTCATAAGCCTGCATCCCGGTTGGGTTAAAACAGACATGGGTGGGTCCAATGCGGAAATCAGTACGGATGCGAGCGTGTCCGGTTTAAAAAGCATTCTGCTATCTGCGAAGCTCGCACAAAGTGGTCAGTTCATCGAGTTTAACGGTAGCAGTATTCCATGGTAAAAAATGGTCGTAGAAACTCAGATTGGTCAATGTAGCGACAGGGAATTAAGGGAGTGGTGCCAGGGGTGGAATCGAACTATTGACTTAAAAAACAGACCGGTGTATGTCAAGGTAGTTGTCGCCTGGATGGATCATGCTACGTTTGCTTGCTTTATGATGCTTCTGCTAATCGCGCCAGGCGTTGTTCTTCTTCGAACATAGCCTGTTTTATTTCTTCGAGTACTGCGTCGACATCTGCGTCCACCTCGACAGTGCTGTGTTCACCGCTCAGTTCAACTTCGGAGTGTAATTCACCCGCTTCGTATAATGCCCAGATTTCCTCAGCGTATCGGGTATTCAGAATTTCAGGGGAAAATAGACCATAGTAGCTGGTGATTTTATTCACATCGCGAGCAAATAAACGTTCGGCATGGTTGTTTGCAGCAGCGTTGACTACCTGCGGAAGATCAATAATAACGGGGCCATAGTCATCGACGAGTACGTTGAACTCCGACAGGTCGCCATGCACCAGGCCTTCACACAACATGCGGACGACGTAGCGTATCATCAGTTGATGGTCTTCTACAGCTTGCGTGCTCGACATCGCCACATCGTTCAAACGAGGTGCCTCGAATCCCTGGTCGTCGCAAATTAGCTCCATTAGTAAAACGCCATCGAAGCAGCCATAGGGCTTTGGCACGCGTACACCGACCCGGGACAGCCGATACAATGCATCAACTTCGGTATTTTGCCAGGCTTGTTCCTGTTCCCTGCGACCGTAACGGGAGCTTTTTTCCATAGCTCGTGCGCGGCGACTATTGCGTACCTTACGACCTTCCTGGTATTGCGTCGCCTGTTTGAAGCCCCGTTTATCTGCTTCTTTATAAATTTTCGCACAGCGAATTTCACTGCCGCAGCGCACGATAAACACATCGGCTTCTTTACCACTCATTAATGGTCGTATTACTTCGTCAATCAGACCATCTTCAACCAGCGGTTTGAGTCGTTTGGGAATTTTCAATGGTGCCTCAATTTTTGCAATAGCCAGAGATGGTCATTATGGTTTGTCAATTGCTGGGCAAACTGTCCTTTGAACCGGGGTCATCGATTCAAATCCAGGTGAGGCACTATTGCTCAGGAGGTCTGCCCGGATAGGCAGTGTTGAAAAAGAATAAGAAGTCACAAACAGGGAGTCCGATTAAGCGCCGGCGCATAGTAACAGAAACAGTTTGAAAGCATCGCAATACTAATCGTGTTTACGGTGCGCCATAGCCAGGTTTGAGATCCCTGCCGATGTAGAATCCGGAACAGCTCGCAGAGCCGACAATTTCAAGCGGCAATAATATCCCCGGCCGCTACCAGTGCATCAATCTCGGAATCGAGATAACCAAATTCCCCGAGAATTTCACGCGTGTGTTCACCGAGCAACGGAGCGCCATGCCTGATACTGGTCGGTGTCGCGGAAAATTTTACCGGTGAGCCCAGTGCTTTTGTTGTGCCAAGATGGCTATGCTCGACATCGACCACCATCTCCCGTGCGAGCACCTGGGGGTCCTTGAGCATGTCACCGATGGACAATACCGGGCTTGCCGGCACGCCTACAGCCTCGAGGCGGACAAGCCAGTCCGCGGTATCGCGCTGCTTGAAGCGCCGCGTGAGGATTTCGATGAGTGCCGACAGGTTTTGCATGCGTGCCGAATTGTCGTCAAAGCGCGGGTCGGTGGCGAGTTCGGGTTGATCGATGACTTCTACCAGGCGTAACCAGTTAGCCTGGTTGGCGGCGCCGACATTGACCCAGCCGTCCCGTGTCGGTAGCGCCTGGTAAGGTGCCGCCAGCGGATGCGCTGAGCCGAGTGCGCCGGGTGATATCCCGGTGGCGAGAAAAATCGCGGATACCCAGGCAGTGTTGACGATGCTCGCTTCGAGCAACGAAGTATCCACGAGTTGGCCTTGCCCGGTTTTGAGGCGGTGGATGTAGGCCGCGAGAATGCCCGTCGCAGCCAGCATGCCGGCGCCGATATCGCCGACCGGGACCCCTGCCTTGATCGGCGGGTGGCCCGGCCCTTCGCCGGTAACGCTCATCAACCCGGACATACCCTGTGCGATTAAATCGAAACCCGCCCGATCGGCGTAGGGCCCGCTGCGGCCGAATCCGGTAATCTGGCAATAGATGAGGCTTTGGTTCAGTTGGTGCAGGCTCTCGTAGCCGAGCCCGAGACGCTCCATGGTGCCGACGCGAAAATTTTCGATCACCACATCGGCCTTGCCCAGCATCTTCAGCAATACCGCCTTGCCAGCTGCGGATTTCATATTGATTGCGGTGCCACGCTTGTTACGATTCAGGATCATGAAAGCGGCGGATTCGCCGTCGATCTCGGGCGGTACCATGCGCCGGGTGTCGTCACCGCCAGGCACCTTTTCGACCTTGATGACGTCCGCGCCCATGTCCGCGAGCAACTGCCCGCACACGGGGCCCGCCATGATATGCGCGAGTTCAATTACCTTAAGACCGGTCAGCGGTCCGCTTGCCGACATGTCTACTGACCCTTGAACACAGGCTTGATTTTATCGAGAAAGGAATTGTAACCGATGTGAAAATCCTCGGTATCGTAACACAGGTAACTGGCGTCCTTTTCCTGCTCGCTGAGCGGTGTGGGATCGTTTTGGCGCCGCATGAACTGCTTATGCCAGCGCGCAACCAGCGGCGCGCCGTCGGCAATGCGCCGGGCGCTCGCATAGGTCTCCTGTTCCACTTCCTCATCTGCGACCACGCGCGTTACTAGCCCTTTTTGTATGGCTTCCTCGGCGTCGAACACGCGCCCTTCGAGCAGGATTTCCATGGTCACCGCCTTACCAACGAGGTTGTATAAAGCCTGCATTTCACGGATACCAACGCAGAGTCCGAGACGGTTGATCGGAATGCCGAAACGGCTCGAACGACCGCATATGCGGAGGTCGCAAAGGCTCGCGATTTCGAGTCCGCCACCCACGCAAATGCCCTGGATCAACGCTACTACGGGATGTTGACATTCGGCTATCGCAGCCAGTGCTGCGTGATGGATTTCACCATAGGCTTTCGCATCCACGCTGTTCGAACGCGCATCCTTGAACTCCGAAATATCATTGCCCGGCGCGAATGACCTGTCGCCGGCCCCGCGCATTACGATACAGCGCAGACCATCGTCATCGGACAGGCTGCGCATGACTTCACCCAGCTGCTGCCACATCGGCTTGATCAACGCGTTCAGTTTATGCGGGCGATTGAGTATGACCGTGGCAATGTCTTGCTCGCGCTTCAGCAGAATCAACTCTTCGCTCATGGCATCGAATCTCCTTGTAAATTATCGATAAAAATATTCAACCAGCGTCATCGGCACCGCGGGGACATAGGTGACCAGCATCAACATCGTGAACAAGACCGCGATGAAATAAATATTAACCTTGCTCACTTCCCAGATATCCGCCTTTGCCACCGAGCAGGCGGTAACCAGTACACTCGCCACCGGCGGGGTTTGCTGGCCGATGCCGAGGTTCAGGGTCACGATAATGCCAAAATGGACCGGGTCGATACCGACCTGGTGAACCAGCGGCATGACGATGGGCACCACCAGGATGATCGCCGCGGCAGAGTGCAGGAACAAACCGACCACGAGGAAAAACAGGTTTAACAGCGCGAGCACGAAGTACTTGTTCTGTGTGATCTGGCCTATGTTGTCCGCGAGCGTCTGCGGCACCTGGGCCTCGGTCAGGTACTCGCCGACCAGCACCGACGACGCCACCAGCAGCATCACTACCGCGGTTTGTACACTGCCGTCGATCATTGCCTGTTTCAGATGTGGCCAGTCGAGTTCGCGGTAAATGGCGCCGATGATTATCGACGCTACCACCGCGAGCCCGGCGCCTTCGGTGGCGGTGACGAAACCCCCGAAGATCCCGCCGAGGATGATCAAAGGCAGGGTGAACGCGAGTGCCGCGTCTTTAAAAGTCGCCACTACCTGGCTAACCTTGAACACTTCCTCGACCGGGTAGTTGTAGTGCACCGCAAAGCGGTGTGCGACCACCATCATCAGGAATCCACCGAGCACACCCGGGACGATGCCGGCGACAAATAACTGCACCACCGAACTTTGCGCCATCACTGCATACAGGATCATCGGGATCGATGGCGGGATGATCACTGCGAGTGTCGCCGACGACGAAGTCACCGCCGCCGCAAACGGGCCCGGGTAACCCTTCTTCTTCATCGAAGGGATCAAGATAGATCCCAGCGCTGCGACATCGGCAACCGCGGATCCGGAAATCTCGGCGAAGAATAGCGATGTGCCGATATTGACCATTGCCAGGCCACCCTTGACGAAACCGAAGATAGCGGAAGCAAAAGCGATCAGGCGGCGCGAGATCCCGGTTGAGTTCATGATCGCACCGGCGAGAATAAACAAGGGGATCGCGATTAACGGAAAATTGGTAGCACCGTCCATCATCACCAGCGCGACATTCGGTAATACGTCCGGACCGTGCGCAAACACCATCGCCGCACTCGCGACTACCGCAAGCGCCACCGCGATCGGCACGTTAATCAGCACCAGCGCGAGTAGCCCGATGAACATGAAGAATATAATCATCAGGCTGACACAGGTGGTTCATTCATGGCGTAGCATCTCGGCGCGCCCGCTGGCTTCGCGCAAAACCTGAGGCAGGTTCAGCATTTCCGCGATCACGAACAGGATCGCGCCTATGGGTATTACCGACTGGGTGAACTGGGTGCCGATCCAGGGCAGGCTGATCAGCGTATCACCTTCAAGAACGACCAGTACTATGTATCCGTACCAGGCCAGGATCAGGAAGAAGCCGATGACCACGGCCTCGGCCACCAGCACCAGCGGCACTCGGAATAGCGGTGGCACTGCCACGATCAGCCCCGGTACGCCGATATGCGCGCGCTTCAGCGCCGCCAGCGAAGCGCCGAAATAGGTCAACCACGCGAGCTGCACCGAGGCGACCTCGTCATACCAGGAAAGAGCTTCCCCTGCCCAGCGGAAAATAACGCCAAGTACGACGACGACGGCGAGGCTGACGATGAGCAATACCGTGATCGCCTCAAGCAAGCGCTCGAATAGCGCGCGCGCGGAGTCGAGTTTAGTCAAGCGGGAACCTGTTGAACAAGATTAGTTTAATAATCCAAACAAGCTGCCCCGCAGCGCGGGGCAGCTTGTGGACCTTTTACATCGCAAGGCCGAGCGCTTTATCGATGAGCGCTTTACCATCGGGTACGCTGCTGCCGAACTCTTCGTAGATCGGCTTGCTTGCGGCGATAAAAGCGGCCTTATCGGCATTGTTCACCTGCATGCCACCGGCCTTGAGTTCGGCGAGCAAGTCAATTTCGAGTTGCGCGGCAGTCTTGTAAACAAACGCCTGGGTTTCCTTCGCCGTGGCTTCGAGTACCGTACGCACATCCTCGGGCAGTTGCGCCCAGTACTTGGTGCTTACCGTGACGTAAGCCGGGGTGTATACGTGTCCGGTCATGGAGAGGTACTTCTGCACTTCCTGGAACTTGCCGCTGGCAATCTGAGCCAATGGATTCTCCTGGCCGTCGAAGGTGCCGGTTTGCAGCGCAACGAATACTTCCGAGAAGGATAAAGGTGCCGGGTTCGCACCGTAAGCCTTGAACATCTTCACCCTCCAGACCGATTTTGGGGTTCTCAGTTTCAGGTCCTGCAAGTCAGCCGGTACGTTGATGGGGCGCTTGTTATTGGTAATGTTACGGAAACCGTTCTCCCAGATCGCGATCACCTTGTAACCCTTCTTTTCGAGGATCGGAACCAGCGTCGGCCACACGATTTCCTTTTCGATGCGCGCCATATGCGCTCGGTCCTTGACCAGGTAAGGCATGTCGAAAACGCCCAATTCATCGGCGACCGAGGCCATAACCGAGGATGGTAGCGAGAAGTTAACGGTGCCGAGCTTGAGCTTCTTCAATAGCTCCTTGTCTTTGCCGAGCTGGCTCGAACCGAAGCCGATGACTTTCGCCTTGCCTTCGAGTTTCGCATTGGCACGTTTGGCGAATTCGTTGACCGAAGCTTCGAACAGGGATCCCGGCTTGCCGACGTGGCCGAACTTGAGTTCCAGCTCGGCGGCGAATGCGGGGGTTGCAAGCATGACACTTAAAACAATTGCGGAACTGATAAATTTTAAAAATCTCATATTTTTCTCCTTCCTTATTAATTGTCGTTATTAATGGGTCTTCTGATTGTGTTCTTTTACATCTTGGTCCTACTCCTTATTTTCATATTCAGGCCAGCTATGAAACAGGTGCATCGCCCAGGCCTGATTGAAATCTGTTCGACGGTTCAGGCTTTACCCGCCAGGTAATCCAGCGCGGCGTTTATGCCACCCTTGTTAAATGGTATACCAGCTGCGGCCAGACCCATTTCGACCCCGGACAGCGTACCGGCCAGCATCAGGTCATTAAAGTCACCGAGATGGCCGATTCGAAATACTCGCCCCTGAACTTTCGCCAGGCCTGTGCCCAGCGACATATCGAATCGCTGCAGGATCACGTTACGCAAATGGTCGGCATCGTGACCCTCGGGCACCAGGATCGCTGTCAACGCGGCGCTGTATTCTTCGGGATTCAGACACAGGATCTCGAGGCCCCAGGCGCGTACCGCGCGACGCGTTGCTTCAGCATGGCGCTGGTGACGCGCAAACACGTTATCGAGACCTTCCTGTAGCAACATTTGCAGCGATTCGCGCAACGCGTAAAGCAGGTTGGTCGCCGGGGTATAGGGAAAATAACCGGTTTTGTTCGCCGCAATCATGGGTTGCCAGCGCCAGTAAGAAGCGGCCAGTCCTGCACTTTCCGAGGCTGCCAATGCTTTCGCGCTGATCGCGTTGAAACTGAGGCCGGGCGGTAACATCAGTCCTTTTTGCGAACCGGCAACCGTGACGTCGACACCCCACTCGTCGTGGCGATAATCGATCGAGCCCAGCGAAGAGATAACGTCGACCATGAACAGTGCGGGATGCCCGCTATTGTCGATGGCTTGCCTTATGTCACCGATGCGGCTGGTGACACCGGTGGAAGTTTCATTGTGCACTACCATCACGGCCTTGATGTCGTGATTTCTGTCAGCGGATAGTTTCGCCTCGACCACTTCGGGGTCAACACCATGGCGCCAGTCGCCTTCGACAAACTCGACATCCAGAGCAAGGTCGACAGCGATGCCTTTCCACAACGTGGCGAAATGACCCGTTTCGAACATCAGCACCTGATCCCCTGGCGACAGCGTGTTGACCAACGCGGCTTCCCAGGCTCCGGTACCCGAGGCGGGATAAATGATCACGTCGCCCGAGGTTTTAAATACCTGTTTCAGGCCGTGCAGAATTTCGAGCGTGAGCTCAGCGAATTGCGGACCGCGGTGGTCCATGGTGGGCATATCCATTGCGCGTAGTACGCGGTCGGGCACATTGGTCGGGCCAGGGATTTGAAGAAAATGGCGCCCGGCTGATGTCGGCATCAATGGTCTCCTTTGGATCAATCGATGTGAATTTTGGTATTTTGTATACCAAAGCTGACAATCCTGCCTGAGCCGAAGCATTTGCGCAAGTGGCCAGGGCAGTTAGTGAGTTCGATAAACGCGGCCACTACTGATGGTGATCGTCGCGATGCTTTATACGATAATTGTCCAGCGGTAAGTCCCGATCTGATCGTTCTGGACTTCGATTACGTCACCGATTCGTAGGGGTCCGACGCCGCTTGGTGTACCGGTGTATATCATATCTCCCGGGCGCAGCGTCCAGATTGAACTGAGTTCGGCGATGAGCCGCTCAAAGCCGAACAGCATGTCATTGGTGTTGCCGTCCTGGCGGAGCTCACCGTTTATGCGGCAACGAAAGTTCAGATTATTGAGATCGATGGATGCCGGATCGTAGGCGAGGAATTCACCCAGCGGAGCGCTTTGTTCGAATGCCTTGGCCTGGTCCCAGGGCAGGCCATTTTGTTTCGCTTCTATTTGCAGGTCGCGCAGGGTTAGATCTGCCCCGAGCGTAAGCGCGTCGATATGGGATAACGCGTCCCGCTCGTCGATATCCCGCCCCTGCTTGCCGATGCGAACCACCACTTCGACCTCGTAGTGCAGCTGCTTGCCGTGTTTCGGGAAATGGATCTGTTCCCCCGGTGGCACCAGGCAGGACAGCGGGCGCATGAATATCACCGGTTTCTGCGGCATGGGGTTGGAGAGTTCGCGGATGTGGGCGACATAGTTCTGACCGATACAGAATATGCGCGCTGTGTGTGTGCCGTTTGCCATTTTTAATTTCAACGGAGGAGTGAGTTCCAGTCAACTGTCGCGCCCAGGATCGGGACCTTGTAGCTGGTCGACATGTCTTTCGCCGCATAGCGCGGTATAAATAAAGAAGCAGTCATGTTACTGGCATCCCCGCGCCAGTCAATAGATTGGATTTTCGCGAATTAAAAGCGATTTAAGCGATCCGCCGTCGTAGACCGCTCGACGAATTGCAGCAAATGCAAACCTGTCTGTTGATCCTGCCGAATTTCAGTCAATGCCCTCGTTCCATTGTCCATAACCGTAAAGCCAGACGCTGCCGGTGGATGAAAGGGTCTTGAGGGAATGAGGTACCTCGCGCGGAATGCACACGAGATCGCCTGGTTCGCAGATCGCGGTTTCACTGCCGACGTCTATCTTTATTCTGCCTTCGGCAACCAGCACATACTCATCGGACTGATGGGTGAAGTTGTTCCACTCCTGGCCGGGTGGGTCGCGGAAGATGCCGAAGCTGAAACCTTCACTCTGCCAGTCGGCTTTGACAGCCGGGAAGTCCACCGGCACGCTTCGAGCGGCCTTGCTAAATATAATAGTCAAGCATGGAACTCCGTAAACGTATGTATCAACTTTGGCGCTGTGCCCACAATTGCATCAGGCGGGAATAATTTGCTCCGACCTGTTCAATAACTTCATTGTCATCGATTTCACCGGCAAACCATCGCTCGGCCGAGGCCTGAAACACGCTACGCCCCACGGCGAAGCCTTTGCAAAATGTCTGCCCCGAGGCTTGTTCGAAGCCGCGTTTCAGTTCGTTTTCACTGGCGCCGAGACCGAGTATCACGACCCCGCGACAAAGCGGGTCCTGTGCCTCGATGACGGCTGAAATATTGTTCCAGGCAGCGCCTGTTTCTTGCGGAGGCAGTTTCCACCAGTCGGGAAAGATACCAATGGCATAAAGGTTGCCCAGTGCCCGGGCCAGCGTATCGTCGGTCACGACCGTATCAGCGGGTGGAATAATTTCCAGTAGAAATTCGTGATTGGTTGTCCGGCAGGCCTGATACAAAGCGAGCAATTTATCTTCCTGGTTTTGCCGCAGACCCTGTTCATCGTCTGGATGATAATACACCAGGCATTTTACGACCTGTTCCTGTGGCCAGGTTAGTAATTCCAGGCCGACGTTGTCTCCGGCTTCAAACGCCAACGGGCGCGAGCCGGGATACTCAACCGGTCTTGCTACCCATGCGCCGGTACCAGTAATGCGGGCCAGCGAATCGGCGCCGTAGCGCCCATCGATAATCACCCCGATATTGTCTGTGTCCGAATGAGTTGCTGCACGCATTGCCGCTTCGCAGACCAGATTCTTAAAGGTAGTAATACGACTCCGATCTACGTCATTACGGTCGGCGATTTCCTCGAATTGAGACCGATGGTCGAAAGCCAGCGCGCAGACTTCCGGCCATTGCGCGACACGGGTTGTCGCGTGGTGAATGTGATTCAGAGTCGGGTCAAAACGTAATGGTGTGATTGCGCTGCCCTGTTCAATGAACAGGTTCATCTCATCAAATGACGGGATAGCGGGCGCACAGCCATGGCGAGAAACGACCATTGCGCCGCAGGCATTGGCGAATTGGCAACAACGCTCCCAGGGTTCGTCGCGCAACCACCCGCGTAAAAATCCACTCATAAACGCGTCGCCTGCGCCCAGTGTATTGAATACCTGTACCGGAAAGCCCGGGCCTTTAATGCCTTGTTCGAGATCCTCGGGAATATCCCCGGTATACACCACGCAACCGAGCGGGCCGCGCTTCAGCGCAATGACAGCCGAGGTCCGCTCGCGGATGTTGATCAACGCTTGTCGGGTATCAGTGCTGCCACCGGCGATGTGTACTTCTTCCTCGGTGCCGACTACCAGGTCGCAGTCCGTTAGAATCGATTGCAAACGCTGCGTGACTGCTGCGTCAGCGACAAATCTTTCTTCGCCAGCTTCGTGACCGGTCAGACCCCACAGCACCGGTCGGTAATCGATGTCGAGTACAACCGCGGTACCCGCATCGCGCGCATAGCGCACCGAGGCTCGACTGGCGGCCTCAACGTTTGGTCTGGAGAAATGGGTACCGGTAACCACGATCGCCTTTGCCGAAGCGATAAAGTCGGCATTGATATGATCTTCTTCCAGCGCCATGTCGGCGCAGTTTTCACGATAGAAAATGTGCGGAAAAGTTTCATTGTCACGAATTCCAAGAATCACCAATGCACTCAACCGGTGGGGATCAGTGCCTATCTGCGACACGTCCACGCCTTCGGCCGCCAGGGTCTGGCGGATAAAACGTCCCATCGGTTCATCTCCGACACGGGTTATCACGGCTGACCTGAGCCCGAGGCGTGAAGTACCGACGCCGATATTGGTGGGGCATCCACCGACATATTTGGCAAACGACTGCATCATTTCCAGCGGGCCGCCGACCTGCTCACCATAGAGGTCAACCGATGAGCGGCCTATTGTAATCACGTCGAGGCTGTGTTCAGTCACCGGTTTTTTCTCCCTTGTTATTGCGTGCAACGAGCCGATGACCGAGGCCAACTACCAGGCTTTGTGCGAGACACATCGGTGCGACCAGCGAGCGAAATGCACGTTCTTCCTGTTGTTTGATACCAAACGCCACCGTGGCTTCCATTGCCACAGGGCTGATTGCGCTATCGGTAATACTCACGGTTGTTATGCCGCGCTGGCTCTGTTCGGTTAGCAGTTCGACGACGGTTGGCGAGTAGGGTGGAAAACTCACTACGATGAGCGCGTCGTTTGGTTTGATGTTTTTGGCCTGCTGATTCAGCATTCCACCAACGCCGTCCATTAAATGAACCGGACGTTCCAGTCGGCTGATGGCATAGGTTAGATAAAAAGCAACCGGGAAGGCGCGTCGTTCGGCCAGCACGTAAATATCATTCGCATCTGCCAGTAAACCGATAGCCCGGTCGAGGTCTTCGGTTGAGGTGTGCTCGCCCAGCAATTGCAGTGCATGGATGCTCTCTTCGACTGAATCGGCCAGTACGGCTCCGGGGTCCGCACCGTCGCCTTCGCTTTGTCGGCGCAAGGTTTCGATTCGATCTCTATAGTTACCCGAGCGCGAAACCAGGACCGTACGGAATACCTGTTGCATATCGCTAAAGCCGTCAAACCCCAGTGCCTGGGCGAAACGTATCATGCTGGACGGTTGCACCGCCGCACGCTTGGCGATCACGGCTACTGTCTCCAGCGCCATGTCTTCGGGGTACTCCAGAACGAACCGCGCTATCTTCTGTAGCTGGCGACTCAAAGCCGGATAATTCTCGGCTATCGCGTCCTTTAGCTCGTTAAAGGTCGTTGGTGTCAGCACTATAACTTCCCTGGTTTTCATTAAGATTTCTATCTCCTGACACGAAAAGAATATTAGTTCTAACTGTTGACAAAGAATAAATATTCGTTCTATTATGCATTCAAGAATATAAATTTACAAATACATTTTTCACCAGGACGCAAAAACATGAGCAAAAAGATTGGTTTTATCGGTGTAGGAATGATGGGTCATGGCATTGCCAAGAACCTGCTGCTAAAGGGTTTCCCGGTGACTGCAATGGCGCATCGAAACCGTGCTCCGTTAGAGGATCTATTGCAAAAAGGCGCACAGGAAGCAACAACCGCGAAGGCGATCGCTGAATCTGCCGATGTCATTATTCTCTGTGTTACCGGGTCACCCCAGGTCGAACAATGCATCTATGGCGACGACGGGGTCATGGCTGGCTGTCGTACCGGCGCCATCGTCATTGATTGCTCAACTGCCGAACCGACTTCGACCGAGAAAATTGCCTCTGATTTGAAAGCAATTGATGTGACCCTGGTCGATGCACCGCTGGCGCGTACCCCGGTAGAAGCCGAAGAAGGCCGGTTAAATACCATGGTCGGAGCCGATGACGCGGTGTTCGAAGAAGTCAAACCGGTGCTCGAGGCTTTTTGCGAAAACATTTTTCATGTCGGCGGGCAGGGTGCCGGTCACAAGGTCAAGCTGGTTAACAATTTCCTGGCCATGAGCCAGGCTGCGATGACAGCCGAGGCACTTTGCGCCTGCGCGGCTACCGGTGTCGACCCACGCAAGTTTTACGAAGTTCTCAGTGCCGGTGGCGTCAACAGCCCGGTTTTCCAGATGATCGTGAGTAATGCGCTGGAAGGCGATTATTCCGGATTGAAATTCAGCCTGGCCAACGGTGAAAAGGACGTTCGCTACTACAACCGCATGACCGAGGCTGCCGGCTTGACCAATGCCCTGGGGCGAAACCTGCATCATTCGTTCGTTCAGGGGCTCAATCTAGGTTTTGAAGAAAGTTATGTCGGGTCCCTGATCGAGGCCCAGGCAAAACTGAACAAGGTAAAGATCATTGATAATTAATCCGAGCGCGGGGAGACCGAGGGGCACCCCTATCGTGCACACATGAAAAGCGTATGCGCTCTATACATATCCCGTATGTCCCGCGAGTATTGAGAGGAAAATAGAAATGACTAAACAAACAACAAGACAGATAGTGAAACCCAAGCCCATGCGCCGGGCGATAACTGCCGTTGCATCGGCGCTATTGGCTGCAAGTGTGATCCAGGCCCCGGTGTCTGCCGGCAGCAAGGACCCCATTGTCATCGGTATTACGTCGGATGCCAGTGGTCAGTACGCCAATAGTGGTGCTTCCGATCGGCGCGGCATGTTGATGGCGATTGCCGAATTCAACGCTAAGGGTGGTGTGCTGGGACGCAAGATCGAATATATACACATCGATACAGAGACAACCCCGGCTACCGGTAGTCGTGTGGCTGAGCGTCTAATTACCCGTGACGGGGTATCGTTTATGATCGGTGCGGTCAGCTCGGGTGTGGCCAACGCGATTTCACAGGTGGCGCAGAAGAATGGTGTGATTTACCTCAACACCAATTCCAGTTCGCCAACCGAATCAGGCAAGAACTGTCATCGTGTCAAGTTCGTCTGGGACGGTAACGGCGCCAATTTTGCCCAGGCCGCAGTAGCCAACGCGATGAGCGCCTATGGTGACAAGTGGCAGTTGATCACCAACGATTACGTCTGGGGTCATAACACAGCCAAGGCCACAAAGGCTCTGGTAACCAAGGCCGGTGGAAAAATCATCGATGAAATCCTGGTCCCCCAGGGCACTCGCGACTTTTCTTCTGCCCTGTTGAAAATCCAGCAGGACAAGCCACAGGTAGTGGCCGCTGCTGTGGGTGGTGATGATCAAAAGGCTTTGCGTCAACAGGTTGCCCAGCTGGGCATGGGTCAAAATCCCGCGTGGATCAATAACCAGCAGGACTGGCCGGATGTATATGGTCTTCCGCTTGAAAACCTGTTTGGTGTGTTCGGCACTACCTGGTACTACCATCTGGATCTGCCCGGGGTGAATGACTTCGTTGCCAGATACCAGAAAATGTATCCCGACACCAAGATGAAAGTACCTGGTAACGTTTTCTATAACGGTTACATGGCAACGCATTCGCTGTTGGGTGCAATCGAGGCGGCTGGCACTACCAATAATCATGCCGTTATCAAGCAACTCGAACAGCTCAAAGTCTCCGCCAAAGACCGTATGCAGCACCACGATGCGTGGATGAATCCTAAAACGCATCAGATGCAGCAGACCGTCTACCTGGCCACCGCCAATACCGGTACTTCAGACAAGGATGATTTGTTTAACATCCTGAGTAACAGCAAACCCGGTGCCGTGGCAGATGCTAATGCCGAGGCAACCTGCAAGCTCGAGTCCTTTGCCGATACTCCGGTTTACGAGCCTTAATCAGCGCTCAAGCGGATGTTGTGAGCTTGAAAAAATAAAAACGGATTGCGCCTGGTGGGATATCGTCGCCAGGCGCAACTACTCACAAAACCTTTTCTGAACTAATAAAATCCCCATGGACTTCCTCCTCAACCTCGCGCCGCATTTGGTCAACGGGATCGGCCTTGGGCTCCTGTTTGCACTGATTGCGCTTGGTTTCATGTTGATCGTCGGTGTAATGGAAGTCATTAACCTCGCACATGGTTCACTGTTCGCGCTCGGCGCTTACTTTGCCATGATGATCATCGGACTGGAGCCAGAATGGTTCGGGCCGATGGGTGAGTGGTATGTCGGATTGCCGGCTGGCCTGCGTTACAGCTTTGCGTTGGTGCTGGCCCCGATACTGGTCGGTCTGGTGGGTATGCTGCTCGAGTACTGCCTGCGCGGTACCTATGGTAAAGACCCCCTGTTTGGATTGTTACTGACCTTTGGCGCGGCAATGGTGATCGAGGAATTGATTCGTGTCTTCTGGGGGTCGGGCGAACAGGTGCTGCAAACACCGCCTGCGATTAGCGGGGCTTTTATCTGGAATGGCCTGATCTGGTCGAGTTACCGTTTCTTTGCCGCCGGATTTGCGATTGTTGCGATTTTCATGGTGTGGTTGTTTCTGGAACGCACCCCCTACGGCGCGATTATTAAAGCCGGTGCGCACGATAGTGAAATGGTACGTGCACTTGGCATTAACCTGAGTCGCTTGCGACTCTTCGTGTTTGGATTCGGTGTAATGCTGGCGGCGTTGGCCGGCATCATTATGGCGCCGATCTGGGGTCTGCGACCTCATGTCGGCGTGGATGCCGTGATCCCGGCGTTTCTCATCATCGTGCTCGGTGGCGTCGGTAGTTTCGGCGGCGCGGTAGTTGCCGGGGTACTGGTCGGGTTGACTGTCGGTCTCACTGCTGCCTACGCATCGCAGTGGTCGTTGATGTCGATGTACCTGTTGCTGATAGTCGTGATTACATTCCGGGCACGTGGATTGTTCGGCAAGAAAAGCGTGTTGGAGAATTAACCGGATGAATACCAACACTGGCGTAAGCGCGTGGATCACACGTCCCATGCTGATTACCTTTGCCGTGCTGGTGAGTCTGCCCTTCTGGATTGACAGCGTCGGCCTGTACCAGTACCTGGGCGTCGAAATTGTTATCTGGATGGTGTTTGCGCTGGGCTACAACCTGCTGCTCGGTTACACCGGGTTGCCTTCATTTGGCCATGGCGCCTATTTCGGAATCGGTGCCTATGCCTTTGGATTATCCCAGTTACACCTGACACAAAGTGTCTGGCTGGGTCTTTTTTGTTCGATTTTATTCGCAGCACTCGGTGGTGCCGCGGTAGCCGCGTTTCTGTCGCACCGTCGCGGTATTTACTACGCGCTGCTCACCATCGCCTTCGGCCAGGTTTTCTGGTTTCTGTCGATTAAATGGCACACGATCACCGGTGGTGAAGACGGACTTTTGAATATCCCGCGCCCGGATCTCGAATTTGGGGTTTTCAGCGTTAGCCTGGATAGCAACCAGGCCCTTTACTATTTTGCGCTGGCGCTGTTTGTCGTCGTCGTGATCGGATTATGGCGCTTGATTCATTCCCCATATGGCACCGTGATCAAGGCGATCAAACAGAATGAAATGCGCACCGGGTTTATCGGCTACAACGTGTGGCTCTATAAATGGTCGGTGTTTACCTTGTCCGCTTCGATCGCAGGCCTCGCCGGTGGCATGTTTGCGATGGCCCAGGAAAGCGCCTATCCCGACGTGATGAGCCTGCATGCTTCGGGCTTCGTGGTGATGATGGTGCTGATCGGTGGCGGTATGGTCAGTTTCTGGGGTCCTGTTATCGGTGCCGCGGTCTACTTCCTCGCGCGCGATATGCTCGGTGCCGCTACCGAAACATGGTTGTTGTGGTATGGCCTGATGTTTATGGCCGTCATAATGTTCAAGCCCGAAGGAATTGCAGGTGCGTGGCAGAGCTTTGTTCGAGGTCGCGATAATTCTGCAGACGTGGAGAAAAAGCCCGCTACCGGGTAGAAATCATCATGGCACTTTTCGAAGCACAGCAATTACACAAACGTTTCGGTGACAGGGTGGTACTGGAAGAGATTAACCTGTCTTTCGAGGCAGGACAGCTGAGTGGCATCATGGGTCCTAACGGGGCCGGCAAAACCACCTGTTTCAATGTGCTCACCGGGCGCTATAAGCCGAATCGGGGTAAGGTACTGTTCGATGGTGAGGATATTACCGGGATGGCGCCGCGCACTATTGCACGTAAGGGGATATCGCGGTCGTTCCAGATTATGAATCTGTTCGATGACTTCACTGTCATCGAAAATGTACTGCTTGCGGTGCCGCAGATACGCGACCGCGGCTTTAACATGACCCGTCTGGTCGCCGCTGACAGTGCTGCGATGGACAAGGCAGCCGCGGTGCTGGAGCAGGTGGGTTTGAAAGCCAGGGCCCACGAAAACGCCGGCAGTCTCCCCTATGGCGATCGTCGCGCTCTCGAAATCGGGGTGGCGCTCGCGACCGAACCACGGCTGCTGTTTCTGGACGAACCGACTTCGGGGCTTGGAACCGATGCTACTGCACGACTGGCAGAGCTGGTGCTCGAGCTCAAGCAGCGTTACACCATTGTCATCATCGAGCACGATATGAAATTTTTATTCGGACTCGCCGACAACATCGCGGTGATTCACTGGGGGCAGGTCATTACCCGCGGCACACCGGATGAATTGCGCGCCAACAAATGGGTGCAATCTTCCAACCTGGGGAAGCTGGCGTGATTCTCGATATCGACTCCATCGAAACCTTTTACGGCGAGACCCAGGCGCTTTTTGGTGTGTCGTTGAATGTTGAAGAAGGCGAAGTGGTCGGTTTGCTCGGCGCCAACGGGGCCGGCAAAACGACTACATTGCGATCGATCCTGGGGCTGACGCCGGCGAGCATTGGACGGGTCAGTTTCGACGGGGTCGACGTTACCGGCGAGGAAACTCACGAAATCACTCGGGCTGGCGTCGGTTGGGTTCCTGACGACCGACGCATTTTTCCGACCCTGACGGTAGAGCGTAACTTGTCGATTGCGCGAAAAAAGACTCGTTTTCGAAGCTGGAATATCGATGAAATGTTCGATATTTTTAGCCCGCTTGAATACCTTTTGCATCGCGAATGCGAAAATCTCTCGGGTGGTGAAATGCAGATGGTTGCGATCGCACGCGCGTTGCTCGGCTCGCCGGGGCTAGTGCTTTTTGATGAACCGTCACAGGGGCTGGCGCCAAAAATCGTTCAGGATGTGATGAATATCATCACCCGACTCAAGCGGGAAGGTATTTCGGTGTTGGTGGTGGAACAGAACGCGCTCAGCGTACTGCAGGTTTGTGACCGCATCTACGTCATGGATACGGGTCGCATCGTTCACCACGGACCGGCACGCGAGCTGCTCGACGACGATGCCGAGCGTACCAGATTGTTGGGGATATAAACTATGAGCGTTCCGTTTCTCCAGGTTGAAAAATTGCGTAAAGAATATACGCGTGGATTGATTAACAAGCAGGTTACTTTTTCACTGCAAGCCGATTTCACCATCGAAGAGCCCGCGATAGTCGGCATGATGGGGCCTAATGGTTCGGGAAAAACCACCTTGTTCGAACTGATCACGGGCAGCAACTTGCCGAGCTCGGGAAGCGTCAAGGTATTGGGGCAGAATATTCACGATGTGCGTTACGATGAACGCGATCGCCTCGCCATTCATTATCACCAGTCCTACCAGGTGCGCAGCTTCCGACGCACACGCCCGAATTTCATGATGCAGGCGGCGGGGAGCGATTACCCGATGGTGCATTTGTTCGATGAACCACAATTCAATACCCAGGACGGATACATCGGCTTCATGCTGGATTTTTTCCGTAAGCTGCGTAATGAGGGTCGCCTCGTGTTTGTTTGCGTGCACCCGAATGAACCGTTTCACCTGGAGATAATGCGCGAAGTTTGTGAACGCTATATCTTTGTTCGTAATGGCGGTCTGACGCTTGAAGACGATTTTGACAGACTGGCTGAAATGGATGAGGTGCGGGCCTACCTCGGCCGGCTGGTCGACGCGGCCTGAGTACTGGAATCGAGCAAGTTGTGATTAAATAGCCGGCTCGGAGTTCGCGGGCACCCAGGCGATAACTTAACAGGTAATTCGATGGTTACACTAAAAGGTAAACTGGCGTTGGTCACAGGTGCCGCAGGCGTGGTGGGTGAGGCCGTGACGCGTGCGTTTATTGAAGATGGCCTTCGTGTCGCTATGGTGGATCTCGACCTGGATCGGCTGAATACACTGGCGAGCGAATTCGGAGACGATGCGATCCCGCTGATGCTCGATGTCAGCAATCCTGAGCAGATAGCCGAAACCTGTGCAGGCTTGCGGCAGGATCACGGCGAGGTTGAAGTGCTGGTCAACAATGCCGGGTTGCTGAGCAATAATAAAGCCGTTGAGACCACGACAGATGAATGGCGCAAACTGATGAGTGTTAATCTCGACGGCAGCTTTTACCTGAGCCGTGAGTGTCTTCCCGGCATGCGCGCCAAAAACTGGGGGCGCATAATTAATGTCTGTTCATTGGCGATGAAAACCGGTGGCTTGACCGCCGGCACCGCTTACACCACTTCCAAGGGGGGTATGGGTGCACTGACCTTTTCGCTGGCGCGTGAATGTGCCGCTGACGGCATTACCGTTAACGGCATCGCGCCGGCTTACATCAGAACCCCTATGGTGACTGAGCAATTGAGTGAACAACAGCGCCAGCAGTTGTTACGCGATATTCCGGTTGGCCGCTTTTGCGAGGCTGACGAAATCGGTCACGTGGTGCGCTTCCTGACCTCGCCACTGGCCGGGTTCATTACCGGTGAAATTATCGATATCAATGGTGGTCTGCACCTGGATTAATTGCTGTGGAGAAACCCGATGGCTAGCATTACCCCGGAAATTGATTTTGTCAGTGAGCTGAGCGGCCTGTTTGATCTTGGCGGTCAGGTTGCATTCGTGCCCGGAGGGTACGGTGGAATTGGTGAAGCCATAGCCTGGGGTCTCGCCATGCATGGCGCCAGGGTGGTTTTGGCTGGGCGCAGCCTTGAAAAAGCCGAATTACTGGCACAACGGATATCCGATGCCGGTTTCAGCGCCGAAGGTATTGCGCTTGACGTGGAATCAGTCGATGCCATTCGCGATTCGATTGACGGCGTCGCCAAGCGAAACGGCGGTATCGACATCCTCATGAATTGCGTCGGGATCCAGCGAGAAGAACCGTTGCTCGAGGTGACTGAAGAGGCTTACGACGAAGTGTACCGGGTCAATCTGAAATCGGCCATGTTCCTGTCGCAGGCAGTTGCCAGGCATCAGATAGCGGGAAAAAGGGGAGGGCGCCAGCTACATTTGTTGTCGGTGCGTTCCCAGCTGGGTATCCGTAATCGTGGATATTCGGCCTATTGCAGCACTAAAGGTGGCATGGTCATGCTGATCAAACAACACGCGATGGAACTGGCACCTTACTCCATCACCGTTAACGGCGTGGCCCCGACATTTGTCTATACCGAAATGATCCGCCACGTAATGGAAAACCCTGAGTTTCGTGACAAACTGCTCGAACGTATACCGCTCGGTCGTATCGCGGACCCGAAAGATGTCGTCGGACCTGCTTTGTTTTTCATGTCACCTGGTGCGAGTTTCGTCACCGGCCAAACGATGTATGTCGATGGTGGCATATCATCCAGTCAGTAATTTCAATCCGATTGTAAAAGCTGTCTGACACCTTTTACTCACCGTCTCCGGGATTAGGGGAATATTTTCAAGCGGAACGTTTCGCGACCCAGTAAGCCGCCGCGCCAATAAAGCAGATTGCCAGGCCGCCGTAGATCAGCGGTGTGTTGCCGGAGGTGATATCCCCCAGCGCCTGGTCATCGAGGGCCTTTTCACGGGCCTGGCGCGACTTCTCGAGACCCTGGTAAGTAACGTAGTACTTGTAGATATTGCGCACATAGGACGCCGGTTCGCCGCTTACGGCCCGGTACATTCCGATCTCAACATTGCCGAACCAGCGGTTGGGATCGAACCCCAGCCTTTTCGCACGCCGGCGTGCCCGTTTCATGTTGCCGGGGCCGGCGTTGTAGGCGGCGAACGAAAACAACACCCGGTCGAGCGGTGCAGTGGCCTCGTCCGAGTAATAAGTCTCGCGCAGCCAGTGCAGGTATTTCACTCCAGCATGGATATTGTTCTCGGGATCTGAAATATTGGGAATGCCGACCGCCTTGTCGGCCGCTGTGGTGGGCAGGAGTTGCATGACGCCGATTGCGCCGGCAGAGCTGCGCTTGCTCTGGTCGAAACGCGACTCCTGGTAGGCCTGGGCAGCGATGATCAGCCAGTCGAACTCGTACTCGCCGGCGTAACGTTTGATGATCTCGATGGTTTCGTCGTAACGCTTGCGATCCTCGTCGTCGAGCGCGTTGTCCAGCCAGCTGGTATTGCCCAGGTAGCGTTTGCGCAAGATATTCCCCAGCAAGCTGCCTTTTTTAACCGTTTCACTGAATGCGGCGATCGATTTCATCAGACCAGGACTGTCCTTGCGCATGGCCCAGGCAATCCGGTTGCCGGAATGCACCGATATATCGCGGTGCACTTCGATTTTGTCGAAAACCTGTTCCCAGAAGGCTGCCTTGTGGCTGTCGACGACGACTGCCTTGAGCACCCCGGCGTTGATCATGTCGAGCAAATCGTAATCCTCGAGGTTTTCATCCGCCTCGGTGATGGGAATAGGCTGCTTGCCCTGTGCCTCGCGCTCGGCATTCAGTGCCTGCAGATGTTCAAAGTAGCTGCTGGAGCGGCGCACGTAGAGCCCGGTTTTTACGAGGTCGTCGAGCGAGGCGATATTTTTGACCGCAGGACCGGTAATAACGAGTTCATCGACGTTCGGATGTATCGGGGGACCGAAATCGACCAGCTTCTGTCTTTCGGGGGTGATCGTCAGGTTCCCCATCACGAGGTCGCCACGACCCTCGACCAGGCCCGGTATCAGTTCGTCACGGCTCACCGGGATTAGCACGATGGTGGGCGAGCGCACGCGTCCGATTTCCTCGGCCAGGTGATCTTCGAACAACTTGCCCAGCTCGGCGACCATGCCTTTCTCCTCGGCACCGTCGAAACTGAAAAACAGGGGGTTGTGAACGGTGAGAATGCGCAGAAAACCACGCTCGGTCATGCCATCGAGATCACCTAGCCAGGGTTCGTTGGCGTGCTCCATGATCTCGTTCTGCTCGTCGGAGGTGGCAAGAACGCTTCCCCCGGAAAGCAGCACTGTGAGCAGCGCAAGTAAACCAGGTAAGGGAGGAAGGCAACGCATAGCGAAACAGCATCGCAAGCGTATGCGTGCCAGTCAAGCGTGATAGATTGGTCCCAGGCTTACCCTGGGGGAAATTTACCTCCTTTTACAGGCCATTCTCTTAGTGAACTGTTACTGTCAGCAGAAGGTAAACCAAAAAAAAGGCCGGTGACAATTGAGGTCTAATCTCGTTTGTCACCGGCCCGTTTTGTAAAGAGCATGCAATCAGGTGTTAGTTGGGTCCCCTGTACTGCGAAGCATCGCTGTCCCCAGGTGAGTAAGCCCCGGGTAATTTATCTTCCTGCCTGCGATCCTGTCTGATACTCGAAAGTTCCTGTTCGTGATTGAACAGTAATTCTAGCGCGACTTTATACGTGTTGAACCCCCGTTCGTATCGATCTTGATCCGGAAACAGGGTGTTGATGTATTCCATCATCAGCGCGGTCGGCAGACCTACCAGCGAGCTGACGATCGCCACTGCGGCACCGGCCTTGATGTCTCCACCCTGACTCAGTGCCAGGTAAAATCCTGCAAACGTACCGATAATGCCAAGCAAGATGATCATGAAGGGTGCCCGGGCCAGGATGCCGGCGATCGCTTCCGATTCGAAGAAGCGGTAGGTCGTGCCAAAGTGCGGATTGCGGTCGAGTGCGATGCGGCTGATCATTTCGTAATCCGGCGCCAGACCATAGCCCTGATCCTTCACTTCGTTGGTTGTCAGGTCGATGATCGCTTCCGTGCCATCTACCATATCGAACCACCGGTCGAGTAGCTTCGGCTGCTCACCGGTAACCAGGTTTTTATCCACCAGATCGTCCTGGGTTTTTTCCAGCAGAATGTTCGCCTGGGTATCGAGATGGCGTGATTCGAGCTTGAGTTTTTCCGCTTCCTTGATCTTGGCCCGCAGTTCCTCGAGATAGGAATCGTTGCCCGAATACAGCGAAATGGGAATCGCCAACTGGGAAGCCGATAGTGTTGGGTCGAAGTTGGCCGCAAGGGCAACCTCAGCCTGCTCGCGCACACTGTCAACGAAATCCAGATCCGAAGGCGTCGTTTGAACCTTCTTGTACTCGAAAACCGCATAATAGAATGCTGTCGAGAATCGGTTCAGCGATGCGATTTTGTAATGCAAGCCGAACTTGAAAAACAAAAACACGATCAGGCAAGCCGATATGCCGCCGATAAACGTGTTGCCGATCATTTGATTGGTGAGCTGCATATCGAAAACGAACACGAAATATGCTACCGCCGCCAGAGTGCCCAAAAATACGTACTTAAACATTGTTGCTCCCTAACCCATAACCAGGGCTAAATTAGAGTTTTACTGTTCCGAATATAGTCGGAATTCCAGAATGGACGCCTGCTCTTTCTTACAGTCGTACTCAAGACAGGTTGCCTTTTGTCCCACCAACTCGGTGGGAACCGGGGTTGCAGTCCGGTAACCCAGCGCTTCAATACCCAGGTCGGCCTTCAACTGGGCTCGATGCTCGTATTCGCCCATTTCATCACCATTGAAAATGAAGCTATACATGGCGAGCGCGCGATCGTTACTCAATTTCAAATTGTATTCACGCGCCTCTTCCCCTTCGGCAGACGTATCGCCGATGTCGAAATAGCGACCGCGGAAAATGGGTGAGGTCAACCCTGAAATCTTGAGCGACTCGACCTGTTTGGCGGCACCCTCATTTTCGTAAATGCTTTTCGCATACTTGGGAATCATGACCCGGAGTAAATCTTTCATGCTATCCGAAAGCTCGGCGGAACCGCGCACAAAATAGGATTCCTGAAAGTTGATCCTGACCTTGCCGGTCTTTTGGTCGATGTCCACGACTCCATCATCAGAGTCCTTGAAGTTCTCCAGGAGATTGTCGACGATCTGTTCCCTGACTTTCTCCGCCTCTTGCCTTTCCTGTTCTGCATCGAGAAACGGCTTCAGCTCCGCATCCTTCTCTGCCTCGAGCTGGGCCAGCTGCTGATCCATCGCTTGCGCATGTTCCGCTTCAACTTCTGCCTCAGCCTGTTGCTTGGCCGTCTTCATCACTTCGCGCTCTGCTGCGTCAGCGGCTGCCTTTGCCAATTCCTGTGCCTCTGCGTCGGCTGCTGCTTCTGCCTCTGCCATTTCCTGTTCCTTTTGTGCGTCGAGCCTGGCTTGCTGAGCGGCCAGCTCTTGCGAGACTGCCTGTTGTTTGGCTTCCTCGGCGGCTGCTTGCGACGCTGCCATTTCCTGTTCCTTTTGTGCGTCGAGCCTGGCTTGCTGAGCGGCCAGCTCCTGCGCGAGTGTTTGTTCAGCTTCGGCTTCTGCCTGCTGTTTGGCTTCTTCTGCGGCTGCCTGTGCCGCCGCCTGTTTCTGTGCTTCCATTTCCGCTTTTTGCTGTGCCAGCGCCTCGGTCTGTTGCTGTTGCGCTTCGAGTTGCTGTTGCTTGGCTTCACTGGCTGCCTGCGCTTGTTGCTGATGCTGTTGCTGTTCAAGCCTGGCCACTACCAGTTGTTTCTGTTCTACCAGTTCCGATTCCTGTTGGGACAGCTCTTTTACGCGCTTTAACTCGGACTCAATAATCGCCTGCGTGGTCGTTTCGAGTTGTGCCTCCTGGGCCGAAACGACTTGCTCGAATTCTTGTTTAGCCGACGATATCTCTAATTCCGCTTTTTGCTCCAACTCGGCTACTTTGGTTTCCACATCCTTTTGTTTTTCTGCTTCGAGCTCGGCTTTTTGCCTTTCCACTTCCTGCTCGTGCTCGACTTCGAATTTGGCGACGAGCGTTTCGTATTCCACTGCAGCCTGGCTTTGTTGCTCGGCCAGCATTTGCGTAAATTCAGTGACCAGCTGTTTCGCTTTCTGCTCTCGCTCCGCCTGGATTTCCTCTAACGATTTCACCGCATTTTGTGCCAGCATCTCGCGACGTTCCTGCCTCGCCTGTTCGGCTGCGGCAACCTCTTCTTGCAGTTTCTTGTAGTCAATAGCGATCTGCTCGATCATCTCCTGACTTTGCTCCTGCGAGGCAATGATTTCATCACTCGAGTAAATCATGAACACGATCGCCAGCACGGCGAACAGATCGACCATGGGAATCAGTGCTTCGATGGTTTTTGACTTGTTCGGTTCAGATTTGGAAAAGAACATAAGCTACGTTTCGGTTGGTTGCGGAATTCGTGGTTAATGGATATATCGAGATTAAGAATAGGTCAGATTGGAAAAAAACCACGGCTAATTTAGCGACACACCGTAACCGGATGGGTCGATCACGCCTCTTTGCTCTCCTCGCGCTCGAAATTGGATTCAGAAAAAGGATACAAATCAACTTTTTATCGAAGTTTCTTAAAAACTAAATTAGGAAATAAAAAATCGAAAAAATCGGTATCGAATGATCGCGAAATATGGCGCGAATCCAAATATGGTGACCATTTACGGAGGAAATAGGTGTCAGAGAGCAATTGTTTCTAATATTAGAAACAATTGCTCTCTGACACCTATTTCCCTATTTCAAAATGCGCATTGCGCGGTTTGTTACCACAAATTGAAGTAATATCCTGCGGACAGGCCGACAGGCATACCACCAAATCCATTTCTGCGCGCATTACAATGTAATCCCCTTTTCTGGTCAGCGGAGGGTTGGGCTTAATCGTGCCATCCGGTTCTACCGGCGTGTTTTGCCACAGGTTAAAGGGTGATGGTAATTCCACGGGTTTGCAGCCGATCTCGACCATTGCCTCCCAAAAATTATCAGTACAGTTTCGGTGGTACTCTTTACACCCCAGCAGTTCATACCGGTAGCGGTCGCAAGCGGCCAATAGCGTGTCATGAGTTCCGCTAGCGGAGTCTTCGATGATTTTCAGAATCGGTCGCCGTCTATTGGTCACCATCGTATTGCCTTTTCGCGGGATTACGCTTTCCAGCGAAACACGGCAATGTTCCATAGACATAAACTCGGTCATATTGTCAGCATTTAATGCCCAGCAATCGACTACCTGGGTACCATGAGTATTAATGACTTTGATGTGTTGCCGCTTTCTGACAAATGCCGCTTTGGCATGTCTGGCGGGAATGATCGTTTTACTGACATTTTTGCTGGTTTTAACGCGGGCCATGTTTTCTATCCACCATATTATTGAATTCCATACTGAGTTTCCCCAATTATGCCTCGGACACTTCCGGCAACCCCGCAAGGCGCAGCCCCTCTTCATTGATTTCCCGGTAGCGGGTATCCTTCCAGGGCATATGCTTTCTGTAATAAGCAATGCTGACCTGGGGCACGAGCTCGAGGTACTTTTTGATCACCTCGGAGGCTTCGTCCGTTTTGCCGAGATAGGCCAGCGACGTTGCCAGTATGCGATAACAGCCATGATAGTTCGGCCCCAGCGCTAGAGCTTTGCGGGACCATTGTTCCGCGCGTTCGTAATCGCCAAGGCAAACAAAGGCTGCCGCGATCCCATTCAATGGTCGATAACCGATCGGGTCCATCGGGCTCAATTCGATGGCGCGTGAATGATGCTCTATCGCCGTTTGCGGATCTCCGCTGAATAACCTGGCCCAGCCGCTCGCAACCCAGGCCTGGGCGCTGTTCGGGTTCAGTTCGAGCGAGCGGTCGATGTGATCGATACCTTCGTGCAGCGCGTCGCTGAAAAACCAGATGGCATAACCCGACTGCCATAGCACCTCGGGATTGTCGGGCTCGCCTTCCAACGCCTTACGCGCCATTTCGATCGCCTGCCCGGCCTCGTCGCTGTCGCGACTCAACCAGCCCTGCGTAGGGCGCAGGGTGTAACACCAGGCCGCGAGACTCAGCGCACGGTTGAAGTCACCGTCGAGTTGTATCGCCTGGTTCAGCAACGACAATGCTTCGTCGGTCGACATTCGCGTCATTTCATAGACCAGGGAAAGCGCTTTAAGGTAGAGTTCGTAGGCACCTAAATGAACGGCGCGCCTGGTTTTTTCGATCTCCGAGGATTTAACTTTTGGCTCGATCGCACCAATTACCGCGGCTGAAATCTGGTCCTGCAAATCGAAGATATCCTCGAGCGAGCCGTCGTATCGATCCGACCAGATCTGGCTGTCGGTTTCGCTATCAACCAGTTGCACGGAAATCCTCAACTGGTCACCCGCCTTGCGCAGGCTGCCGTTAACGAGATAACGAGCGCCCAGTTGCTGACCGATTTCCGGCGCGCTTCGGCTCGAATCACGTAAGGCGAATGAGGAATTCCTGGCGATGATCCTGAAGGAGCGGATTCGTGTCAGGCCGTTGAGCACTTCCTCGCTAAAGCCGTCCGAAAAGTATTGTTGTGTCGGGTCTCCGCTCAGGTTGCTAAACGGTAGTACCGCGATAGATGGTTTGTTTTCGACGGTCTTGTCCTCGCCATCCCGTTCCGGCAAACCTGCCTTGCGCAGGCCCTCGACAACCACCTGATGCGCCGCGGGCGCGAGTACGAAGTCGTCGCGGGCATATTGCTCGAGCGAGTAACCCGGTTTCTTTTGATGCAATTCCTGAATAGCCAGGCGCGCCTCTTTCTCGCGCCCCAGGTAGCCCAGTGTGCTGACCAGCGCAAGGTCGCACCAGAAGGTCGCGCTCGGCTGGCGCACGGCCTTCCTGGCCCAGTACTCGGCCTTTTCGTACTGACCAAGACCGACCGACGCGCGCGACTTGATATTGTAAAAGGTCCACAGGTGTGGGTCGGCCGGGCTCAAACGGATCGCGGTATCGATCGGCTCCAGCGCTTGCGTGTAGTTCCCCGCGTAAACCGCAACGCTGGCGAGGCCGAAGTAGGCGCGGCCGAAACTCGGATTCAGTTCGATCGCGGTTTTAAGTTCCAGGGTTGCCTCTTCGTACTCGTGCTGCATCGAAAGAATACGGCCAAGCGCGAAATGCGCGTAGGAATCCCGGTTGTCGAGCTGAATTGCACGACGCGCATTTTGATTGGCGGTTTCCAGCAGGTCTTTTTTCGAGCTGTCGTACCAGAGAGTCATCATCTGACTGTAAGCCAGGCCTGCGTAAGGTTGCGAGTAGGAAGGATCGTGTTCGATTGCCTGTTTGAACAGCGACTGGGCGAGTTCCAGTTGCGGTAGTTCGAACGTATAAAGATGCCAGAAAGCCTTGTGACAGGAGCTCCATGCATCGAGGTTTTGCGGATGCTTGCGCATCGCCGAGCGTTGCTCCGCGGTGTTCACCTCCGGGATGACGGCGGCCGCGATGCTGATCGCGATTTCATCCTGCAGCTCGAACAGGTCGGTAGCAACCCGGTCGTAACGCTGGTTCCAGATCTGCTTGCCGTCGCTGCCGTCGATCAATACCACCGAAAATCGGATGCGGTCGTCGGATTTACGAAGGCTGCCGTCGACAATATAACGCACTCCCAGTTCGGACGCGATTTCCGCCGTGCCGGCTTTGTCGTCTCTGAACTTCTGCGTCGAGGTTCGCGCGATGACATCGAACCAGAGATCGTGGGCCAGGTTGGAGACGAGATCCTCGGTGATTGCATCGACGAGGAATTGCTGCGACAGGTCACCGCTCAAATTGTCGAACGGCAACACCGCGATACCGGGCTTGCTTGACGGAACCGCTGCCGATGACTGCCTCGACGCCTCGGACGACAGTGCGATCAATTCATCCTCGTTCGGCCAGGCCTTGTGCAATGCGTCGATGAGCAAACGATGGTGATCATCGTTTTTGTAGCCGGCCGAGACCCTAACGAGTTCTATCCAGTCAGAAATATCCACACCGGGAAAGTTTGGCATCTCCTTCCTGGCGTTAAGTATGTACCGGGATAGCACACGCTTCGCGGTATCCAGGTTACCTAAATTTGCATAACTGGCGGCCAGAGTCAGACGCAGGTCGTTAATCGGTTCGGTGACTTCTTCGAGGCTCTCGATTGCCTCCTCGTATCGTTGCGCCATGAACAGGGCTTCGCCACGGCACCAGGGAATCCAGATACGCTCGAAGGGGTCGATCCGGCGCACCGTTTCCAGTTCCAGCAGGGAGCGTTCTGCATCACCGATCGCAAGCCAGTAGAGCGAATACAGGGCACGTGATTCGGCATCGTTCGGATTCAGCTCGAGCGCCCGGGTGAAATGACGATTCGCCTCGTTGAATTTACGAAAATGGATCAGCGTTTCCCCGAGTCGGGCATGGGCGAGACTGTCCATACTGTCGAGGCGGACCGCTTTCCTGCCATGCATCAGGGCAAGATCCAGAGTCTCTGCCTGAGATTCCGACCAGTTCATCGTGTAGTCGAGCAGCAGCACAGCGCCCAGCAGCGAGTGCACCCGGCCATTATCGGGTTCCAGATCCTGGGCCGACTCGAGAATGGCGTAAGCCTCCTTGTTACTCGGTTTGAGGATACGGTAGTGTTGGGCCTGCGCACGCAGTATCAGATCGTAAACACTCCAGTCGCGGGTGCCGCCGTTACCGGATCTTACCCGGTGGTCATCCAGCCTGCCGCCGACCGTGGCCACGATCATCCTGGTAACTTCATCCTGCACACTGAAGATGTCCTCGATTTCACGGTCATAACGGTTAGCCCATACATGTTCACCACTAATGGCCTCGACAAGCTGCGCGGTAATTCGAACCGTATTATTCGCGCGCCGCACGCTGCCCTCGACTACGTAATCGGCGGCCAGTTGGGAGGCAATGCCGAGATGATCTACTCCCCTTTCCTTGATCGATATCGAAGAAGAGCGCGCGATCACCGACAGGGACCGAAATCGCGATAGTTCGGTTATGATGTCTTCGGTTATGCCCGCCGAAAAATAATCTTGCCCGGGATCGCCGCTGAGATTATCGAACGGCAATACGACGATGACCGTCTTGTCGGATAGCTTTCTGTTCTGGGTTTCGCCCGTGGCTGGGGTGGCTTCTTCCTTCGATGAAATCCCCGCTTGTGCCGATGAGCCAGCGTCGCCATCCGTATCGGCTTCCAGGCGATGTAAGCCCCCGGCTTTGATCGAAGTGTAAAGCGCGCGCGTTTCGGCAGCCGGGGCGACATCGAACTCCTTTTTCAGAATCCGCTCGCAGTCGTCGTATTGAAGCAGCGCCTGCTCACGGCGGCCGAGCCGGGCGAACAGCTCCATTAGAAGTCGATGGGTTTGTTCCTGCAGGGAGTCGAGCGACAGCAGCCTTTGCGCGTACCTGACCGCGGTCTCGTACTCCTGCAACATCCGGTAATGCTCGACCAGGCGCGTGAACAGCTGCAGCGCGAGTTCGTTAAATTGCTGACGGGTAAAGACCAGCCACTCCTCGAAATCATCTTCTTTCAGGCTGAAGCCTTCGAGAAATGTTCCCTGGTACATTTCGGCCGCCCGTTCCAGGTCGGTCTGACTGGGCGAGTTCACCAGCACCTCGAATTCGAGCGCGTCGATCTCGAGCCGATCG